>LFEF01044184.1_pt1 | contig 11584 bp, 10 predicted proteins | sample 619371 | NCBI WGS metagenome assembly LFEF01 (sample SAMN03014291, study PRJNA259931) | freshwater metagenome | biome: lake; feature: waterbloom | place: China: Taihu Lake | collected 2006-08 | depth 0 m m
CCCGCCGCTTTGCGGCGACCTCCCCCTTCAAGGGGGAGGTGGAGAGAAACCACCCGTCTGGAGACAGGACATGAAAGCCCAACCGCAAGCCTCCCACTTCATCGACGGGGAATATGTCGAGGATACCGCCGGCACCGTCATCGAGAGCATCTATCCGGCGACCGGCGAGGTGATCGCCAGGCTGCATGCGGCAACGCCCGCGATCATCGAAAAGGCGATTGCATCGGCCAAGCGGGCGCAGAAGGAATGGGCGTCGTGGAGCCCTGCAGCGCGCGGTCGCGTGTTGAAGAAGGCGGCCGAAATCATGCGCGAGCGCAACCGCGAGCTTTCCGAGCTTGAGACGCTCGATACCGGCAAGCCGATCCAGGAGACCATCGTCGCCGACCCGACGTCGGGTGCCGACAGCTTCGAATTTTTCGGCGGCATCATCGCGACCGCCATGAACGGCAGCCAGATACCGCTTGGGCAGGACTGGGCCTATACCAAGCGCGTGCCGCTCGGCGTGGTCGTCGGCATCGGCGCCTGGAACTATCCGCAGCAGATCGCCTGCTGGAAGGGCGCACCGGCGCTGGCCGCCGGCAATGCGATCGTGTTCAAGCCGTCGGAAGTGACGCCGCTTGGCGCCTTGAAGATCGCCGAGATCCTGATCGAGGCCGGCGCGCCGAAGGGCGTCTACAATGTCATCCAGGGCGATCGCGAGACCGGGCCGCTGCTCGTCAGCCATCCCGATGTCGCCAAGGTGTCGCTGACCGGCTCCGTGCCGACCGGCCGCAAGGTGGCGGGGGCGGCTGCCAGCCAACTCAAGCATGTCACCATGGAGCTCGGCGGCAAGTCGCCGCTCGTCGTCTTCGACGATGCCGACATCGACAGCGCGATTTCGGGCGCCATGCTCGGCAATTTCTATTCGACCGGCCAGGTCTGCTCGAACGGCACCCGCGTCTTCGTGCACAAGGCGATCAAGGAGACGTTCCTCACTCGCCTGAAAGCCCGCACCGAAGCCATCGTCATCGGCGATCCGCAGGACGAGGCGACGCAGATGGGGCCGATGGTCTCACTCGCCCAGCGTGACAAGGTCCTGTCCTACATCGACAAGGGCAAGGCGGAGGGTGCAACGCTCGTCACCGGCGGCGGCATTCCAAACAGCGTCACGGGCGAAGGCTTCTACATCCAGCCGACCGTCTTTGCCGATGTCACCGACGACATGACGATCGCGCGCGAGGAGATTTTTGGACCCGTGATGTGCGTGCTCGATTTCGAGGACGAGGCCGAGGTGATCGCGCGGGCAAACGCGACGGAATTCGGTCTCTCGGCCGGTGTGTTTACTGCCGATTTCTCCCGCGCGCACCGGGTGGTGGATCAGCTGGAAGCCGGCACGCTCTGGATCAATACCTACAATCTCTGCCCGGTCGAAATTCCGTTCGGTGGGTCCAAGCAGTCCGGCTTTGGCCGCGAGAATTCGGCAGCGGCTCTGGAGCATTATTCCGAGCTGAAGACGGTGTATGTCGGCATGGGCAGGTGCGAGGCGCCGTATTGAGTTTTCACCTCCCCCTTGAGGGGGGAGATCGCGTGGCACGCGCGGGTGGGGGTGACGGTTATGAGGTTGTCCACTCCTAGGGATCACCCCACCCCGGCACTGCGTGCCGACCCTCCCCCTCAAGGGGAGGGTGTTGAGACGCCGCCGTCGCGCGGTCAGCTCTCCTCTTCAGGGGACCATGACGAGAGCTGAACAGGTGCACTAGGGCAAGATTGTATTGGGGATAGGCATGAAAAGCGCAGATTTCGTCATCATCGGTTCCGGCTCCGCGGGCGCGGCCATGGCTTACCGGCTTTCGGAAGACGGGAAGAACACGGTCATCGTGCTGGAATTCGGCGGGTCGGATATCGGGCCCTTCGTGCAGATGCCGGCAGCGCTTGCCTATCCGATGAACATGGATCGCTATAACTGGGGCTACATGACCGAGCCCGAGCCGCATCTCAACAATCGCCGGATGATCGCGCCGCGCGGCAAGGTGATCGGTGGTTCCTCGTCGATCAACGGCATGGTCTATGTGCGGGGGCATGCCGAAGACTTCAACCGCTGGGAAGAGCTGGGGGCGACCGGCTGGGCCTATGCGGATGTGCTGCCCTATTTCAAGCGGCAGGAGACTTCGCATGGCGGCGAAGAAGGCTGGCGCGGGACCGATGGGCCGCTGCATGTGCGTCGCGGCGAGATCAAGAACCCGCTTTACCGCGCCTTCATCGAGGCCGGGCGGCAGGCAGGCTTCCCGGTCACTGAGGACTATAACGGTCGTCAGCAGGAAGGCTTCGGACTGATGGAGCAGACGAGCTGGCAGGGGCGGCGCTGGTCGACGGCGAATGCGTATTTGAAGCCCGCCCTGAAACGGCCGAATGTTTCGCTGGTCCGCTGTTATGCTCGCAAGGTCGTCATGGAAGGCACCCGCGCCGTCGGCGTCGAGGTCGAGATTGGCGGCAAGATTGAAGTGGTGAAGGCGAACCGCGAGGTGATCGTTGCGGCCTCCGCGTTCAACTCGCCGAAGATCCTGATGCTGTCAGGCATCGGCCCCGCCGCGCATCTCAAGGAAATGGGCATTCCCGTCGTGGCGGATCGTCCGGGCGTCGGGCAGAACCTGCAGGATCACCTGGAGTATTACCATCAGTTCAAGTCGAAGCTGCCGATCACGCTGCATTCTAAGAACAACTGGTTCTGGATGGGGATCGTCGGCGCGCAATGGCTGTTCTTCAAGAAGGGCTTGGGCACCTCCAACCAGTTCGAGGCGGCGGCCTTCATCCGCTCGGCGGCGGGGGTGAAGTGGCCCGACATCCAGTATCATTTCCTGCCGATCGCAATCTCCTATGACGGCAAGTCGGCCGTCGGCGGCCATGGTTTCCAGGCACATGTCGGCTACAACATGTCGAAGTCGCGCGGCTCGGTGACGCTGCGCTCGCCTGATGTGAAGGACGCGCCGGTTCTGCGCTTCAACTATATGAGCGATCCGGAAGACTGGGTGAAGTTCCGCCATGCGGTGCGCGTCACCCGCGAGATCTTCGCCCAGAAGGCCTTCGATCCCTATCGCGAGGCGGAGATTGCGCCGGGACCGAATGTCCAGTCGGACGAGGAAATCGATGCCTATCTGCGGGAGCATCTGGAAGGCGCCTATCACCCCTGTGGCACCTGCAAGATGGGCCGCGTAGACGATCCCATGGCGGTTGTCGATCCAACCACGAAGGTGATCGGCGTCGAGGGCTTGCGCGTGGCGGATAGCTCGATCTTCCCGCATGTCACCTATGGCAATCTGAACGGCCCCTCGATCATGACGGGCGAGAAGGCGGCGGATCATATCCTCGGCAAACAGCCCCTGCCCCGCAGCAATCAGGAGCCGTGGGTGAACCCGCGCTGGGAGACGAGCGACCGGTAAGGGTCTAGCGGTAGTCGTCTTCGCGCTGGTGGCGGATGGCGAGGATCGAGAGCGTCTCTTCGTCGACGATTTCGAACAGGATGATGTAACCCGCCTGCCCGAACGGCACGAGCAATTCTCGCAGCATGATCGTGTCGTCGTCAGTTTCGACGCGGCGACCTATCATCGGAAAGTCGGCCAGAAGGCTAAGGTGGCGGGCAATCGCATCATATGCCTTGTCGGCAGCGCGTGGGTTGAGGCTTGCAAGTTGCCGATAGTAGTGCTGGATATCACCAACGAAGGTCTGCGAGTAATGCAGCCGCCGGCTCATCGAGATTTCGCGACCTTCCCCTTCGCTTCATCGCGGATGTCTCGCATCATGCGAAGAACGTCGTCGGTCGTGTAGTAGACGCCTGTACGGGCCATTTCCTCTCGGGCAGCAAGTCCCTTTGCAATGAACTCCGCCTGTTCCCGCCGATACTCCACCTCCGCCCGTGCCGAGCGGTCGATGAGGTCGGCCACGGTTTCGCCTTCTCGCAGCACGCTTTCGGCGGCGGCATGGAACTCCGCGTCGTCGAGGACGGATGGCTTGACGGTTTCGTTCATGGCTGAACTCCCTGATCTCGAGCCATCATAACGCGAAAAGGCCGATTTGATAAGGCGTGGGGATCAGCGGGCGACGATGCGCGCCACGATACGGTCGGCGATCAGCTCGTAATTCTCATCGAAGTGATGGCCGCCGGGGCGGGCGATAAGGTCGACACCGTCCTTGACGCGGGGCGAAAGCGCCGGGCAGGCAGTGTCCTCTTCCTCAAGTCCGTAGACGCACTGGATCCTGGTGGGGTCGACCGCAGCGAGGTGATCGACGGGATCGCCGTATTTGCCCGATCCGGCGGCACCAAGCCAGCCGGAGACGGCAATCTCGAAATCCGCCTGGTGCGACAAGGCGAGCAGCGAGAGGAGTGTCACGGACTTGCGATCCTGATCCGGCAGCAGGCCGTAGACCTTCGGCAGGATATTGGCGCCGAAGGAATAGCCGATCAGCACGACCTTCGAGACGCCCAGACGCTTGCGGTAATGGGCGATGATTTCGGACAGGTCGGCTGCGGTCTCTTCCGGTGTTTTCTCGCTCCAGAAATAGCGCAGCGCATCGACACCGATGACCGGCACGCCGTTTTCCTTCAGCCGCGCGGAGAGGCGCTGATTGATGTCGCGCCAGCCACCGTCGCCGGAATAGAGGATCGCCATGGTGTCATGCTGAGGGATGACAAGCTCTTCGACCAACGGCAGATCGAGGGCTGCATCATCGGGCGTCAGGCGTGCAACGAGGGTCGCGGCTTCCGTGGACAAGAGGCGGGCGGGACCGCCCTCCCCGTCTGCGATCTCGATATCGGGATGGCCTGCCTGCAGCGACGCTGCATGGTGGCGCGCGGTCTGGTCGGCTGTCGTTGAAAAGACGATGCGGACGGGATTGGGCAGCTTTCCGGGCGACAGACCGTAGGCGATGCCGGCCGGTGTCTCCCGGCGGGGTGCCGGCGTACAGAGCGGCTTGGGCAAGGCGACGGCCCCGGTCGGATCGACGGCCACCGTCTCCCCAATCGTCTCGGCAAAGCTGCCATTCGGCGTCTGCGCAGCGATCGCCAGCGCCAGAGCGCCCCCTTCCCCGAGACCCAGCAGGCGCGGCGGACGATAGAACTCGGCCGTGTGGCTGCGATGCAGCTGTCGGGTCAGGCGCTCGATATCGGCGGGTAGAAACAGGCAGTCGCGTTCGGTTTCGCGCGAGAGGGCGGCGCGCCAGCGCGTCAAGTCGACACCAATGCCGATTGCGCCGGCATTGACCGCGGTTTCCAGCGCGACCTGTTCGGCCATGTCCCAGCCGTTGGCGTCGGAAATGACGACGACGACACCGGTCATGCTGCCGTCGTCGGGGGCGGAGATGCGGTCCTGCGGCAGGCTGATGATGCCGTCACCGGCCGCAGCGGCGGGCAGCACGGCAGCGGCCATGGCGAGCATGGTCCATGAGGCGACGGACAGGTTCGTCAGGAAACCGGGGATCATGCGCCACACGGTTTGTCGCGTCATTTGCGCATCAGACCCTTCAGGCCGCCGCCGATCAAAAGCGTCACGTCGATCAGCGACAGGATCGGCAGGCCCTGGCCGGCCACCGCGAGGTAACGCGGCTGCCAGTCGGGATCGAACTTCTCCTTGAAGGCGCGCACGCCGCGGAAATTGTAGAAGCGCTCGCCATGTTCGAAGATCTGCCGGGCGACATGGTTCCAGGCGGGGGCGCGGCGATGGCCCGAGAGGCCGGCGAGCGGCGCCATGCCGAGGTTGAGCGTGCGGAAGCCATCGGCCTTCAGCGTCTCCATGATCTTCACGAAGAGCAGGTCCATCATGCCGCGATGGACGCCCGGCACATGGCGCATCAGGTCGATGAAGGCGTCACCGCTCGACGAGGCCGTCATGAGAGTGGCAAAGGCGACAATCTTTCCGTCAAGGCGGATGACGGCGACGGGGCCGGCGGTGACGTAGTCGCGATCGAAGGTGCCGAGCGAAAAGCCCTTTTCAGCGGCCTGATGGGCGGAGAGCCAGGTATCGGAGACGGCCTGGAGCTCGTCGAGGATCGGAGCCACGGCATCCGCAGGAACCAATTCGAAAGCCAGCCCGTCGCGTTCGGCGCGGTTGATCGAGCGACGCAGCTTCAGCCAGTCGCCGCCGGCGAGCGTGAATGTCGTGAGGTCGACGACCGCCTGCTCGCCGAGCTTCAGCGCCTGCAGGCGCATGTCGACGGTCAAGGGCAGGAATTCGGCCGAGACCTGATAGAAGACGGGACGGCTGCGGCTGCGGCGGGCCTCGGCGATGAACTTCTCGACGAGCGGTGCCCAGAGATGTTTCGGGCCGACGGGATCAAAAAGCGCAACCAGCGAGCGGCCCTGCCGGGCATACATGATGAAGCCCTGGCCGCAATCGGAAAACAGCAGGCGCTTGTCGCCCAGCCGGACGAGGCCGGCGCTGGCATTGCGCTGGTGCGGCAGGAGGGAAACGGCGCGGGCGAGATCGTCGGCCGTCTCGGCATCCTGGTCCCGTCGGCGGCGTGGCAAACGCACCAGCCCCCGCGAGGCAATCACGCCGAGCACCATGGAGAGACCAAGGGTGCTTTCGGTGGCATCGATTCCGTTGCGGGCAAGCACGAGACCCCAGCCGAGTTTCAACAGGCTTTCCTCGGCAAGGATCGGGCCGAGCAGCGCGACCATGGCCAGCGCTCCCAGCACCAGCCCGGTGCGTGGTGCGCGCAGGATCAGCTTGGGAACAAGCGACAGAAACACGACCGAAAGCGGCTTGGCGCGGTCTGCCGACGGCGCCGGGGCCGTCGCTTCTGCATCATTGAGAGAGGAAGCCATGAACCAGACCACGAAACAAAAAGGGATCGAACGCTTATTAGCGTCCATGCATGGACCGTAGCTTGTGACACCAATCGGTAAACGAGTCGGTAAGCCAGTGCATCAATTGCGCAAGACACCGGATTTCTTCCGTCGTCAACCGAAGGAAACGCAAGGCTGCCGTGCGCCAAGCGGCGCGCCATGAAAGCGGCGTTCGCCATTGCCCCCAGGCCTCGACGACAGGAATCACTGCTGGCGCAGCACCTTCGCCGCGAGCGAGAAGGGACTGGAAACCGTCTGGGCGGCCGCGTCCAGGACGAAGGCACCGGCGTCACCAAGAGTTGCCGTTGCCGTGGGCTTGTTCAGGGTTGCGGCCAGCTGCTTCACATCGAAGAAGCGGTTGTGGTTGGTGGCATCAGCGGATTCAAGCGAAGAGATGTCGATAATCGTCACCCCATATCGCTTTGCAGCCTCTGCGACGGCCGGATCCCGGGCATCGAGCGCACCCACGCGCTGGGTGCCGGCGCCGAGGAAGCTGGAGACCTGGAGCGCACGGTCGTCCTGGGCGACGAGAATGGTGATCGGGGTGCGCATGCGGCCGATGACATCAAGCTGGGCGGTGAACACATCCTCATCGATGTCTGGTGCCGCCATGATGACCCGCAGCCGGTCGAGCACGTCGCCCTTGCCCTCCAGCCGCAGCTGACGCAGGGCCTCGACCGTCAGCCAACCGCCCATGGAATGGGCAAAGACGTCAACCTCGCCTTTTCGTGCCCGAACCATGTCGGTGAGAAGATCGGCAAGCGCGTCACGCGAATAGGTGGCGGATTCCTTGTCGGCGACATAGGCCGGCAGAGCGGCCAGCGACGGCCAAGAAAAGAGCACCGGCGTGCCATCGATATTGCTGTCGGTCTTCAACTGCGCAAGCCGGAAGAGCGATTCCTGGAAATTGTAGTTGTAGCCGTGAACGAAGACGACGGGCGGGGCCGCCTCCTTCTTGCGGATAGCCTGCAGCAGTGAGGGGCGGTCCAGCACGGATTGGGCGACCACGGCGAAATCGGTCTTCGGGTCGACCTTGCGGCCCGGCTTCGGCCATTCGATGTTGGTCGGCACGTGGTTCGGCGGGATGGAGATGTCAAAGCTGGCGTAGTTGGGCTCGTAGCTCTTGCCGCTGGTGAAGACATTGGTGCCCGGCTGCTCGCGATCGCGGGTGGTCACGGTGTAGAGCGTCTCCACCCGGGAAGGCTTGAAATCGTCGAGCGCCACGGTGCCAAGCGTCTCCGGTCCGGGTCGGCCGGCGCAGGCCGTGAGGGAGGCAAACGCCAGGGCGCAGACGGCAAATCCTGCAAAACGCGCGGTTTGGAAAAAGGCTTGAGCGGCAAATTTCATTCGTGATCTATCCTCGATACATGATCACCGGCACGCGGCTCATCATCAGCGCGTTTCGGCTGACCTATAACGGGCAGGACCGGCTTCGCCAAGGGCGAGACGTCTCAAGACCGTGCGCAGAGGACAAAACGGCGCGGACTCGATCGGTTTGCACAGCTGATTGCATGTCGATCTGGTTATGGTTTCCCCTGATAAGATTATTTGCGTGCCGACAAGCCATCTGTAACCATAACCATCAAGGGAGTGTTTGTCGGACGGGAGCGAGGAGACCGGCATCGCGATCTTTACATGACTCAAATTGTCATGTTTTTTGATCGCCATGTTGCCTCGAGCCGGCGGACTTCCCCAGCTCAACAAATAGGGAGGAGATCATGTTGCGCCAATTCGTTATTGCCGGGCTGTCCGGAGTTGCACTGTCGTTGATGGCATCCGCCAGCTTCGCCGCAGACGTTACCCTCAAGCTTCACCAGATGCTGCCGCCACAGGCCACCATTCCGTCCAAGGTGCTCACACCCTGGGCCGAGAAGATCCAGGCCGAATCCGGTGGCCGGATCGCGGTCGAGCTTTATCCGGCCATGCAGCTGGGCGGCAAGCCGGCTGACCTGGTCGACCAGGTGAAGGACGGCGTGGTTGATCTCACCTGGACCCTGTTCGGCTATACGCCGGGCCGTTTCCCGAAGTCGGAAGCCTTCGAACTTCCCTTCATGGTAACGACCGCAGAAGCGACCTCCGTCGCCTTCTACGACTATTATGAAAAGCACCTGAAGGACGAGCTTGCCGATTATCACGTGCTGGCCGTCCATACCCATGGCCCGGGCCTGATCCACACCATCGCCTCCAAGCCGGTCCAGAAGCTTGAGGACATGCAGGGGCTGAAGCTGCGCGGCACGTCCAAGGTCATCAACCAGATGCTCGAGGCGATGGGTGCCTCGGCTGTCGGCATGCCGGTGACGGCCGTTCCGGAAAGCCTGTCGAAGAGCGTCATCGACGGCTCCGTCGTGCCGTGGGAAGTGACGCCGGCGATCAAGATCGCCGAACTCGCGCCCAATCACACTGCGTTTTCCGGCCCGAACGGCCTCTACACCGGCACCTTCGTCTTTGCGATGAACAAGGACAGCTATGATGCGCTGCCGGATGACCTGAAGAAGATCATCGACAACAATTCCGGCAAGGAACTGGCCCGTCTGTTCGGCAAGGCCATGGACGAGGGCGATATCCGCGGCAAGGACATCGCCGACAAGGCCGGCAACACGACCTATGTCCTCGACGAGGCGGAAACCGCACGCTGGAAGGCGGCAGGCGAAGCCGTGACCAAGGCCTGGATCGCCGACATGGACGGCAAGGGCCTCGACGGCACCACGCTCTACAACGACGCGCTGGCGCTCATTCAGGCCAACAGCAAGTAAACCTCCCCGACTTGTCCGGGCGCTCGTCGGAAGGCGCCCGGACTCTTTTTTGTCGACATCTGCCGAGGACCTATCCATGGCGACTGCCCATTCCACCAGCTTCGAACGGTTCGAGCGGGGCTGCAACGCCCTTGCCAGCGGCCTAGTCGTGTTCGGCGGCTTCTGCCTCGTACTCGCCTGCGGCCTGACCGCTGCCTCGATCATCGGAGCGATCGCAATCCGGCCCCTGCCCGGTGAAATTGAACTCGTCGAGGCGCTGTGCGGCCTCGCCGTCTTTGCCTTCCTGCCCTTCTGTCAGCTCAAGCGCGGCCATGTCGGCGTCGACATCCTGATCTCGGCCTTCGGGCCGAAGGCGATGAACTGGACCCAGCTGATCGGCGATATCATCATTGCCGTGCTGACGGCGCTCATCACCTGGCGCCATGCCATCGCCACGATGGACAAATTCGGCAATGGTGAAACGACGCCGCTTCTGCTTCTGCCGATCTGGTGGGGCTATGCGATCGCGCTCTTCATCCTTGTCGCCAACATCATTGTCAGCCTCTACGTGATCGCCGCCGATATTCGCGCCATCCGCCAGGGCAAGACGATCGTCGCTGCGATGGGAGCGCACTGATGAGCAGCATTGAAATCGGTCTCTGGTCCTTCCCGGTCCTTATCCTCCTCATCTTCCTGCGCGTACCGATCGGGGCGGCCATGCTCGCCACCGGCATGGTCGGCACCTATCTGGTGCTCGGCAAGTGGACGCCCCTGCTCGCCCAGCTGAAGGCGATCGCCTGGAACACGAATGTCAACTATTCGCTGTCGATCATTCCGCTCTTCCTGCTGATGGGCCAGTTTGCGGCGCGTGGCGGCATGAGCCAGGCACTGTTCAATGCGGCAGCCGCCTTTCTCGGCCACCGCAAGGGCGGGGTCGCCATGGCCGCTGTCGGCGCCTGCGCGGGCTTCGGCTCGATCTGCGGTTCGTCGCTGGCGACCGCTGCGACGATGGCTCAAGTTGCACTGCCGGAACTCAAGCGCAACGGTTATGCCGGTGGGCTTGCCACGGCGACGCTTGCAGCAGGCGGGACGCTCGGCATCCTCATTCCGCCCTCCGTCGTGCTCGTCATCTATGCGATCCTGGCCGAGCAGAACATTGCCAAGCTCTTCCTTGCGGCCTTCGTGCCGGGGATCATCGCGGCGATCTCCTATCTCGTCGTCATCGCGATCTATGTGCGGCTGAAGCCGGAAAGTGCCGGCCAGGCACCGCGTATCCCGTGGAAGGATCGCGTTCCGGCCCTGATCGCGGTCTGGCCGGTGGTGGCGATCTTCTTCGCCGTGGTCGGTGGCATCTATCTCGGCTGGTTCACGCCGACCCAGGCCGCGGCCGTCGGCGCTGCCGGTGCCGGTCTCGTTGCCTTCGTCAATGGCGGGCTCGATCGCAAGTCGCTCTTCGACTGCTTCAAGGAAACGGCCGTTTCGACCGGCATGATCTTCTTCATCATCCTCGGCGCCACCGTCTTCAACTCCTTCCTCGCCTTCTCCCGCCTGCCGCAGGTTGGGGCGGAATGGGTAACGGCGCAGGGCTTTACGCCGATGACGGTGCTGATCATCATCCTGGTGCTCTACATCATCTTCGGCTGCATCATGGACTCGCTCTCCATGATCGTGCTCACCATCCCGATCTTCTTCCCGATCGTCACCGCGATGGATTTCGGCATGAGCCCGGAGCATTTCGCCATCTGGTTCGGCATCCTGGTGCTGATGGTGGCGGAGATCGGCATGATAACACCACCCGTGGGGCTCAATCTCTTCATCATATCGGCGATGTCGAAAGACGTGCCGATCCGCGAGACCTACAAGGGGATCGTGCCTTTCGTCAGTGCCGACCTGTTGCGCATCATCCTGCTCACGGCGTTTCCGATCATCTCCATCTTCCTCGTGTGAGAAGACGCGAGGCCGAGGGATCACCCGCTTTCGGGCTCACACGGACGACACCGCAGACAGGCCCGGAAGCCGCCCGCAAGGGCGGCTT
>LFEF01044379.1_pt1 | contig 11569 bp, 10 predicted proteins | sample 619371 | NCBI WGS metagenome assembly LFEF01 (sample SAMN03014291, study PRJNA259931) | freshwater metagenome | biome: lake; feature: waterbloom | place: China: Taihu Lake | collected 2006-08 | depth 0 m m
CCTGCCCCTCTCCTTACAGGAGAGGGGTTCCCCGCGCCTCGATGGACAAGACGCAACGCTCGCGAAGAGACGCTCATGACCTCGATCGTCACCGTCACCCGGGGCCCCTCCCCGCTGATCCTGTCGATGCCGCATCCCGGCACCGGGCTGCCCTCTGAAGTCGAAGCCGCGTTGAACGAACGCGGGCGGCTGGTCGAGGACACCGATTGGCACATGCGGGAAGTCTACGCCTTCGCGGAGCGCTTCCAGCCGACGATCGTCGAGGCGCAGCTGTCGCGCTTCGTCATCGACCTGAACCGCGATCCGTCGGGCGTCTCGCTCTATCCCGGACAGGCGACGACCGAGCTGGTGCCGACGACGACCTTCGATGGCGCGCCGATCTGGACGGTGTTGCCTGACGCCGCCGAGATCGAGCGGCGCCGCGCCGTCTATTTCCAGCCCTATCACGACGCGCTTGCGGCCGAGATCGCGCGGGTCAAGGCGGCCCATGGCTATGCGGTGCTCTGGGACTGCCACTCGATCAAGTCGGTGATCCCGCGGCTGTTTCCCGGCACGCTGCCGACGCTCAATCTCGGCACCAATTCGGGTCAGAGCTGCGCGTCTGCGATCGAGGCAGCCGCAGCAGCGGCGATGGCCGCGCAGCCCCTGACCCATGTCGTCAACGGCCGCTTCAAAGGCGGCTGGATCACCCGCCATTACGGCCGGCCCGCCGAACACGTCCATGCGCTGCAGATGGAAAAAGCGCTCAGCGCCTATCTCGCCACGGAAGCGGCGCCCTGGACTTTCGACGCGGCCATCGCCGCAACCCTGCAATCTGCCCTCTCCGCCATCATCGCCGCAGCGCTGGACGCGGCGGCCCAGCACGAACGGAGCCGTTCATGACCCGCATCGACAACAGCCGCGTCATCCGCAGCCCCCATGGCACGGAGCTCTCCGCCAAGAGCTGGCTGACCGAAGCGCCCCTGCGCATGCTGATGAACAATCTCGACCCCGACGTCGCCGAGAAGCCCGGCGAACTCGTGGTCTATGGCGGCATCGGCCGCGCCGCCCGGACCTGGGAGGATTTCGACCGGATCTGCGCCTCGCTGCGCTCGCTGGAGGCCGACGAGACGCTGCTGGTCCAGTCCGGCAAGCCGGTCGGCATCTTCAGGACGCATCCGGATGCGCCGCGGGTGCTGATCGCGAACTCCAACCTCGTCCCGGCCTATGCGAACTGGGAGCATTTCCACCATCTCGATAAGCTCGGGCTGATGATGTACGGCCAGATGACGGCCGGTTCCTGGATCTATATCGGCACGCAGGGCATCGTTCAGGGCACCTACGAGACCTTCGTCGAGGTCGGCCGGCAGCACTATGGCGGCTCGCTCAAGGGCAAATGGATCCTGACCGGAGGTCTCGGCGGCATGGGCGGGGCGCAGCCGCTGGCCGCGACCATGGCCGGCGCCTCGATGATCGCCGTCGAGTGCAAGCCCTCCTCGATCGAGTTCCGCCTGCGCACGCGCTATCTCGACGAGAAAGCCAACAGCATCGACGAGGCGATCAGAATCGTCGAGGCGGCGCATGCCAAGGGCAAGGCGGTCTCGGTCGGCGTGCTCGGCAATGCGGCGGAGGTGTTCCCCGACATGGTCCGCCGCGGCATCCGACCCGACGTCGTCACCGACCAGACCTCGGCGCATGATCCGCTCAACGGCTATCTGCCGGCCGGCTGGACGCTGGAGGAGTGGGAGGAGCGCAAGGAGCGTGACCCGGCCGGGACGATCCAGGCCGCCAAGCGCTCCATGGCCGAGCACGTCAAGGCGATGCTCGACTTCCAGCGCATGGGCGTGCCGACGCTCGACTACGGCAACAACATCCGCCAGATGGCCAAGGACATGGGCGTCGAGAACGCCTTCGATTTCCCCGGCTTCGTGCCCGCCTACATCCGCCCGCTGTTCTGCCGGGGCATCGGCCCGTTCCGCTGGGCGGCGCTCTCGGGCGATCCGGAGGATATCTACAAGACTGACGCCAAGGTGAAGGAGCTGATGCCAAACGACGCGCATCTGCACAACTGGCTCGACATGGCGCGCGAGCGCATCCAGTTCCAGGGCCTGCCGGCGCGCATCTGCTGGGTCGGGCTCGGTGACCGGCATCGCCTGGGCCTCGCCTTCAACGAGATGGTGGCGAAGGGCGAGCTGAAGGCGCCTGTCGTGATCGGCCGCGATCATCTCGATTCAGGCTCCGTCGCCTCGCCCAACCGCGAGACGGAGGCGATGAAGGACGGCTCGGACGCGGTTTCCGACTGGCCCCTGCTCAACGCCCTGCTCAACACGGCGGGCGGCGCGACCTGGGTCTCGCTGCATCATGGCGGCGGCGTCGGCATGGGCTATTCGCAGCATTCGGGCGTGGTCATCGTCGCCGACGGCACGCCGGAAGCGGCCAAGCGGCTCGAACGCGTGCTCTGGAACGACCCGGCCACCGGCGTGATGCGCCATGCCGATGCCGGCTACGAGATCGCGCAGGACTGCGCGCGCGAGAAGGGGCTGAGGCTGCCAGGGATGGGGATCGGCTGAGGCGCCGTTCAGGCGTCCTCGCGTTTGATCCAGCCGGGCCGGCTCAGCAGATAGTCGACCATGCGCGGCGGGATCGCGCAGCGCGCCGCGATCTCCTCGGGCGCGTGGGGGAAACGCAACGCGATGTCAGCCTCGCGACCGTCGGCGAGCTTGCGAAGCCAGTCCGGGTCGATCAAGGGCGCCCGGCCCACCGCCACGAGATCACCGCCCGCCGCCATCGCGGCCCGGGCATCCGCGAGCGTGCCGACGCCGCCGCAGGCGACGACCGCGCAGCGCCCCGCGATCACCGCACGGATTTCCGCCAGCGGGCTGCGGCCGTCACCACCGGTGGGCGCGCTGGCAACCAGGTAGTTGCGATCCTCGCGCTGCGGCCGCTGAAGGCGAAAATCATCGAGAGACACATGGATGTAGTCGAGGCCGAGACCGGCCAGCCGATCGGCGAGCGCGAGCGCGTCATCGAGCCCGTAACCATCGGGTTCAGGCTCGAACGGCGTGATCCGGTAGCCGAGAACCATGCCCGGCCCCACCGCCTCTCGGGCCGCCTGCACCACGGCGAGCGGAAAGCGCATCCGCGCATCGCGGTCACCGCCCCAGCGGTCCCGCCTGCGGTTCGCGCGCGGCGAGAAGAACTGATGCAGCAAATAGTGATTGGCGCCATGGAGTTCGACGCCGTCGAAGCCGGCCTGTCGCGCCCGCTCGGCTGCCGCACCAAAGCAGCCGACGAGATCGTCGACCTCGGCCCCGGTCATCTCGCGCGGGGTCAGCGCGCCGGGTCGTAGCGACGCGACGGCCGACGGGGCCCGCATCCGTCCCTCCCCGACCAGGGCGGGCCGCGCAATGCGGCCGCCATCGTAGATCTGCAGGATCGCAAGACCACCGCCGGCACGCAAATCCCCCACCAGCGCCTCGAGGCTCGGAAGGTGCCCGGGCTTTGCCGCTCCGATGCCGTTCCAGGAGCGGCCATCCTCATGAACATAAGCGCATGAGCTGATCAGGCCACCGAAACCCGACAGGCTGCGTCGCCGCACGAAAGCGCGCTCCCCGGCACTGACCATTCCGTCGGGATCGGAGGCATCCGTCGTCATCGGCGCCAGCAAGAAGCGGTTGGGCAGAATGCGCCCGCCGCCGAAGCGGAAGGGCGTCCACGGATCGGTCATGCCTTCACCGGCTCCCTCTCACGGGCCGGGACCATCCTCACCGCACCATCCCCATCTGACGCGGCAGCCAGAGCGTCAGCTCGGGGATGAAGGTGATCGCGATCAGCGCCGCGAAGAGCGGGACCAGCCAGGGCAGGATCGCCATGGTGGTGCGCTCGACCGAGAGCTTGGCGACGCGCGAGAGCACGAACAGCACCATGCCGAGTGGCGGGTGGAGCAGCCCGATCATCAGGTTCAGCACCATGATCAGCCCGAAATGGATCGGGTCGACGCCGAGCTTCAGCGCGATCGGCAGCAGGATCGGCACCACGATGGTGATGGCGGCGATGGTGTCGAGGAAGCAGCCGATGAACAGCAGCAGGAGATTGACCAGCACCAGGAAGACCCATTTGTTCTGGGTCAGGCTGAGGATCAGGTCCGACAGGATCTGGGCCGTGTTGGAGACCGTCAGCAGCCAGGCGAAGATCGAGGCCGCCGTGACGATGAAGAGCACGGAGGCCGTGGTCTCGATCGTGTCGAAGGTCGCCTTGGTCAGGCTGCGCATCGTCATCGAGCGATAGCGCACGAGGCCGAGGAAGAGCGACCAGATCACCGCGGCGGCGGCAGCCTCGGTCGGCGTGAACCAGCCCATCGTCATGCCGCCGATCAGGATGACCGGCGTCATCAGCGCCATCACGGCCGAGAAGTCGAAGTAATAGTCGAGCCCCAGCAGCACCGCGAGCGCGAGCCCGATGGCGAGATTCTCCTCGAGGCCGACCCAGACCAGGGCATAGGCGACGACCGGGAAACCGAGCACGACGGCGACTTCGATGCCGGCCGACCCGATCTCGCGCCAGGAGAAGGTGGCGTCGGAGCCCCATTTGTAGATCCGCGCGAAGATCGCGACGGTGATCATCATGAACAGCGTCATCATCACGCCGGGCACCACGCCGGCGAGGAAGAGCGCGCCGATCGAGGTGTTCGACATCATCCCGTAGATGACGAAGGGCAGCGAGGGCGGGATGATCGGCCCCAGCGTCGCCGAGGCCGCCGTCACGCCCACCGCCACCTCGGTGGGATAGCCGTGGTCCTTCATCGCCTTGATCTCGATCGTGCCGATGCCGGCGGCATCCGCGATCGCGGTGCCCGACATGCCCGAGAAGATCACCGAACCGATGATGTTGACCTGGGCCAGGCCGCCGCGCATCCAGCCGACGAGCGCGACCGCGAAGGCATAGATGCGGCCGGTCACGCCGGCGATGTTCATCAGGTTGCCGGCCAGGATGAAGAAGGGCACGGCGAGCAGCGGGAAGCTCTCGACGCCCGCGATCATGCGCTGGGCCAGGATGACGTCGGGCACGGTGCCCGAGATGATGATGAAGGCGAGCGAGGCGACGGCCATGGCGATCGCCACCGGCACGCCGAGGATCATCAGGCCAAGAAAGGAACCGAGCAGGATCAGCATGGTCGTTCTCAGGCCTCCGAGCCGTCGAAGGCTTCCGGCTTTTCCAGCACGGAATAGCCGCGGCGCATGTTCTGCCAGGCGACGTGGAGCGCCCGCAGCGTCATCAGCGCGAAGGCGAGGACGACGGCGTTGAAGATGATTGACTTCGGCAGGTCGACCGTCGTCATCATCTCGTCGGGGATCAGCGACGAATATTTGTACGTCAGCCAGGTCCCGTAGGCGAAAAAGCCGATGCGCACGGCATCGACGAAGGTCGCCATGATCCGGCCCATGCGCGCCGACATGTAGCGGTAGAGGAAATCCACCTGGATGTGGCGGGAGGCCCGCACGCAGAGCGAGGCGCCGAGGAAGACCACGACGACCAGCGCGTTGATGGCGATCTCCTCGGTCCAGGCGAAGGAGTTGTTGAGGACGTAGCGGGTGAAGAACTGCAGGATGACGCAGCCCACCATGACCCAGAAGGCGGCCAGCGTGATCCAGTCCTCGACGCCGTAGACCGAGAGGTCCGCCGGCGGCGGCGCCTCGTCGAAGACGTGGGCGAGTTCCTCGCCGGTGACGGGCGTGTGGATTTCGGGGGCTGTGGTCATAGGCTGGTCCAGTCGTGAGGAGCTAGGCCGCGGCGGCCATCGTCTTGGCGAGCGCAGCGAAGCCATCCAGTGGGCTGTGTCAGCGGCTCTGGATGGCTTCGTCGGCTGCGCCTCCTCGCGATGACCGAGCGGTCACCGCGAGGAGGCAAGATAGCGACTTACTTGATCGCCTGGATGCGTTCCCAGTCGGCCTTGCGATAGCCGAACTGCTCGAAGGTGACGTTCTTCTGGACGTTGGCGAGGAAGTCGGCCTTGTCGACCTCGGTCACGGTCAGGCCCTTGTCCTTGAAGAACTGGACGAGCTTGACCTCGTCGGCCTGGATCTTCTTGGTCGCCCGGGCGGAGGCCTCCTGCGCGACTTCGCTGAAGATCTTGCGATCCTCGGGCGAGAGCTTGTCCCAGAGCTGCTTGGCGACGACCGTGTTGAGGTGGTCGACGATGTGGCCGGTCAGGACGATGTGCTTCTGGACCTCGTAGAACTTCTTGGCCTCGATCGTGGTCAGCGGGTTCTCCTGCGCCTCGACGGTGCCGTTCTGCAGCGCGAGATAGACCTCGGCGAAGGCGATCGGCGCGGTGTTGGCGCCGCAGGCGCGCGGCATGGCGAGGTAGGCCGGCACGTCGGGCACGCGGATCTTGAGCCCCTTCATGTCGGCGCAGCTCTTGATCGGCCGGTTCGAGGTGGTGTGGCGCGTGCCGTAATAGGTCACCGAGACGATCTGGTGCCCGGTCTTCTCCTGATAGCCCTTGGCCATGTCGGTGAAGACATCGCTCTTGGTGTAGGCCAGCAGATGCTCGGGGCTGCGGAAGGTGAAGGGGTAGTAGGTCACCCCGATCGGCGCGAAGGAGCGCGCGGCGAAGCTGGAGCCCGAGATGATGATGTCGACCGTGCCCAGGGTGAGGCCCTGGTTGATGTCGGTTTCCTTGCCGAGCTGCGAGGCCGGATAGACGGTGATCTCGTAGCGGCCATTGGTCCGCTTCTTGAACTCGTCCGCCGCCCAGACCGATTCGGTGTGGAAGGGCTCGGAGGTCTCGTAGACATGCGCCCATTTCAGCTTGGTCTGGGCCTGGGCCGGCGCGCCGACGGCGATCAGGCTCGCGGCCACCGCCGCCATCGTCAGATAGGTCTTCATCATGTTGGTCCCTCCCGTGGGATCGCTCTCGTTGCCTTGGTCGTCTCAGTCTTCTTGTTGTCGTGCTTCTTGTTGTCGTGGTCTGCGAGCGTCAGTTCTTCCTGACGAGGCGGGTCACGACGCTCTCCCGCCCGCCTTGCCGCGTGCTGGCCTGCACGCCGTCCCGCCGCGCCGAACCCGCCGGAGCGGGCCCTTCGCCGAAGCTCTGCGAGAACCGCTCCTGCGAGCGCTGCAGATGCTGCCGCATCGCCGCCTGCGCCGCCTCCCCTCGCCCCTCGGCGATCGCGTCGCGGATCTCGCGATGCTCCGCCACGGCCTCGCGCCAGGAGTCGGCGTTCTCGAAGTAGCTCGCGAGCTGCCGGAAATAGGGGTTGATGCGCTGGTCGAAGAGCAGCCCGACGAAGCGCGCCAGCACGGCATTGCCGAGGATGGCGGCGATGGCGACATGGAAGGCCCGGTCGAGCGCAACCAGTTCGTCGCCGGTCAGATTCGGATTTTCCATCTGTGCGAGAATGGCGTCCAGGCTTGCGACATCGTGGCGACCGGCCTGCGAGCCGGCCTCCGCGCAGACCGCGCTCTCGATCAGCTCGCGCGCCTTGAGCACCTCGAACGGTCCCTCCGGCGCCTCTTCGGCCAGGGGCGCCAGAGCGGGGAGACCGGCGGGCTTTTCGATGACGTAGACGCCCGAGCCCATGCGGATCCGGACCCGCCCCTCGACCTCGAGCGCGATCAGGGCCTCCCGCACGGAGGGGCGGGACACGCCCAGCTTTTCCGCCAACTCGCGCTCCGGCGGCAGCCGGCCGCCCACCGGATACTCGCGCCGATCGATGAGATGGCGGAGCTGGTCGGCGATCTGACGATAAAGGCGTGGCGACTCGACAGTTTCGAGCGGCACAGTCTGCTCCCGGTTTCCATCCCCGGCTTCCTCTTTCGGGAAGCTCGCTTTGGCCATATGGTCAGGCCAATTGGAATTGAAACAAGCATCATCACGGGGGCGTGTCAATGAGTCGCGAGGGGCCCGGCGGCGGGCGGCGCCGCGCTCAATGCCCGGCTGCCATCACCTCGGAGCGGATCTCCTCGACGAGTCGTTCCTTCAGCGCCACGAATTGCGGGCTCGTCTTGATGGTGTAGGGCCGCGGATGGGGCAGGTCGACCGCGATGTCGGCCTTGATGCGGCCGGGCCTGGCGCTCATCACCACGACGCGCGAGCCGACGAAGATCGCCTCCTCGATGTCGTGGGTGACGAAGAGCACGGTCTTGCGCTCGCGCTCCCAGATGCCGAGCAGCATTTCCTGCATCAGCGCGCGCGTCTGGTTGTCGAGGGCCCCGAAGGGCTCGTCGAGCAGCAGGATCTTGGGGTCGTTGGCCAGCGCGCGAGCGATCGCGGTGCGCTGCTGCATGCCGCCGGAGAGCTGCTTGGGAAAATGGTCGACGAAGCTCGCCAGCCCGACCCGCTCCGCCCAGCCACGGGCGATGTCAATCCGCTCGCGCTCACCGATGCCCTTCTCGCGCAGGCCGAAGGCGATGTTCTGGACGACCGTCAGCCAGGGGAAGAGCGTGTAGCTCTGGAAGACGAAGCCGCGATCGGCGCCAGGCCCGGAGACGGGGGCGCCATCGAGCATGATCTGGCCCTCGCTCGCCGTCTCCAGCCCGCCGATGATGCGCAGCAAGGTGGATTTTCCGCAGCCCGAGGGCCCGAGGATGGCGATGAAGTCGTTGTCGCCGACGCTGAGAGAGGTCGGCATCAGGGCGCGCGTCGGCTGGCCGCCGCGCTGGGCCGGGAAGATCTTCCCGACGTTCTCGACAAGGAGCTTGCTCATCTTGCGACCGACTATCTCTGCGCCCAGGGAAACAGGCGCTGGTTGACCGCCTTGAACAGGAAATCCGAGACCAGGCCGATCAGGCCAATGACGATGATGCCGAAGATGATCTGGCCGGTGTTCAGCAGCGCCTGGCTGTCGGTGATCATGTGGCCGATGCCGGAGGACGAGCCGATCAGCTCGGCGACGATGACATAGGTCCAGGCCCAGCCGAGCACGAGGCGGAAGATCTCGGCGATCTCGGGCGCCGCATTGGGCAACAGCACGCGCCGCACCACCGAGGTGTCGGTGGCGCCCAGCGTATAGGCGGCATCGACGAGATCGCGCCGGATCGAGCCGACCGCCACCGCGATCATCAGAATCAGCTGGAAGACCGAGCCGATGAAGATGACGAGCAGCTTCTGCGCCTCGCCGATGCCGGCCCAGAGGATCAGCAGGGGGATGAAGGCGGAGGCCGGTAGATAGCGCGCGAAGGAGACGAACGGTTCGAGGAAGGCCTCGATTGGCTTGTAGGCGCCCATGGCGATGCCGATCGGCAGGGCGACGAGTGCCGCCAGCACGAAGCCACCGACGACGCGCCAGATCGTCATGCCGATGTCGAAGGCGAAGCCATACTGGAAGAGAAGGTTGTAGCCCTCCCGGACCATGGTGAGCGGGTCGGCCAGGAACAGCTTCTGGACATAGCCGCCGAAGGTCGCGACCGACCACAGCGCCACGAACAGCGCGAAGAAGGCGACGCCATAGGCGACGCGAGAGGACGCGGAGACCGGCTGGAGGGGTTTCATGATGACGTCGCTGACGAGAGGAAGCGCGGGATCCCCTCTCCTGTCAGGAGAGGGGTAGGGGTGAGGTGTCGGCCCCTGGACCAGTGAAGCGCCGAATCCGAAACGAGGCAGCGGTGAGCTCGCGACCGAAGCGTCAATCGGCCGACCCCACACCCTGCCCTCTCCCTGATCTCGGGCCTGCCCGAGATCAGCGTCCGGAGTGTCAAAGTCGGCTACTGCCGACTTTTGTGGGGAGAGGGTTCCCCGCGCCTCGCTCGGTGGGGAACGAAGTCAGCTCACTTGCCGGCGACGTATTTCGTCTCGACGAGGCTGGCGAGATCGGGCTTGGCCTTGATCAGGCCGATCTCGAGCAGCAGGTCGGCGGCCTTGGCCGAGAAGGCCTGCCACTCGCCCGAGAAGAAGGCCTTGTTGCCGGCGGCGTCCGACCATTTCAGGAAGGCGGCCGACTTGCCGAACTGCTCTGCGGACTGCTTGACGTCGGCGCCCATGATGCCGAAGGCCTTGTCCTTCTCCTTGGCGATCATCTCGAGCGCCTCGAAATAGCTCTTGGTGAGCGCAGCGGCGGCGGCGTCATTGGCGGCGAGGAAGGCCGGGGTGCAGCCGAAGGTGTCCATCACCATCGGGTAGTCGAGCGTGGTGGCGATGATCTTTCCGGCATCGGGCCGCTCGCGCACGGCCGAGAGAAAGGGCTCATAGGTCATGGCTGCGTCGTTCTGGCCGGCGATGAAGGCCTGCGCCGCGGGGCCGGGCTCCATGTTGACCACCGTCACGTCCTTCACGGACATGCCGTTCTCCTTGAGGAACCAGGCGAGCGCGAAATAGGGCGAGGTGCCCGGCGCCGAGGCCGCGACCGTCTTGCCCTTGAGATCCTTGATCGACGCGGTGGCGTTGCGCGTCACCATGCCGTCGGCGCCATAGCTCTTGTCGAGCTGGAAGATCTGCTTGGTCTTCACGCCGGCGGCGTCCCAGACGATCCAGGTCTCGACCGTGGTCGCCGCGCACTGGATGTCGCCCGACGCGATGGCGAGATGGCGGTCCTTCTGCGGGATCTTCTTGATGGTGACGTCGAGCCCGTTCTTGGCGAAGATGCCGGCCTCCTTGGCCAGGGTCAGCGGCGCGAAGCCGGTCCAGCCGGAAATGCCGATGTTGACCTTGGTCTGCGCCTGCGCGCCGCCGGCGACCAGCGCCGCCGCGAGACCGAGACCCGCCGCCGTTCTCCAACGCTTCAAACCCGTCATGACGAAACTCCCCTGTTGTGATGTCCAACCCGCTGCCCGAGGGCTGGAGCCCATCGCAGCGTATGGCGCAGCCGGATGCAACCTTCGTTCCAGCGGAGGTTAAATGCATATGCAAATCCGTCAAGCGGTCGATCACCAGGGTTGGGGACAGCGATGACATTCTCTCGTTTGACAGGATCGGGAACATCCCCTCCCCTGTGCGTCCCTTTGACGACCCTTCCATTCTCTTCCGTGGGATATTCCGAATGAACGGTGCCGACCGCCTCTGCGACACGCTGCTCGTCAATGGCGTGGATGTCTGCTTCGCCAATCCCGGCACCTCCGAGATGCATTTCGTCGCGGCGCTCGACCGCAAGCCGGAAATGCGCTGCGTGCTCGGCCTGTTCGAGGGCGTGGTGACGGGCGCGGCCGACGGCTATGCCCGCATGGCCGACAAGCCGGCGGCGACGCTGCTGCATTGCGGGCCGGGCATGGCGAACGCGCTCGCGAACATGCACAACGCCCGGCGCGCCTGGACACCGATGCTCAACGTCGTCGGCGACCACGCGACCTATCATCTCGTCAACGACGCGCCGCTGACCAGCGACATCGAGAGCCTGGCGCGGCCGATGTCGCATTACGTGCACCGGATCGCGACGCCGGAGGATGTCGGGCCCGCGATCGGCCAGGCCTATGCGGCGGCGATGTCGCTGCCGGGCGTCGCGACCGTGATCCTGCCGGGCGACTGCGCCTGGGGCTCGGTCGAACCCGCCGAGGTCAAGGCGACGCCCGTTCCGGCTTTCCGGACGGTCGCCGCTGAAACCGTCCGTGAGGTCGCCGCGGCGCTGCGGCAGTACGGCTCGCGCGCGGCGCTGATGAT
>LFEF01024538.1_pt1 | contig 11531 bp, 8 predicted proteins | sample 619371 | NCBI WGS metagenome assembly LFEF01 (sample SAMN03014291, study PRJNA259931) | freshwater metagenome | biome: lake; feature: waterbloom | place: China: Taihu Lake | collected 2006-08 | depth 0 m m
GCACATTGGAGGGCGCGCTCGCGAGCGGCTTCGCTACCAACCAACTACACCACGCGCCGGGACACGATCCAATGCGAGTGAAGCGCAAACCAATCTCGGAATATCCGCGTTTGCTCAAAGCCTGCTTGATGACAATTCCGCTTCGGATGCACTGACCACGCTTGGGGTGTCAAACTTTGCCATATCTCTGCTTGATGATGCCAATTCGACTGCCGCACTGACCACTCTGGGTGTTTCAGATTTTGTGAAAACCCTGCTGGATGAGCCAGATGCCAGCACGTTTCGTGCAGCAATTGGTGCAAGCGCGTTGGGAGGCCTTCGTATGCCGAAGGTCACCGTCTACAGAACACCTGTAGTTTCCTATCACACGATCGACCCAGACACGAAATGGGCGCGTGTTATCTGCTGCGGAGGTGGTGGAGGCGGAGGAGGTAAAAGTTCTGCCGACGCTGGTACTACGGTTCGTTACTCTGCGGGCGGAGGTGGAGGTCAAACAGTCGTTTGTATCTTGGACCGCGCTACTCTCAACACTTGGATTGGGCAAAACCTTATCGGCACGGTCAATCCAAAACCTGCCAACTCGATTTACGTTAGACCTGGCAATCCAGGCGTGGCTGGTTCCAGTACCGCAAACAGAGGTGGCACAGGTGGAACGTCATTGTTCCATCACTTGATTGCCGCTCCGGGAGGTTCGGGAGGTTTTGCACTCAATGGTGCCACCCTTCCAGCTCTTCCAGGCGGCGGGTTTGGTGGTGGTTGGGGCAATCCAATCCAAGACACGTTCCCGAATAGCTGGGTTTACGCAGGTGGTAACGGCGGTGAGGGAGGCATCAACTTCTCCGGTTCCAAAGGTGGAAGTTCACACTTTGGCGAAGGCGGGTTGCTCGGATCAGCAAGCGGAAACGGTACAGATGGTGGGGCACCGGGTAGTGGTGGATCAGGAGCAGGCGGCACCGGCACAACCACTCGCACAGGCGGTGCTGGAGCACCAGGGATCGTGATTGTCGAGGAGTATTTCGGATGATGTTCGCGATACTCAAGGCTCAAATTGCCATGGAAACAATTGAAGCCGATTTGGATCTTCCAGCGGGAGATTCGGCGGGATGACAATCAAGCGGATCACGAGGGATGAGGACTACAGAATTCATTATCCCCGGGTCCGCGAGTGGCTACTCAAGGCACTCGAATACACCGATGAGTTCGATGAACGCACCATTATTCGTGGGTTGATCGAAGATCGCTTCCAGCTGTGGGTCACAAGCAACGCGGTTTGCGTGACCGAGATAGCAGAGGAAGCAAATGTCCGTTTTTGCAATCTCATCATTGTAGCGGGCGAACGAGGAAAATCACTTCGTGAGGTGATGATCGAAGGGCAGGGCGCGGTGATCGCCTGGGCCAAGGCGAATGCATGTGTGCAACTCAGGGGCACGCCACGAAAGGAATGGACGAAATTATTGATCCGGGACGGATTTTTGATCAGCGACCGGAACGAATTTTATAAGGAAATTTAAGATGCCCAGTACACCAAAAGAAACGACAACAACTACAAAAACCGAGCCGTGGTCTGGTGCGCAGGGTTATCTTCTCGACCAGTACGCAACCATCGACAGAGCCATCAAAGAGGGTAAGCCATCCTATTACCCAGATAGCACGGTGATCGAGCAGAGCGATGCGACTAAAGCGGCTCAGAACTCGATTATCAACACGGCTCTCGCTGGCTCACCGCTGATTGGAAACGCTCAGAACGCAACAAATTCGATTACATCGGGCGCTGCATTCGATCCAACCGGAGCAAACACGCTCAAGGCTGGAACCACATTTACCAACGCTGGTCTATCAGCCACACAAAGCCTCTCCGACCTGCTTTCGGGTAACGCAAACCCAGCCACCGCAATGCTGCAAAGCACGGCAAACGGTGACTTCCTCAACAGCAATCCATACCTGGAAGCGCAGATTAAGAGAGCAAATGATCCACTGATCCAGCAATACATGAGCGAGGTTGCTCCTGGCATCGACAGTCAGTTTGCAGCGGGTGGCCGTATGGGTTCGGGTGCATTCGCTCAAACACGAAACAACTCGGATAAGACATTCGCAAACGCGCTTGCGGATCAAACCGCAGGCATTATGGCCGAGAACTATGCGAACGAGCGTCAGAACCAGTTGGCTGCTCAGAACTCGATTGGTGCGCTCTACGATCAGAATGCCAACACGGCGCTCAACGCGGCTGGTCAGTTGGGTTCATTGAGCCAGTCACAGCAGGACAGCCGAAACTCCGCTGCAAGCGCGTTGATGAGCGGTCAGAACGCACAAGCAAACACTCAGTTGCAGGGTGCAAGCATGGCCGGTGCGCTTCGCGATCTCGATTACATGGATGCAGATCGCCTTGCTGGTGTTGGTGCTCAGCAGGACGCTTACGCGGACCTCCAGCTGCAAGCGGATATCGATCGCTGGAACTACAACCAAAACAAAGACATCAATGCGGCTGCTCAGTTCGTCAACGTTCTCAACGGTGGCGGATACAACACGCAGACCACAACCAAGCCCGTTTATTCCAACGGATTGGCCCAGGGCATTGGTGCGCTTGGTTCGATCGCATCGATCTTTGGCATGTTCTGCGACCGTCGCGCAAAAGAGAACATCCGCTTTGTCGGCTACATGCTCAACGGCACTCGCATTTACGAATTCACTTATAAAAACGATCCATCGGGACAGATCTATGAAGGCCCAATGGCGCAGGAAGTCGAGATCACGCGTCCGCACGCTGTTCGAGAGATCGATGGCTTCAAGCGTATCGATCAACGCGCTCTAATTGGAGAACCCGCTTATGTTTAACATTCAAGAATGGCTCAAAAGCCTACAGCCGGGCGCATCCGGCGCGATGATCCCCACGGGAATGATGGGGCAGCCAATGCCAGCGACACCAGCAACGCCTGCAACACCAGTTGCTCCTGGCACTCCAGCGACACCGCAATATGCTGGTCCCGCTGATTTGTCGTTGCCATCGGCTCCAAATCTACAGGGTGAGTTCCCACCGGCTCCGGGTAGTGGCGGAATGCTTGCTGGTATCGGCAACGCCATTGGGACGAACGATGGTTCTCCAGGTGGAGCATCGGCATTTGGCGGATTGCTCAAGTTCAAGGACGATGAAGCAAAACAGGCAGCAATGCGTGGTCTCTTGGGCTTCTCCGCTGGAATGCTCGCGGGTGGTGGTCCATCGGAAACACCAACCAATCTCGGCGGTATCGTTGGTAATTCGTTGGCCTCTGGTGTTGGCGCATATGACGGCTACAAAGAGAACCAAAGCAATCTCAGATTTAGAAACGCTCAGATCGCTGGCAGTGAGCGTGAAGCCGCAGCGCAAGCAGCAAAGGCTGCTCAAGCCCAACGTGACGCGGAAACACGTGCCAGATTGTTTGGTGGTCAGGGTTTTGACGGAGGTAGTCAAACTGGCGCTACCGCTGTCCCAACGCCTGCCAGTGCTTCGATGCCAGCTGCTACAGTACCAACAAGTGATCTCGCTACTCAGATCAATCGTCAGCGCGAAACATACCAACGTCAATACAACGGGCTGATGTTGATGGGAGATGGTGAGAACGCTCGTCCGATCTTCCAGCAAATGAACTTCCTGGACAACGAAGCCGCAAAGCAGGGCCTCGTTTGGGATGGCACAAAGTACGCTCCGGCTCCTGGTATCTTGGAAGGTGCTCGTGCGACGGAAGCAGCGAAAACCGCTGGCCGTGAAAGCGAAGCCCGCACCGATGATATTCGCGAGTACGATCTCTACGTGGCTCAGGAAACTGCCGCTGGACGTCAACCCGTGTCGTTCGATGCTTGGCGTGTTGCTACTCCATCGGGATATCAGCGCAAGCAGAACCCAGATGGTTCAATCGCACTTGAACCAATCCCAGGTGGTCCAGAAGCAGCCAAGGTTGCCGCAGCACAAGCAGCCAAGGACAAGAAAGCCGATGGTAAGGACGTTGCGTCAACTGTCGTTGATACCGCTTTTGAAAACGTTATCCGCATCCGCAATAACGCGACACTTCCGGTTAATGGTTGGTCGGGAAGCCTTCTGTCGAACATCGGTGGAACAGCAGCTAACGATATGCGAGCAGCGCTCGAAACACTAAAGGCGCAGGCATCGCTATCAACGATCCAAAAGATGCGTGAGGAAAGCCCAACCGGTGCCGGTATGGGAAGCCCATCGGATGCTGAACAGAGAATGCTCCAAGCATCATATGCAACTCTCGAACAAAGTCAGTCAGACGAAGAGTTCATTCGCAACCTGAACACGTTCCGCAACTTGTGGCTGGACATGGTTCACGGTCAAGGCAATGGCCCTGAACGCTTCCCGCTGGATTACGGTTTGAACCCACTGACAACGGATGAACAAGCAGCCAGTGACGCTCGTGTGAGCCCTGTTGGCAGTTCACCAATTCCTCGTATCGCCAACGTTGATCAGTTCTACGAATTGGCTCCAGGAACCACATACATCGACCCGCAGGGCAATACCCGCGTAAAGCGATAACTACAAGAAAACCGACCCCCAAGAGGTCGCGACAAGAAGCCCCGCAAAAGGGGACGAGGTGAAGAATGGGAAGACCCGCGTTAAATGATAACGCTCGATATGCGTTCAACTATTTTGTCCAAAATCATGGACTGCAACCGCATCAGGCCGCTGGTATCGTCGGCAACTTGATGCAGGAAAGTGGGCTCAATACAGGAGCGCGAAATCCTGGTGATGGCCGCGATGGTTCCGACAGCATTGGTATTGCCCAATGGAATGGAGACCGAGCGAGAAACCTCCGAGAGTTTGCAGGAGATCAGGTCCACAGTTTGGACCGTCAGTTGGATTTCATCATCCACGAGATGAAGAACGGTGGTGAGCAAGCCGCTTGGAAACAACTGCAAGCGGCTCAGGATATTCCCAGTGCAACCGCAGCTATGATTTCCTACGAACGTCCAGCGGGTTGGTCACGAGACAATCCAATGGGTGGTCACGGATGGGACAATCGATTGGCTTGGGCCGCTGAAATCGGCGGCATGGACCCCGCTCAATTTCAGAACATTCAAGCGACAAGCAATCCAGTAGCGGTGGCTCAAGCCCCAACTACTCAACCAGGAACCACGCCAACACCAGCTGTAGCCGCAACAACACCTGCAGCGGAAACACCATCGATCTTGGGCCTCAATATGCCCAAGGGACTGCCACAGATGTTGCAGTTCGCGCAGATGGCTGCTGGTCCGCAACAGCAGCAGGAAGCACCAGCACCGCAGGGTGGTTTGCTTCCATCGCGTCCCGTTGAACTCGCAACTCCCATTGAGATGAAGCCCAAGCAGACGTTCAAGCCGTGGGAATCCATGCTGGGTATGTATGGAAGAGGGAGAGCGTAATGGCGCAAGCAAAATCCTCCCGCCAAGCAATGCCATGGGAAGCCGATCCGATCATTCAACCCAACTCGCAAGATGCCCCTTGGGAAAACGATCCAATCGTTGAGCCGTCAAAGCCCGCACTGAGCAGCACGGATATCGACCCCAATATGGAAGCACCCGCTATGGTTCGTGCTCAAGTTGGTGCGCTTGATAAACCCGAAGATCGTTTGGCTGCACTGCGTAAGACATACCCCGATGCTCAGCCCTATGATGGCGACAACTTCATTATGACCGATCCCGAAACCGGGAAGACGATCGTTTACAACCAAGAAGGTTGGCTTCCATCGGGTGGTGATATGGCCAGCATCCTGCCGGAAATCGGTGAGGGTGTTGGTGGTATCCTTGGTGGTATCGGTGGCTTTGTCGGTGGTGGTGCCGCTGGTTCGGCAGTACCCGTTATTGGAACAGGCTTTGGTGCTGGTGCTGGTGCAATCACCGGTGCTGGTGCAGGCGCGACAGCTGGTCGCGAAGTAGTTCAACGTGGTTTGAATTGGGCTTTTGGAAACGAAGACACTCGCACGACTGGCGAGCAACTTGGTGATGCTGCTCAGACGTTCGCTCTCAGCGCAGTGGGTCAAGGCCTAGGTATGGGTGCTGGTGCCTTACTTGCCAAGGGTGCCAAAGCGGTTGGTCCAGGTGCAGCCCGAGTTGTCACAGGCAAAGCCGACGACGTAGCCAGTGCCGCACAACGCGCAGCTGATATGAAAGCCATAGGTGTTGAGCCAACAGCTGGCATGATCAACGGTCAGCCAACAACAGCCATCAAAGAGCAAGCATTGGCTGCTACTCGTGCTGGAAAGCCGATCGAAGATCGAATTGCTCAGGCATTTGATGCAATGGATGGTGAAGCCAACCGCATCGTGTCGGGACTAACTCCTCAGACGATGACCCGTCAGGAACTCGGTGAAGCACTCAAAGAGCAAGCCAACGTTCTCAAACAGCAGACCAAGGCTCGATCCGATGCGCTTTACCAGCGCGTTGATGACCTAATTGGTTCTCGCACTGCTCAGGGTGGCCAAACACGCGCTTACCTCGAAGCATTGGAAAAACAAAAGAAGGCGATGGGCCAATCCGCATTGCTCAATGATGGTCCCGCGCTGGATACCGTTATCAAGCAAGCAAAAGCCGTCAGCGAAGATCTCAAGAAGGGGATCAACTTTAATCAGCTGAAAGAGGCTCGTACTGCAATCGGCCGCATTGCCAATGACCCACAAGTTGATGGCGTTCTCAAAGATCGTGCGCAGGGGCTTTATGGTGCGCTCACAGCGGATATGGGCGAGACAGCAGCTAACGCAGGAAACGAAGCGTTGGTCGCTTGGAGAAAGGCCAACAACTACTTCCGTCGCATGAACGATGCCAAGGGGGTATTTGGAACTAAATCATCCATTGATCCCATTATTCGTGCGCAAACACCCGAACAGGCAGCGGATTGGGTTCTCGGTCAGGTCAACAAAGGCGGTACTCGCTTAAATGCGGTCCGTCGTCAGATCGAGCGCACTGAAGGTGGAGCCGATCTTTGGAACACCCTGACTGGATCAACCATCGAACGCATGGGCATCACCCGTGGCGTTGATGGCGTTGAAGCGTTCAATCCAACTCAGATGCTCAAGCAGTGGACCAAACTATCGCCGGAAGCCAAGGACGCAATGTTCAAGGGCACTGCTCGAAAGCAGTATCGAGCCGATTTGGACCGTTTGGCCCGCATTGCCGATAACATGAAGGACTATCGCCGATTGGATAATCACTCGGGCACTCAAAAGGCTGCATCAGCGCTTGGAGAGTTCGATCCATTCAGCAGGGACAATCTGCTTGGTGCAGTAATTGGCGGTGTCAGTGGTGGAGGCATTGGAGCAGTTGCCGGTGGCGTTGGTCGTGCGGGAAGTGCTTTCGCGCTCAACAGATGGCAAGCCAAACTGTTGACTGACCCAAAGACCGTAGCGTGGCTTGCCGATATTCCAGCCGCGCAAATGCAGAAAGGTGGCTTGAAAGCACACCTCGCGAAACTTGCTCAGATGGGACGAACAACAGCTGATCCAGCCCTCAGAGTGGCGATCAACGACTATCTACGTGAGGTCAAATACGACGAATAACGCAACCCGGTAACAAGCCGGAAGCACCCGATAAAAACAAAAAGAATGTGGTGAACAATGGTAGATTATACAGATCCAAGATGGAATGAGGCGGATTCCCTAAACACATCGCCAAGCCCCAATGGTATCGCAATCGGCTCTGCTCCAAGTGCAGTTCCAGCAGTTATGCGAGCAACTATGGGAGCGCAGAAACGCCGCTTCAATCGTGATGCCTTTTTTGCAGCCGTAGCCAACACCGGAAACGATTACACCCTCACATACGATGTAGGGCCGGTTGATTATGTTCGTGGCGAAAACTTTGGTTTCTTCGTCACCACGACAAACACTGGTGCCGCTACGCTGGCCATCAACGGCTTGCCCGCAAAGGCATTGGTTCAGAGTGATGGTAATGCGCTCAAGGCTGGTGACTTGCTCGCTGGAACGCCTGTTCAAGTCGTTTACGATGGAACGCGCTTTCGTTTGGTCACGTCTTCTACGATCCCAACGTCACTGGCGACAACAAACGCCAACGTAGCGCTCAAGGCTGACATTGCTTCGCCCGCGTTTACGGGAACACCAACTACACCAACTCCCGCAGCTGGAACCACTACCACTCAGGTCGTGAATGCCGCGTTTGTTGCTAATGCTTTGGCTCCCGTTCAAACGCAACTCGACACACATACGCATACGACAAGTCAGATCACCGACTTTACGACCACGCTAAACACGGCTCTCAACACGGCTGTTCCTGCGGGTGCGGTTATGCCGTTTGCTCGAAACACGGCTCCAACAGGATGGCTGGTCGCAGATGGTGGCGCTTATTCACGTACCACATTTGCCACGCTGTTTGCTGCGATTGGCACCACGTTTGGCGCCGGTAACGGTACGACCACATTCAACGTACCGGATCTTCGTGCGGAATTTATTCGCGGTTGGGATAATGGCAGAAACGTTGATACGGGGCGCACCTTTGGTAGCGCACAAACCAGCCAAAACTTGGCTCACACGCACGGGGTTTCAGACCCCGGACACAGCCACGTTTATAACGACGCCGGATCGCCAACATATCGAGTTGTATGGGAAAGTTTCGATCACCCATCTCCAAACGCAGGAACATCTGGAAGATCAACGTCGGCATCTGGAACTGGTATCAGCATCCAATCGTCGGGTGGCACTGAGGCACGACCACGCAACATTGCTCTACTCTACTGCATCAAAGCCTAACAGCAGCCCGACGTTTGGCTTTGATCGCTTGAACGTCGGGCTCAGCCCGCCGCCTTTATCTTCGAGTAGGCTGCTTTAGCCTGCGAAATTTCCCCGATGGTTTTGCCATCCATCTTCATTCCGGCTTCGAATTGCTCGAATGGCAAATCCGTCATATCGAGCATGTCAATCAGGTGACCGTCGCGATTGAAAACATAGCCTTTAGCACCGCCCGCGATTTCAACGATTGCCGCTTGATGCTCAAAATAGACCTTTATCAGCGTTATGAATTCACTCAGCGCCTTGGAAACACGCGACCGGCTTTGTAAGACTTCTTCATCAGTTCCCGTTGACCACGAAAGGCGCTCCACGGCAATGCGTTCGGTGACAGTTGCCATTTGCTGACGTTGATCTTTCACCTCGTCAATCTGCTTTTGCAATTCCGCTACATGCGCAACCAGCTGTTCACGCTTTCCGCGTAGATCGGCCAAGCGCTTTCGCAAATAAGCGCGTTCTACAGAATCGTCCTCAGTTTCAATGTCTTCGCGAAGATTGCCAATTCTCCGCTCTACATCGAGAACTGATGTCTGCGCCTTCGCGATTTCTCGTGTCATTTGCGGAAGGTCGAATGACCGATTTTCCAGCGCTTCGCTTGCGACTTGATGGAAGTCCGACACATAGGTGAGAATACCCGCTTCCAGTTCGTCATAACGAAATGTCTTTGGCTCTGTGTTGCAGGCTTTCCCACCAGTCAAAACCCGATTGCTGCATGTGAAATAGTTGCGCGGAGCCTTCTGGTTTCTGTTGGTGAGCATCTTCAACGCACCTCCACAGTTTGAGCAGATCGCCATTCTGGGAAATAAGTTAGCGTACCGTTTGCCCACACGACCCTTCAATGGATGTTCAGGTCGCTTGCGTTGCACCCGCCAGAATAGTTCCTCACTTATCGCAGCGGGATAATAGTTTTTGATCGGTTCGCCCAAAGGAACTCTTTCGCCCTCGACCGTCTCGAAGACCTTATAGGTGCCGATACAAGTTTCATCTCGTAGAATCGCGCTGACCGTCGCGTCACGCCATCTGTTCATTCGATTGATTTTCGGCTTGAAAACTGGCGTGTCAGATTGGTTGAGAATGCGAGCAATGCTGTGAGTGCCGATACCGCTATCTGCGAGTTCGTAAATCCTCTGAACCGTTTTTGCGTGGTCGTTTAGAACAAACTCGTAATCGTCTCCACTGACGCGGATTTGGTCGATCCAATTGACGAGGCTCGGATTGTAACGCTTGTGGCCTTCAAGCGCTTGCTTCTTCCGCTTTAGGATTTTCGCTTTTGCGCGTTGGGATTTGGTCTCCGACTCGTCATTGGCGCGCATCATGTAGGCCAAAGACATGATCAATTGCATGTCGTCGCGGTGATCGTGTCCCGGCGCGTGGTGTAGCTCCGGCGCTGGCCGTGCCTTCCGGACAAAGCCGGGAATTGATCAGCTTGCGGCTGGCAGGCTGATGAGCGGATCATCGCTCATTGCTGCTATGGTCTCAAGTGTCATGTAGCGGGATCGCTGAACGGCCCACTCGTCGTTCTGCTCGAGCAGCAGCGCCCCAACGAGCCTGACGATGGCATCGTCGTTGGGGAAGATGCCGACGACTTCTGTGCGTCGCTTGATCTCGCCGTTGAGACGCTCGATCGGGTTTGTCGAATGAAGCTTTGCCCAGTGCTGCCTGGGAAAGGTCATGTAGGCGAGCACGTCCTGCTCGGCGCTATCCATCAGCGTGGCGAGTTTCGGCACCTTCGGCCTGATCTGGTCGGCGACATTGCGCCATTGGGTGCTTGCCGCCTCCGGGGTGTCCTGGGCAAAGGCCGTGGCGATGAAGGCGGAGACGACACGCCGTCCGCTCTTGCCTGCATGAGCGAGGGCATTGCGCATGAAGTGAACCCTGCACCTCTGCCATGTGGCGGAAAGCACCTTCGACACGGCTGCCTTGATGCCTTCATGCGCATCGGAGACGACGAGCTTGACGCCGCGCAGGCCTCGTCTGGTCAGCTTGCGTAGGAACTCGGTCCAGATCGCTTCTGCTTCTGATGTGCCGATTTCCATGCCGAGCACCTCGCGCCGGCCGTCAGTGTTCACACCCACCGCGATGATGACCGCTACCGAGACAATACGACCGCCGCGACGAACCTTAAGGTAGGTGGCATCGATCCAGAGGTATGGCCACTCGCCCTCGATAGGACGGTCGAGGAAGGCTTTGACCTTGTCGTCGATCTCTTCGCAGAGCCGCGATACCTGGCTCTTGGAGATGCCGCTCATGCCCATGGCCTTGACGAGATCATCGACGGATCGGGTCGAAACGCCTTGGATGTAAGCCTCTTGAATGACTGCCGTCAGAGCCTTCTCGGCCATTCGGCGCGGTTCTAGGAAACTCGGGAAGTAGCTGCCCGTGCGAAGCTTGGGGATGCGCAGTTCGACGGTTCCTGCTCGTGTCTCCCAGTCTCGATCGCGGTAGCCGTTGCGCTGGGCAAGTCGGAAGCTGTTCTTCTCGCCGTAGCCCGCGCCGGTCTTCGCACTCACTTCAAGCGCCATCAGCTTCTCGGCAGCAAAGCCGATCATCTCGCGCAACAAATCGGCGTCGGCGCTCTTCTCAACGAGTGAGCGCAGGTTCATCATGTCGTCGGTCATCGGTGGTGTCCCTCAGGTTGGCTCTAAGCAACCCGACCCTACCGGAAAACACTGGTGACCACCGCTACGCCGCCCGCTCCCTACAGCACATTGGAGGGCGCGCTCGCGAGCGGCTTCGCTACCAACCAACTACACCACGCGCCGGGACACGATC
>LFEF01015585.1_pt1 | contig 11520 bp, 17 predicted proteins | sample 619371 | NCBI WGS metagenome assembly LFEF01 (sample SAMN03014291, study PRJNA259931) | freshwater metagenome | biome: lake; feature: waterbloom | place: China: Taihu Lake | collected 2006-08 | depth 0 m m
TGAAAAGAGCCACATGAGTGGCTGGGGGACTAGGATTCGAACCTAGACAACCAGAGTCAGAGTCTGATGCCCCGGCCGTCTGCCTGCTACCGGTGAATACCGAGAAATGCCCTAAGCGTCTGGTATTAAAGGGTTTGCATTACCGGCGTCTACGAGAGGTCGCGGTGCCTTTTGATCTCTCCTGCTTACCTATTGCTTACCCGAGCGCGGTGGGTAAGCTGTGGAGCTGATACGGCCGGTCGCCGATAACTGTAGCGGTAAGACAGTAAGGGGCAGAAGCCGTCCAAGTCGTCCAAGCCGTTGTTTAGCTAGTTAAATCAGCAGGTTAAGCGTGCCTGCGGGTCGTCCATAGCCGTCCAGAAGCCGTCCAACTCGGCTCATTCGCACAGGGAAGCATGCCGAAAATTACGAAACGAACGGCCGACGAAGCGGCACCAGCTTCGTCCCGCGTCTTCATCTGGGACAGCGAGCTGCGCGGGTTCGGGCTCGTTGTGCAGCCCTCCGGGATAAAGTCGTTCGTCGTGCAGTACCGCAACGCCGCCGGCCGAACGCGGCGGATGGCTTTAGGCCGTTATGGAGCGCTCACCGTCGAGCAAGCCAGGAACCTCGCCAAGGCCGAGCTGTTCCGGGTCGCCAGCGGCGAAGATCCGATGGCGAACAAAAAGGCATATCGGGAGGCACCCACCCTCGACGACCTCTTCGACCGCTACCTCGAGGAGCATGTCGGGGCACATAATGCAGCTTCGACCAGAAAGGATGTCGAGGCGATGCTGCGCACTCACCTGCGCCCGCGGGTGGGATCGATCAAGGCGGGAGACTTCGGCAGAGCCGACGCCGCCAAGCTGCACACGGCGCTCAAGGCAACTCCGCGCCGGGCAAACCATGTGCTCGCGATCCTGTCAAAGACGCTCTCACTCGCTGAGGTCTGGGGCGCGCGGCCACTGAATTCCAACCCATGCCGGTCTATCGCTCGCTATCCCGAGGTTCAGCGCAAGCGGTTCCTCAACGCCGATGAAATCGGTCGCCTCGGCCAGGCGCTGGTCGAGGCCGAGACCACTGGGCTGCCATGGCAGATCAAGGCAGAGGGATCGAAGCACCTCCCGCCGGAGGCTGAGCGGCGGACGCTTCTGTCCTGGCAGACGGTCGGCGCCGTGCGCTTGCTGCTGCTGACCGGGGCGCGCCTGAGCGAGGTCCTCGGCCTGCGATGGTCCGACATTGACCAGACGGCAGGGACAATCGCTCTTCCCGATCGTAAAGGCGGCGAGCGCGTGCCTTATCCGGCAGGGGCCGATGCACTCGCCGTCGTCGCGGCCCTTCCTCGCGAGAAAAACGCGATATTCGTCTTCCCGCGCGATGATGATCGAAGGCAGCACGCCTCCAAGGAGGCATTGGAGAGCGCATGGGCAAGGCTACGTTGGCGAGCTGAGATCGACGATGTGCGTCTTCACGACCTTCGGCATACGGTCGGGACATATGCGAGCCAGGCGGGCGTCTCGAGCTTCATTGTAAGGGATTTGCTCCGCCACTCGAACATCACGATGACGGGCCGATATGCCAACTTCGACGCTGATCCGGTCCGCGGTGTCGCCAATTCTGTGGGATCTCGGATCGCGCAGGGCTTGGCGGCCAGTCCTTCGAAGAGCCCATCGGGGCGCCAGGGCAATTGATTAGACCCCCCTGCCTGACGCGGACCGCGCCGACCGCGCCGACCGCAAAGCGAACCCATGGGGCATGGAGGCGACAAGCTAGATTGGCCCGACGCGATCAACCGACCAGATGCGCACGAATGACAGCGGCTAGTACCTGAATTTCGGCGGCGGCCCCGCCTGCTTCGCCCGTTCGTTCTCAATAATGATCGCTTGAAGGAGATTCTGATAGTAGGCGGGGTTTGTCTCGATCGCGGGTTTGCCATAGAGCGTTTCCCAACCGCGAGCACGCTTGCGCTGCTCCGCCGAAAGATCATTCCAAAGCGAACGGGAGAGATCATAGGCTGGCTGCTCCCGTCGTATGCATTCGCCTACGGCAGAATCCACCTTCATGAGCTGCCTGCATTTCCCTTCCACATCTGAGATTGGAAAGGCGCCAGGTTCGTCAGAGGTTTTCATCGGCGCTTCAGCCGGATCAGTCGCCACCGAACCAGCCTGCGACTGCGGCGGCACGGCAACAGGCACTGTGCGGAGGAACCTAAATCCGGCGCTGCCGAACTCGTAGAAGTGCGAGCCGTCGACGCCTTCCTCGTTGCGCAGCCCGGTGAAGATGATCAGCGCACTCGTCGGACGGAACTCGACCGAGTTGAAACCCGGCTCCCTATCCTTTGCTGAACAGCAGATGCTGAACGGGAAGAACGTCACCTGCCCCGATCGCTGGTCGATCACCGCTCCTGCCGTGCATGATGTTCCGCAGCCCCAGAGCACCAGCCTATGGTCACTAGCGAAGTTGGGTGGTTGGGGGGCCGCCTCCAAGAGGCGCGTGCGATATGCACGAGCCTCGCGGGAGCGCAGGTCAGGCGCTGCCTGCGGGCCGCGAAATAGCGGCCCGGTATCGTATTGCCGAAACTGCGGCACAGGCTGGGCAAAGACGGGCGCCGAAGCCAGGATCAGGCCCCCAAAGGCGGCAGCCGCCAGCAGTATCAGAACCCGGCCCATTTTTTCTCCCACCCGACAGCGCGAACGGCAGTCATCTGGACGCCACCCCGCGACAGAGATCAAATTCGAAGGGTGCCGAACGCCCCCGTTACTCGGTAAAAAAGTAACGGAAATCCGAGATTGCGTAACGCAAATCCAAGAATCTCGAGATCCGTTGCAAACGCCTCGGAGAGCGTTACATGGCGGCCGTGGCGATCGTTGTCCTAGGCCGCCGCTCGTGCCTACTGTCGACTGATGAGGCCCCCCCCCGCCGCTGCTATGACGCCCAAGGGCGCGAGGTCGCTCCGGAGACGGTTGGCGGCTTGTTGGCGGCCGGCATCCGCCGGGCCGAGATCTGGTGCAACGCGTGCCACCATCATGCTGAGGTCGCGATCGAGCGCTTCCCAGTGGAAACGCCGGTCCCCGATCTCTGCCTGCGCTTCCGCTGCTCGAGGTGCGGCGGCCTAAACCTGTCGTCGAGGCCGAGCGTGATGTCGGGCAAATGCCGCGTCAAAGCATTCGTGGAGACGCTACTGCATTCGGGGCAGGTATCTGACGACGTGCCGCATCCTTTAGAACTAGGCCTAATTCGTCTGACCGAATTGAAGCCTTGAGGCGAAGTCCAGACCACCATGTCGAGCCAGACGCTTGATGCCAATGGACCGTGAATTCCAGCACCTTCGACGAAGCAATGAGACCGTTTCGGAACTCATCGTCGAGAGTGACCTCGAAAAATGCAGTCTCCCCAGGCGCGATCAGCCGAGCGTGCCGCTGACCCAGCTCACGTTCAATGATGCTCATGACATCGTCGTGAAGCTGGAGAGTAGTCTCGGGCGGTACATCAATTGAGGTCACGACAATCTCGCGATCCGACCGGTTTGTTAGGCGGAGATACGGAACGCCATGGTCGTCGTAAGGATGCGCAGACGCAGTAAGGCTCACAATAGGCCGACTCTTCACTAGGCGATCATAGATCGTGAATGCGGCAGTACCCAATCCGGCAATGCCGCCAAGCAGCTTTATGCCTTCTACCAACTCACTCATTGGTTTCGTTATTTACCCCGCGCCTGACCAATCACCGCCGGCTCGTCTATGAGCGCGCCGCGTTGCTCGGTCTTCTGTTCCTTCGTAGCGTCAGACCTACTCAATGCCTCGTCCACGGCGTCGGCAGCCTGGGCGCGCACCACGGCCGCGCTCGCCTGCATATGCCCTCCGTAGCCCCTGAGCGGCAGGTGACCTCCTCAGCCTCACGCCCAGCTCCTCGCCGTTCTCGGTGACGAATATGACGCCTGCGGTTTAGAGGACGGCCCTCATCTTGTCGACGCTGCTCACGCGCGCGCCCTGACCGGCTTCGAAGCGATTGCCTTTGGGACCCGTCCTCAGAGCTGCGGCAGCCGCAGAAGTACGGTCACTGCTGCGGCGCCTTCATGGCGGACCTCTGTATAGGCCGGCCGCCTGATCTGCCGCCATCGATGACCGGCCTAACCTTGATCGAGGGCGGCAAGGCGGACATGCTGCCGGCAGAGCCGGCGCCCCTGCGGCGCCGCGTGGGTGGCGAGGACGAGTGATGTCGGTGGTGCCCCTGATTCCTCTCCGGCGTGTCGACGACCTGGTCGACGGGATCGAGAAACTGATGGGGGACGCCGAGCGCCGCGGATACGGGACGCTCGCCTATTTCCTCAACATGGCACTGATCGAGGCGCGCATTCAAAAGCAGCAAGAAGATCACGACCGCGCGGCGCGGGATGCTGACCCGCGCGACCTCTGGCGGTCGGAGAGATGATCCCGTGTGCAACCTCTACAGCATGATCCTCACGATGCCGGAGGAATGCGAGACATGGATGACGGCGCCATGGGAAGCCGCCAAGGCGCTGCAGCGGCCGCTACCTGATGGGATGCTTCAGATCGTTGCGAGGGGCGTCAAAGGGGACGCCGAGGCCGACCCACTCGCAGGATCGGTCAATCACCGATGAGCGATGAGCCCTGGGTCGCTTTGTGGCCCCTGCCAAATCTCAACCTTGTGGAGTCGTTCGCATGCAGGGATGCCGGCATGCTCGCGATGAATGACACTCGGCTCGCAGCAGAGCCCGAACAGCGAGACGACATCGCGAAGCTGCTAGGGAGCTTCAAAAACGAATTTGGCGTCCGTATCCAGCCAGGTGTCATGGCATATCGCAAGGGCGCACAGGGTAAAGTCGCGTCGATAGAGGCCATGAGTGCATTCCGCGACATTATCTGCATTGCGGCGCTGACGCAGTCGCACGCCCATTTTGTCCGCGGGGGTCATAACTTCCGTATCCACTTTTCGGATGCCTTCGACTTCTACCCTTGGTACCTCGGGAAGAACTCGCCACCCAATGACATTGTCAAAATCGTCGCCGACACGCCCGCTATGCTTGGCATCCACAGCCTGGCTAAGCTGCACCCACAAGGCGCGCCGGCGATTTCTCGGCGCGAGCTGAGCGCGGACGAATGTGACAGACCGCTGCTGGCGGCGCTCATCTCAGCTTGGGAACGCGAGTTTTCGCAAGGCCTGGGCGGAGCCGCGGAGCGGCGCCTCTTCAGATCGCTTGATATGGCGCGGTCCGCTCTGAGGATGCCGGGCGGTGCCGACGCAAGCGTGTTTCACGTCGGGCGCTCAATCGCGCTGTGGGTCAGCGCCTTCGAAATTCTGGCGCATGATGGCTGGTCGTCACCCAAGCGGGTTGTTGAGATGATGTCGCGCGCTAACCTTAGGTCAGAAGCACTAGCTAAACGCGAATATGCCGTTTCTTTCGGTAGAGAGATTGCCCAGGTCGGCCTCTGCGGCGCCATTTACATGAAGGTGCACGCGGCCCGAAACGACTTCCTCCATGGGAACGAGATCACGGATGAAGCTCTGCGATTCGTGCCGGGCGGTCACAATCTGGTCCATTACTGCGCACCACTCTATAGGATCGCACTAACGGCCTCTCTCAATCTGGAGTACCCCGAGCCAGCCCCAGCCGCAGAAGAAGGCGTCGAGGATATGGTGCGCTGGGCATCGGCAAGTATCGAGTTCGATCGCCCTCAAAGGGAGATTGAACGCGCCCTGCTGGCGGCGCTGGAGCCGGCAGCAAAATCGGAGAGCGATGAAGAGGATGAAGCAGAGGGCGGCCCCGGGCGGGAACCGGAGGACGACTGAACCGCCCCGGCTCCCGCAATCTTTCAGCGGCGGGCCTGTCGAGGGTCAGTTTGGCCCCTGCCGACCAACATCAAAGCCGCCGGGGCCTGTGCCCGTTCGCTGCACCTCGATCTTGATCGAAGCCGAGGTCGAGAATTTCAGCATCGACTTGAGCTGTTCAATCTTCGCCGCTGCCGAGGCGATGCCACGATCGAGCTCGGCGTTGAGAGAGTTGACGAAGCTCGCTCCGGATGTCGTGCCGGCCTCCGAGAGGTCGACCTTGGGCGGAGTGAATGTCTTCGCTCCCTTGCCACTACCGAAGGTCACCGGCACCTCGCCGAAGAGGCTCAGCCGCTGGCCGCTGGTCAGAGCCGTGCCCGTGTTCTTGGTCGCGTCCCTCAGGCTGGGCAGGACCCGCATGTCCTCGAATTCGCGCTGCATGATGCGCTGACGGATCGCTTCGGCCTGGGCGAGCGACTGTCCTGATTTCCGCTGTGCGGGCCCCTTCAGGAAGGCGCCGCCCATGGCCGAATCGCGATAGCTGTTGAACTCCCCAAGGCGCTTCGTCATCTCCGCCTGATCAGCGGCATCGACCTGCCCGTAGCGGGCCCGGCGATAGGCATCCTCGGCCGCGCGGCGGACCTCGTCGTTCTTCGCGTTGGCGATGACGTAGGGCAGCGATGAAGCGTCGAATTTGCCGGCCGCGATGTCCTTCAGCGCCTGCACATCCTCAGCGCGTGTGTCAGCCGGCCGGCCCGGCGCCGGCGGGGTCTTCCCGGCACGCTGCGCCGCGTCGGCGTCGATCTGCTTGACCTTATCTAGGCGCTTGGCGGCGCTTTCGGCAGCGTCGATCGACGTGTTGATCATGTCCGCGATGTCGCCGCCGATGACCTTGAAGCTATCGCCGACGCGCTTCAGCACCGCGTCGATCGACTGTGTCGCCCGGTCGATCCGGTTGAAGTCCTTCTCCAGGGCGATCGCGAAGCCGTTGCGCACCGAGCCGAGCGTCTTCTGCTTGTCGTTGGCGATGGCGAGCAGCTTGTTGATCCGCTCATAGCCGCCGACCATGCGGGCGATGTCGTCGGCATATTCCATTCCGAAGAGATCCTTCAGGACGGCGATGCGCTTCGTTCCCTCCAGCTTTCGCAGCGCGCCGAGCAGCTCGAGGATCGCGCCGGTCGCGTTTTTCTCAACGCTCTGGCGAAACTTCTTCGGCTTCAACCCAGCCTTGCCGAGCGCCTCGTCAAACTTGTCGTCAGGCACCGCGATCTTCGTCAGCATGGCATTCAGGCCGGTCGACGCAACCTCGGTCCCCACGCCGACCTCTTTCAGTGCGGCGCCGAAGGCGAGCATGTTCTCGGCTGAGATGCCGACAATCTTGCCCGAGCCACCGACACGGCGGAGAATCTCGATCAGGTCCTTCTCCCCGGAGGCAGAGCTGTCGGCCACGGTGTTGATGGCGTCGCCGATCTCCTCGATCCGCTTCTGAGTGGCGCCGTAGATATTGCCGATCTCGGCCATCGACTGGCCCGTCTCTTGGGCATTGGTGCCCCATGCGACTGTGGCTTTCGCGGCATACTCAGTGAACTGCCCCAACTCGCGCACGGGCCGCCCGGCGAAGCCCGCCGCAGCATAGAGCTGCGCCAGCTCTTCCTTCGTCTTGCCCGTAGCGCGGGCCAGATCCATGAGGAACTGCTCCTGGGCCTTCAGCGCCTCGCCTGCGGAGTCCGTCGCGCGCTGGACGTTGTACATCTCGCGCTCCATGGAGAGCGACGACTTGAAGGCGCGCTGGGCTGCCGAAAGGGCGGCCAAAGCGCCGCCCACGCTGCCGAGCGCGCGCGCAGCGCCTGAATTGAGCATCGCCGACATCTTGCTCTGCCGCTGCTGAAAGCGGTCGAGCTCGCGCGCAGCGGCGGTGAGGCCGGGCTTGACCTTGTTCTGGGCCGTGATGACAGCCTCTGCACGGACGGCGACGACCACGGGCTCACCTCATGAATGTGGCCCAACGGGCCAGTCGGGGGAAAGACATGCGCTCGATCTCCGACGGCGCTATGCCGCGCTCGACGAGGGCGCGGACGCGGCCATCAACCGCTTCCGCGCGATCGTAAAAAAATCGAGCACCACGCTCTCGATCAGGAGGCCGAGGGTCGCGTCGCCGTGGCGGCCGACCATGTCGACATCGTGGTCGATCATCAGGCGGCCGATCCAGCGAACCAGCAGTTCGCGATCGGTGTAGGGCACGCCCTGGCCTGCCTCGTTGAACAGGAAGTTCCGGGGGTCGCCCAGCTCCCAGATGTCCGCCACCGTCGGCGAGCGGAGCGTGACGAAGGTTTTCGGCTCGGTATGGAACAGGATGGGCTTGCCGAAATGCACGCGCACGCTGCCGTCGGGCTGCGGTTCGCGACGAAGCTCAGGGGTCTGGGACATGGGATGATCCTGGGGCGGTTGAGGGGAGGGCTGGCGGCTGCGCCGCTTTGCGCTTTAACCCTGTCCACAACCGGGAGAGCGGTCATCCCCGAAAACCGGTTTCCGGCCCCCCGAAAACTCAGCTGAACTCAGGCTCGCTATTATGGAGCCAACAGAGTCGTGATGGCAGCGGCACCAACGACAGATCACTTGGTGCGGATTAGCGGCTGGCGCAGGTCTGGGAAATTTTCACGCACCCAGTTAGTCGTGCTCTTGATCTCAGTACTGTTGGCGCCCGGATATTTAGACTCTTCCTGGGCCTTTTCGATTGCCCACTGGCGTCTCAGCAGATCAGCTGCCAATGCGTCGTACGTATCAAAGAGGGGCTTCTGAATTCGATTGTACTCGGCAATGATCGCATACATTGCCGCCATCCGGGCTGGGGTCTTCTCTCGACCTCCTGGGTCGCGTCGCAGTCTATCATACTGTTGAACTTCAAGGGCCCTCGAATGGCCGGTATCGACCGCGCTGCCACGGTCGTCTCCAGCCGCAGGCAAACTTTGCGCCGGATCGCCCTGTGCGGAACCTTGATCCGCACCGATGATCGTAGCCTGAGGTAAGGATGCGGCCAGGGGCGATCCAGGCCGTAACAAGCGCACATCTGACCAGGCCGGCGCCTTGTTCAGCATAAGCCGCTTCGTTGCCAGGCAGAAAGAGTAGCCGGCTAGGTCCAGATGAGTCAGCGGCAGCAACTGAAGGGGTCCATCTGGCCAAGGGCGCCCGGCAATGGAAACCTCCGCTGACAGCATCACTCCAAACAGGCGAACGAGCCGATCGACAAGGACCTTCCCGACGCTCTGTCGGTGGAAGGGACGAATCCGAGAGTGCCCCAGCCCCTCGAATACACCTTGTCCAACAATTTCGGGATCATCGGAAAGCCGCACCAGAAACGCAGAAGCCTCAACCTCAAGCCATGTCGCCAACCCAATGTCCGTCAGGGGCGTTTTGTTTGTTAACTCTCGGTCGTTGAGAACGAATTTATCAACGAGAGGCCCTACCTTACCCGTCAGATGCTTTTGATAGCCAGGCGCAACGATCAAGGGGAAGATATGAACATCATAATACGTTGTTATAGATTCACCTGCAGCCAACTGAATCATTGATTTATTATGAAAATTCCGTCTTTGAAAACTCCAACTATGAACAGAGTGAAAATGAGACAGAGAAATGATTTCGATATCATTCCGAGGATCAGCGATCCGAGCAAACAACACGACATCATCTGAATGTATCAGCGCGTTTAGCTTACGCAGCGCTTTTTCATTCAGCAGCTGAAGCTGTTTTTCTTTCTCGTGAGGGCGCTCGATCTGAGAGATGTAGGCGTCCTCAGAAACCGTTTCGTTGAACCAAAAAGGGAACAGCACCTCTTCGACGTTCGGCACCCGCCACCGCTCATAGGACCGCCAATCAATATCGGGGTCAGCCATAAGGTTGTTTCCGAAGCCTGACGCCAGGGCCCTCGCCGTTCTCGGCAACAAAGATAACGCCGTCGGCTTCGTAAGCCCGCTTGAGCGCATCAAGCGTAGCGACCCGCGTGCTGGTCAGCCGGCCATCAAGACGCTCGAGGCGCTTGATGGTCTCAACGGACACGCCCGATCGTGCGGCGATCTCTGACTGGTCCCACCGCTTGAGCGCTCGCGCGGCGCGTAGTTGCTCTGCTGTCAGCATTTGACCTCCTGAGTGTCATTTATAATGCCTCAGGTGTTGACATCCTGCAAGGCTTCAATTACCCCTGAGGTGTCATAAGGATGAAAATTGGGAGGTTTCGCATGATGCCCACGATGCAAGCTATTGCCCTCTATGAAGCCCTCTCCACAACAAAGGCCGTGCTCGACGGCCTCCTGTGCCAACCGCGCTTTGGGGAGGAGAATGGCGTCGCCAATGCCGCAGGCGAGGTCCTGAGCCAACTGCGGGACCACATCGCCGAGCAAGCAGAGAGCGCGATCGCCCAAGCGGCCCAGAGCCAGCCGCGCGACAAATACGCCAAAATCTTCTGGGCGAGCGCGATCCTCCGGCATGCCGCTGATTCAACAGAGGACGCGGACGTCATGATCGCTTTCGCGCAGACCATGTCGAACCTGCCTATCCAGGGCCGCATCCCGGCCTGACCACCGCCTGACCAACCCCATAATGGAGAATGCAGAATGCCGAACGTCACCGTTCCGGCAGCCGCCAGCGGCTTGCCCAAATTCAACCGCCGCGCCGCACTGGCCCTGCTTTCGGTCGCGGTCGCGACACCGGTGGCCGCTGCGGATGCCGATCGTGACGCAGCGGTTCTCGAAGCGACCGCTCATCTCGCCGCCGCCGTCGCGGCCGTCGCCGCGGCAATGGCCGCGAAGACATCAGCGCTCGAGGCGTTTGAACGAGCGAAGCCGACCCTGCCAAGGCGGCTGCTTGCGGCTCGCCAAGATCTGCACCTGAGCGTCGCCGACGAGTTGCTCGACGGCGAGGGGAAACGTCTGGTCATGCCGGATCACGGCTCGGTCCGGATCCCGCGACGGGTGATCCATAGCCGCCTGCTCCAGACCGCGATCGACGAAGCTGGGGCAGATACTGTGGAAGGCAGGCATGCTGCGAAGCTCCTGCCCGTTGCGCTGCGATACGAGCGCGGCGTGGCCGAGGCTCGCGAGGCAAGTAGGCTCGACACGGCTCTCGATGCCGAATGCAATGCGCGGCGGGACCTAGCCAAGCTGGCGCTATCGATCGCCGAGATGCCGATCCGGACGCTTGGCGGACTGCGGATTAAGGCCGAGGCATTCGACGCCTACAGCTCGCTCGGCATCGCAGAAGCAGATCACGCCGCCGGCCTCATGGCGCCGGCGATCGTGCGCGACCTGATGACCATAATCCCCAGCAGCGGCAGCTTAGGAACGGGAGGACCCGCCCATGTCTGACATCGCCAATGCCGTCGATCGTCTGGAACTGGGCATCGATCTGGTCGCCGCGCTCGACATGGCCTGCTCCGACGCACCGCCTCATATGCGCAGCCCTCTAAGGGCCCTCGCGGAGACCGCCATCGCCGAATTGAAGGCAGCCCGCGACGAGCTGGTCATGTCGATGTCGACTGCCGCCCAGCCCGACCACCAATGACCGCTCCAGTTTTCGGGGGACCGGAAACCGGTTTTCGGGGGTGACCGCCGGCGAAACGGCGGACCAGTGTTTCTCCGCAAGACGCCGCATCAGCTGCGTCCAGATAGGAGAAAATGATGCCCAACACGCAATTGCTAACCGAGACCGACGTGGCGGAGCTGATGAAGATCAGCCCGCGCACGCTGCAGCATTGGCGGG
>LFEF01022825.1_pt1 | contig 11485 bp, 19 predicted proteins | sample 619371 | NCBI WGS metagenome assembly LFEF01 (sample SAMN03014291, study PRJNA259931) | freshwater metagenome | biome: lake; feature: waterbloom | place: China: Taihu Lake | collected 2006-08 | depth 0 m m
GTGAGCGTCCGGTGAGCTGTTTTTGCTGATCGGGCAAATCAGGCGATGTTCTGACATTCGAACCAGCATTAGTGCTGACATTAATACCAGAACAAAGAGGTTTCATGGCTCGCATGGAGATCATGTCCGGCACCGAACGCAGACGGCGTTGGTCGGACGAGGCGAAGCTGAGGATACTTGCGGAAGCTGATGAGCCCGGTGCTCGTATTGGCGATGTGGCGCGCCGGCACGACATTCATCCGGGCCAGATCCGCTTGTGGCGGCAATCATTCAGTTATGCCGACCAGCCGACGGTGTTCCTCCCGGTGGAGATAACCCAGGAGGCTGGCGTAGGCCAGGCTTCTACCGCGGCAACGAGGCCGGCGATCGTCGAGATCTTGCTCCGAAACGGTCGGCGGTTGAAGGTCCCGGCTGACGTGGAGTTGAAGCTGCTTGGTCCGCTGGTCGCTTGCGTGGAGGCGGCATGATCGGGCCTTCGGGGAATGTGAGGGTCTATCTGGCCTGCGGGGTGACCGATATGCGGCGTGGCATTGATGGTCTGTCCGCGCTGGTCGAAACGGTCGTGAAGGAGGCGCCGGGCTCCGGTGCGATCTTCGGCTTCCGCGGAAAGCGCGCTGACCGGATCAAGCTTCTCTGGTGGGACGGTCAGGGGTTCTGCTTGTTCTACAAGATTCTGGAGCGCGGATACTTTCCCTGGCCGACGGCGAAAGAAGGTGTCGCGCACCTGACGCAGGCGCAGCTTTCGATGCTCGTCGAAGGGATCGATTGGCGCCGCCCGGCGTGGACGTCTGCTCCTGCCCGAACGGGATAAAAGCTATATTTTGCAGGGGCATCCGCAGCTTAACGCTGGCACGGCAGAGGCAAATCGGCTAGATTTGCGGGCATGGAAACAGCGCCGCTGGACAGTCAGGACGAGCTCACTGCTTTGCGCGCACTGGTCGCCGAACAGGCGGCGAAGCTTGAGAGCCAGGAAGCCGAAGTCATCAAGCGTGACTCCATAATCGGGCTTCTTCGCGCGCAACTGGAGCTGCTTCGACATCGGCAGCATGGCGCCTCTTCGGAAAAGATCGACAGGAAGATAGAGCAGTTCGAGCTGATGCTGGAGGAGATCGAGGCCTCCCGTGCCGAGGCTGAACTGCGCTCCGGCAAAACTCCTCTGCCGGAGCCGGATGACGCATCCGAGAAGCCGAAGCGCAAGCCTTTACCCGATGGTCTTCCCGCCGAGGAACTGGTCTATGCGGCTCCCTGCAATTGCCCGACCTGCGGTGGCACGTCGTTCCTGAAGGCGGCGGACAGGGTGGTCCAGGTGCTCGAGCACGTGCCGGCGTCGGTCAAGATTGTCCGGCATGTCGAAAAGCGCATGATCTGCAGGGAGTGCGATACGACGGTGGCTGGCGAGATGCCGACCTTGCCGATCGAGCGCGGCAAACCCGGGCCGGGACTGCTCGCCCATATCATGATCGCCAAATTCGACGATCACATCCCCCTCTACCGCCTGTCCGAGATGTACGACCGGTTGGGGATAGACATCTCCCGATCCGTGATGGCCGACTGGGTCGGCCGCGTATCCGCCTTGCTGACACCACTCGTCTTGTTGATCAGGGCCCATATCGCAGCACTCGACCGAATACATACGGACGATACCCCGGTCGATGTTCTCGACCCCGGACGGGGCAAGACAAAAACCGGCAGGGTCTGGGTCTACGTCTTCGACGGCAGTGGCTATCAATCCGCCACTCCCGCAGCCATCGCCTATTACTATAGCCCTGACCGCAAGGGGGCGCATCCGGCTGACCACCTGGCAAGCTTCAGCGGCGTCATGCATGCCGACGGTTATGGGGGCTACAAAAAACTCTACGGCAACCAGATCGTTGAGGCCGCCTGCATGGCGCATGTGCGCCGCAAGTTCCATGATGTGATCAAGCTGAAGCCGTCACCGATCGCGGAGGAAGCGCTGTCGCGCATTGGAACGCTCTACGATATCGAGAACCGGATCCGCGGCATGGCGGCTGACGAACGGCGTACCCTGCGCCAAGAACATGCCCGGCCCGTTCTGGACGAGCTCAAGGCCTGGATTGAAGCCACGCTTTCTACGCTGCCACAGAAGCAGAAGCTGGCCGAGGCAATGCGATATGCGCTGTCGCGATGGGCCGCCTTGAGCGTCTACATCGATGATGGCCGGGTTGAAATCGACAACAACATCGCCGAAAGAGCCATGCGTCCGCTTGGAATTGGAAGGAAGAACTGGCTGTTCGCCGGCTCGGATAAAGGCGGTGAGCGCATCGCCAACATTCTGACCATCATCGAGACGGTCAAACTGCACGGTCATAATCCGGAGGTCTACCTGGCAGATGTCCTGACCCGGATCCAGGATCACCCCAAGGATCGACTTGAAGACCTGCTGCCTTGGAACTGGGCGCCGGCAAAAGCTCTGCACGAGGCCGCCTGATGGCTCGATCGAGGTTCATCTACACGCTCAGCCAAGTCGCCGGCATGATCGGCGAGAACCTCGAACTGATCGAGGAAATCACCGCAAACTCGGACAACATCTCCGAAGGCGAACTGGTTTACGTCAGTGATGGCAGTGAAGATGGCACGAAGGATCTGACCGAGAACGGCATCGAAGAGCTTCAAAGCCTACTTGCCGACATCAGGACGTGGGACGGCGGTATCCGCGAATTCCTCATCGAGACACAATGCGATCCTGAAATAATCGACCGCATCATGGTCGATGAGATGAAACGCGGCCTATAGCACCCATCTCTCCACACCCGGAAATGCGTTCGCCGGACGCTCACTGTGCTACGTTAGTCCGTGCTGCATTAGTACCCCACTGCTCTCCCCTCGCCCGCTTCGCTGCAATGGCCACCCGAGTTCGTTCAGCGATCATCTCGCGTTCCTTCTCCGCTACAGCTGCCATTATGTGGAACTGGAAGTTATCCGCGTTGGGCATGTCACATGCCTTTATGGGCACCATGCGCTTGAGCAGGCCGGATATGAAATGCACATCGCGTGACAAGCGATCGAGTTTGGCGATCACCAGCACAGCATTATTCGTGCTGGCCATTTCCAGTGCGAGTTCCAATTGCGGGCGATCATCGCGTTTGCCGCTCTCGATCTCGGTAAACTCTGCAATTACCTCATGATCGCCAACGAACGATCTGACCGCGGAGCGTTGAGCATCCAGGCCAAGACCGGAACGGCCCTGCTGTTGGGTGGAAACGCGATAGTAAGCGACATACTGCATGGCAACCTCTGACAATGAACGTGCGTTCTTTGTCTGCTGCCAGGGGAATCAAAGGGCAAATAGCCTTTTAGGTTGCCCTTTGAACACGTGGAATTACAATGTCAGGCCAAAATATCTCGGCACCGAAATGGTTGCAGCGTGAGGATGTGTTTAATATTTGTCTATCGCTGTTGATAGAGCCACTTATATAGGATAGTTCCTATACTACTGTTTTCCTACTGAAATCGAAGTTTCAACACCATTGCGTTCTTTGGGTTTCCGCCATCAACCAAAAAGACTGTTTGTTCTCGATCGCAAGCGTAAACATCATCCACATTAACTGATATCGCATCGGCAACATCAGCCTCAGTTGACTGTTCTTCCGTTTCAAAAATCAAAAGCGTTTCTGTTGGTGCCTGTAAAAGCGCTTGACCCCTTCTGAGTTTATTAAGTCGTGCCTGTGCTTCCACTAATTCGTTTTGTCGATAGCCCTGGAATTGATTCAACTCCGGGACAGGATTGAGTGATAACGCCTCGATCACATCTTTCCTTATCGCCACTGCATCATCGGCTCTATCCACGGCAAGATTGATCAACGACAATGCCGCCTTATAATCCTGGTTGCACTTCATTAGAGCTCTCCGCGCTGGATCAAAGTCTGCTCAAGAAACGCAGGCATATCCGCATAACAAATAAGGAAACCATGCGCCTTATTCGCCACTACATCCGCCCAATGACTATCTGAGATAAACGACCAACCTGGGTCCGCATGTAAGCCGAATTTGCAGTTGTATTCCTCACATATGTGGTTATGAAACGCGACGAATACTTGATCACTATTCCACTCTGGGTCCGCCCAGATTTGTGCGAGTTCATCCAAGCCGATGGTAATACGAGCGGGATTTGCCGCTGTCAGTTTCCACGCGTTGATCAGCGACAATCTGCCCTTGACCATTTCAAGATCTCTATGGGTAAGTGCTCCCAACTCTAATATGGCTTGGTGCGCATTGGGTGCTCGCTGTGCAAGTGGTTTGAACTCTTCCAGCGTATCGACCAGATACTGGTATTGGTCCATGACCTTCTGCGCGTTTGATGTCCACTGCCGATCAAGCGCTTGGATATCCACTCTTTCCCATTTCATCCCGGCTTTGGTCCTTTCTCGTTTTTTGCAACCATCACTGGCTTTTCCTAAAACTCAGTTACGCGGTTGCATTTGGATGCCAACTCTAATGCGCAACTATTCCCGGGTATGATTCTCAAAATCCTGCATTTTCATTCGCAGAAACCCGCGCTACGGGATTCAGACAGTCAGCCACGTGAGGTGGGAAATGAAGTTCGTTTGGAGGAGAGACCACGGGTTCAGTTTGCACGTAGAGCCGCGTTTAGTAGCTGTTCTCGTAATGCCGTTTGTCGCTTATATCGCCCCGGATGCCATATCCGCGATCACGATCCTTTTTCGGGCACTGGTGGGATAGACAACGGCTTTTGTTAGGATTATTTCCCTATGAGAACCAAGGGAGAACATCCATGCGATTAGTCCGCTTTAAGGGCCGTTATCAGGTTTGCTCCATCACACGGTTTGGACCACATAGGGCTTGGACATTTGGTTCTTATCATGAGGTCTTCTGCCGTGTGGGTGAAGAGGAAGCCACGTTCGAACTCGATGAGAAGATGCCGACGAACTTCTTCAATGACCCGTTCCCATTCGCCGTGGATCGACAGTCGCAGTGGCAGGAAAAAGCCGAGAAGGTTGGTGGTATGATCAACTCATCCGCAGCTAACGCGGCTTACGAAGTCATGCAGCATCACGAGCCCAAAACGACTATCGTACGATTACGGCATGGATCGCGTATCATACGCGAAGACCAAGGGCTCGGTGATTTCATCGAGTGGATCACGCAACGATCAGTGATCTGATTTATGACCGCCCAGCCTGGGGTCTTGGATCTGGCAGCAATAATTTGTTAGTACTATATTTGCTGTTTGCAGCCACAACCTTTGCGTAATATGTGGAATGTCGAGTTTCAAACAGCCGCCGAGGATGTCATGGAAATTTCGACAACATACGCAACGCTTTCCGTTAGCTGGATCGTCGTGATCTTTGCGATCGTTGCTTGGCTTCACCCTCAACTGCTACCCACGCTGATCGAAGCGATCAAAGGTTGGTCGCGCAAGTGAACACACTCTTGCGTTGGCTTTAGTCGTGGCTAATGTGGTCACCTTGGGTACAGTGGGGGAACTATGATACGTGTAAAGGGCATGGTCGCGCTGACTGCTGTTGTGGCGCTTGTTGGATGCAAGCCGGTAGAAGAAGCGATCAATAACGCCTTCTATAAAGGAACGCTTGCTGGTGCTGAAAAGTGCATGGAGTTAAAGTCCAGCACGTTGGTTTCCGCTGACAACGTAAAGAACTCGTGCGTTGCGGAGTTTGAGGAACCAGTCCCGGTTAACATAGCTCGTTCCATTGTTGGACGTGGTGCGCCTGAGACGCGTTGGAATAGGAAGGTATTCTCTGCAACATTGGAGAACCCCAGCGCGGATTACGTAATCACTGAGGTAAGAATTGAAGTGAGAACGCTAAATCCGGATCAGACCGTGGATGGCTACTATTTCTCGACAATGCGGGTTTGGATCGAGCCGGGGCAGAAAAACTTCCAGCTGATCACAGACGAAGTTCCAATGGCGCCCGACAACTGGGATAAAATCGACGACTGCGACAGCTGCTGGAGTTGGAACATTGATTCGGTTAAAGGTCTAAAGATGTAGGCTTTTCGCCAGCATCCCGTAAATATGGGATGGAATGGCAATATGATCCCTCTGTTAACCCCCTGGACTATGAAGCCTTCGTTTACCTGATTACCAACTTGAAGACCGGCCAGATGTATGTGGGGAAGAAAACCATATGGTCTCGTCCCAAGGGTCGTTCCACTGTTGAATCGGATTGGCGCTCTTATTGGGGTTCATCCGATCTATTAGCGGAGGCGATCACCGAGTATGGCCAGGAGAACTTCAAACGGGAAATCCTGCATTGGTGCATGACACGCGGTGATGCCACCTACCTTGAAGCCAAAGAGCAGTTCGCTCGTGATGTGCTGGCTTCGGATGCCTATTATAATCGCAATATCCTCAGCACGTTTTTCCATCATCCGGGTCAGCAAACTGAACGAAAGCCTCTGCGTGTGGTGCGTAAGAAACCCCGGATCACGTTGAAGATGAAGAAACTCATTTGGGCTTCCGATAACACTCAGCAACAGCTGGCCAACGAGTTCGACCTAACGGTTGCCGAGGTTCGTGCTATTCAGCGGGAACAGCCTTAACGCCCGGTGGTTTTGATGGTGTTGATACTGATCACTCTGATGATCGCGGCGACCGCCTTCTCAATGGTTGGAGGCACGGTGGCGCGTCTGGGATACCCTGATTATGCAATTACTTTGGGCACGGCAGCGGCTGTCGTGTCTGCCTTTATTGCCATTTGCTTCGTTGTTCGATTTCGGCGACGACCGCCACCATAGTCACTGCACCTCTAAGCATCCCGGCTCAGTTTTCAGTCGGGTCGCGACGAAGTGAACTCACCGGTCTTCTCGTCGATCCTCATACGTTTGAAGGCCGACAAGTTTGGCGCATGGATCGAGAATAGATCCGAAGCGGTGGCACCAAACTCTAGTCCAGCCGCGATCTGACTGCTCAGATGACGCGGATTAAGGTGTTCATAAAGGCCCGCAATACGGCGAACCAGAGTTGCCTCTACCTGCTTGTGGAATCCATGTGCGCTCACGTAAACGGCTGTGGGCGCATTCTCAGCTCTGTTCACTCGCAACAGGTTCATGTTTTGGTTGTTGAAGCCAAAGCCCAAAAACACCAAGACGTTACAGGACATCGCATCGTGGATCTTGGCTACTTGCTCCAGATCCGTCACCTGCTCGGTGTATGTCCGAATGCTCTCTGCGACATCCTTGTAATCGACGGGAAAATGTTCGTCGGGGCCAAAGGCAATACGGTCCTCTTGTATATCCTGTCCCCGGATGGCCAGTTTTCCGAGGGAACCGTAGGGATGGATGATGTTAATCCGCTCAACGATAGCCAAGGCTCTCTCTCGGCTGATCTGGTACGCCTCTGAGATCGTCTTTGTCAGGTAATATTCGATGCACCGATCATAGTTGAAACAGATGATGGAGATCTCCGTCCCGATGTCATCCGGAACTCTGACGTTGTCAGTGAGGATTCGAAAAAACTGACCAATCCATGTCAGATCTGGATTTCTGACTTCACCATGGGTCGTTTTTAGAACGAGATACGGATGATCGGTGAATTGGTCCCAAGCCGCCTTTGATAGCATCGACTTTCGCTCGGCCCTGAGAATGAGTACAGCGATTAGTATCTTAGCGGCTCGTGCCACGTCGGGATCGTTCAATCGATCCACCAATGCATCAATGCTTACCGCCGTATGGATAGATTGGTGAATTTTGTCGATCGCAACGAGCGCCCTCTCGATTGAATTGCGCCCATAGGCATCCAACGCCGGACCAATCGTTTCTTGATCTGCATATCGAACGCCGCCTTGCAGGCGCTCCTTCCTTGTGACCTTCTTGATTAGTGCTGCCAGTTGCGACCCCACAGGCAATCCAAATTCCGCGCTGGCCCCAGCCCCAATGACGAATGTCGTTTTCTCGCGGAAAGTCATCCCACCCCCATGGATCTTTAGTGCCCCACTATAAGCACGAGCACCAACACGCCAACACAACCCTTGGGACTTTTAAGGGTAATTCACTGTTTTGAAGTGAAGCAAGTGGCCTACATGGGGCGCATCTTGACGTTGTGTGAGCAGACGGTCACAAGGCTCCTCAATAGGAGCCACCATGAAATTCCATCCATCTCAGATACTACTCGCTTGTGCAGGTTTGCTGGCACTTGGCGTATTTCCCCTACCCTACGGATATTATCAGTTTCTCCGTGGAGTCGTGTTCTTTGTCACTGGCTTCGCCACGTATTTCGAGTGGGATCGAAACAAAGAAATGACCGGCTGGGCCTATGCGTTCGCCTGCATGGCACTGCTTTGGAACCCCTTTATTCCAGTGCATCTGACAAAGATTGCGTGGGTCATGTTTGACCTGGTGGGTGCCGGGATCTTGATCGCTTACTGGAAGCAGACGACCGATAAGCACAGAGAATCTGAAGAGTGAGGTGGTAACGTGTGGCGTCTTTAGGAACCGCCTTGTAATCGACCAGGACGGAGACCGTCCCGCTCATACCGCACCTCACGCCGTTGGGATCTGGATTGCTGGGCAATGCAGCGCAGTGATGATCGAGTTGATTGCTTCCAGCTGTTTGACGCTCAAATCCTCACCCTTACGTCCGCGAACGTACTTGTGGGGCTTGCTGAGTTTTTCCGTCACACCCGCCAGCACTTCACGAAACGTGCTGAACTTGCGGAGTTGGCTTCCGTAGATGCCGCTGCTCTTGTCGAGGATTGCATTCGTCACAATGTAATCGTTGGCCTGGCTCTTGTCCTCGGCCATGATATTGATCGCCTCCACGTATGTGAGCAGTTCCTTGTGCTCGACATCGCTTAGGCGAACGTAAGTGACTGGCTTTTTCGTTATCTTGCTGGGACGAACGATTAAGTGACTCACTGCGACCTGGGTCTGTTGGCCTCGAACAGTCGTTGTTTCCGGCTTGTCGAAGTTTTCAAAAATGTCTGTCTGAATTTGCATGGGAGTTTTCTCCTTCTTGTTATTGTCTGCTTTAGTGCGGTCTGCGACGGCCTAGGACCTCAACGACAGCCGCCTCGATCATCTCGATCAATCGCTTTTCCGTGGCTGCATCGCGCCATGTCAGCTGCTTGATCTGCATATCGTGCTGCTCGACTGCCGCTGTCAGCGAGGCCAGTGAAGCGTCGATCGCTTCAATGAGTTTAATGTTGTCCTGCATGGGATTTGCTCCTTCTTGATTAGTTATCCAACTGTGATCGTTTGGCTGCCCAATAAGCGGCTCGCTTTGCGGCCATCTTCGCTTTTGTCTCCGCGCTCATTGGCCGGCCGGTTCGTGCCGCGCTAATTTTCGCCCTCGTCTCATCGCTTCGGGTCTGCCCAGCGTTACCTGCCTTGATCCGCGCCTTGGTTTCTTCCGAGTGTTTGCGGCCCTTAAGGGCTTGAGAGATCGCAGCCTTGGACGCCTCACTGTGGCTGTCACCCTTTGCAAGATGCTGATTACGTCTGCTCTTTTCGCGATTTACGAATTCCGCAGTCTGGACGTTCATCACACCAGATGCCTTTGCCGATCTGCTTTTCCAAGTCAGCACGTAACCTGTCGTGCTCGTCATGAATTGCTTGAACGTGTTGGCCTTGAGTTCACGCTCCATGCGCTGACGACGTGCTCGGGTGATCAGGGACAGGTATTCTTCGAAGGAAAGTTCGAACCGATTTCCGGCCTGGATCTGACGCTCTTGGGAACGATCGTACATGCGACGCAGAATGACCAGCAATGGCTGGCTGATTGAAGTACCCTGAATGTCTGATTGAATTTGCGCGAGGACCTCTCGCGGCTTGAAATGAATGGTCATCATAAACTCCTTGTCCACAGCACAAAATTGCCCAACGTGCTGTCGTCAATTCTATTTATGCCGCGACACTCATCTTCTGATCGCGGCCCATGGAAAACCCGGACAAGCAGTTGGGCTACCGGTCCGGGTTGGAGTTTTGATGTTGCCTTTCGGCCAGCTATTTATACCTTCAACCACAAGACGCTTGTCCGTCGTCGAATGATTTGAGACTTTTTGGGCTTTGGAAGAATGGAGTTTCCGGCTCGATTTGCGTTTTGATTTAAGCCGCTTTGGCTTGGTGGTTCAAGCGGCGGTGTCTGATGGTGTCTCGTTTGATCCTTTCGCGTTCGAGCAGGATGGTCTGGCCGCGTCCGAAGTAGACGTCGGCGGGCGTGAGATTGTCGAGGCTCTCGTGGTATCGCCGGTGATTGTAATGCTCGACGAAGGCTGCGATCTGGGCTTCCAGGTCTTCCTTGAAGAAGTAGTTTTCCAGCAGGATGCGGTTCTTGAGCGTCTGATGCCAACGCTCGATTTTTCCTTGCGTCTGCGGATGGCCGGGAGCGCCATGGACCTGATCGATCTTGTATTTCTCTAGCCATTCGCCGAGATCGGAGGCGACGTAACACGGGCCGTTGTCGGACAGCAGGCGCGGCCTATGTTCGACCTTGACCTTGTCGCAGCCTGAGGCGGCCAGCGCCAAGTCGAGCGTGGCGGTGACATCCTCCACCTTCATGCTGGTGCACAGCTTCCAGGCAATGATGTAGCGGGAATAGTCGTCGAGAATGGTCGAAAGGTAGAACCATCCCCAGCCGATGACCTTCAGATAAGTGAAGTCGGTCTGCCACATCTCGTTCGGCCGCGTGGTCTTGTCCTTGAACTCGTCATTGGCCTTGATGACGATATAGGCTGGCGACGTGATCAGATCATGAGCCTTGAGCAGGCGGTAGACAGAAGCCTCTGATACGAAATAGCTTTCCGTGTCGGTGAACTTTACCGCCAGCTCGCGTGGCGACAGATCGGCATGGTCGAGAGCCATCTCGATTATCCTGCCTCTGATATCGTCGGGAATGCGGTTCCACACCCGTGGCGGCGCGGACGTCCGGTCTTCCAGTCCTTCGACGCCGTGGGTCTGGAACCGGTCATACCATCTGTAAAATGTTGGCCTGGGAATGCCGAGCTTTTCGAGGGTTTGCCGGACCGACAGATGTGACTGCTCGACCAACCGGATGATCTCAAGCTTTTCGGTGGCGGGATACCTCATTCGCCGTCGCCCCCATGCCCGATCATGCTTTTTTTGAGCAGGCGGTTCTCCAGGGTGAGGTCGGCCAGCGCCTCCTTCAGGTCGCGGCTCTCCTTACGCAGCGCCTTCACCTCGTCACTCGTTGCCGAACGGGAGGTATCGCCTGCAAGGCGCTTCTTTCCAGCTTCGAGGAATTCCTTGGACCAGCTATAATACAGGCTCTCGGCGATCCCTTCACGGCGGCAGATCGCGGCAATGCTGTCCTCACCGCGCAGGCCTTCCAGCACAATGCGGATTTTGTCCTCGGCTGAATGGTGCTTGCGCGTCGCGCGGCGGATGTCCTTGATCGTCTTCTCTGCCGCCGATGTCTGAGGCCCGGTTTTCTGTCTCATCTTCGCTTCCTTTGATAGAGCTACGATGAGCCGAAAATCCTCTCTTCTCAATTAAACCAAATCTGTCTCAAGGGCGCTGATCCGGGACA
>LFEF01038385.1_pt1 | contig 11441 bp, 11 predicted proteins | sample 619371 | NCBI WGS metagenome assembly LFEF01 (sample SAMN03014291, study PRJNA259931) | freshwater metagenome | biome: lake; feature: waterbloom | place: China: Taihu Lake | collected 2006-08 | depth 0 m m
CGCCGCCGGTCAGGCGCAGCTTGCGCGTGCCCCGCGCGACGAAGGCCGAGGCCAGGCGGTCGATTTCCTCCAGCGTCAGCAGATCCCGCTTTGGCAGGAAGGTCATGTCCTCGGACATGCAGTAGACGCAGCGGAAATCGCAGCGATCTGTCACCGAAATCCGCAGATAGGAGATGTCGCGGCCGAACGGATCGGTCAGCACAGGCCGCGCCAGCGGCGCGATGGGGTCAAACCGCATGGCTTGGGGAATCCTCAGCCCTGAAAAGCACCAGAGAACGGGTGAAACCGGATCAGATCGCCAGGACGGAGGTCTCCGCATTCGGCGGCGATCTCGGCGAGCCCGTCTGCGAGGGCGAGAGGGCGAAGCTGTGCTGCACCACCCTTGCCGATGATCTCCGCCCTGATCTCCTGTCCCTTGTTGGCCACGAGCCGCGCAGGGACGAATTCCGTACGACCGGGGCGCCGCGCAAACCCCGCCGCTATGGCCAACGGATAGCCAATGTGTGGACGATGAGGCCGTCCCTGCAGAGCGCCCACCATGGCCTGTCCCAGGATGAGCCAGGACACGAGGCTTGCAACCGGATTCCCGGGGAGCCCCAGATACGCAGCCTGGCCGATCCTGCCCACGATTGCCGGTTTGGCTGGTTTGAGGGCGATCTTCAGCACCCTGCCGCTTCCTCCGGCATGTCTTAGGGCCGCAAGGCTATGGTCCTCTTCGCCGACCGACGCCCCTCCCGTGCTGATCACGAGATCAGAATGATCCGAGAGCATCTGCAGCCGTTCTGCGATCTCCGAACGCGAATCCGCTGCCCGGCCGCCGTCGATCGCATCGTGCCCCGCTTGACCGATCAGCGACAGCAGCATGGGGCGGTTCGAGTCATAGATCGCTGCGCCCCTCAACATGGCGCCCACTTCCTGCAACTCATCACCGGTGGAAAAAACGGCTATGCGCAGCCTGGACCTGACAGAAACGGTTTCCGCGCCCTGAGCGGCGAGCATGGCGACATGGCGAGAATCAAGCCTGATGCCGGGCTTTAGGAGTGGTTCGAGCGGCTCAATATCCTCGCCCTGATGCCGGACGTTGTCGCCGGCAGTCATTCGGCGCGTCAGGACAATCGATGAATCGTCTCGTTCGACATGCTCCTGCATCACGACGGCGTCCGCGCCCTCCGGTATCGGCGCGCCCGTGAAAATCCGGGCAGCTTCCCCGGCCGATAAACGCCGGCCGCAACGCCCGGCGGGCACACGATCCACGACCTTGAGACGCGTACCTTCAGACAGGCCTGAAGCCGCGGCCAGGGCATAGCCGTCCATCGCCGATTGAGTGAAGGGAGGCGAAGCCATGCGCGCCACGAAGGTCTCGGCGAGAATCCGTCCAGCAGACTCGTCCAGCCTTACGGTTTCGCCCGGCAAAAGCGGCGGGGCGCACGCGATCGCCGCGGCGCAGGCCTCAGCGATGGACATGAGCGAGTCGCGGGCTACCTGGTCGACGACGGCGTCCATGGGGTCTCCCTTCGCACGAGCGGCTTCATCGATGCACCGCTCTTAGGCACATTGTTCCGGGGCAGTGCCCGGATCGTCACGAGTGCCCCGGCAGTCGCTCGACATCGATACCGCTGATTGGTCCCGCTGCGGCCGACGCATTGGACCTGAGGCTAAAATTCCCGAGTTCGCTGCGAGCGTCGTTGATGGAAGTCAAACTCCAGAGACATGCTCAACGAGTAAGGTCACCCTCCTTCCGAAAGGGCATGACCAGCTTGGCGAGCGTAGCCAGATTGGTGTCACATCGAGCGCGGTCGACAGCTGCAGGCCCTTGCCGCGGGTCAGTCGACTAGCGGGTTGTCCTCGCGCATCCGGGCCACCCGTGAACGGCGCTTACCTTCAATCGACGCGCTCGATCAGACCGTCGCGCTCGATGATCCCGATCGTCGTCAGCGCCGCCGGGGTCGTCACCGGGTTCTTCCCATGGGTGTCGTGGCCCAGCGACAGCTCGGTCGCCGGGTTCAGCCGGGCATCGGCGATCACGGCGGCGATCGGCAGGATGCCGCCCTGCCCGCCGCCGTCACACAAGCGTTGCCGAGCTGCGTTTCATGAAGGCCGTTGACGATCTTCGGAAGAGAGGCGGCTATGAAAATCCTGCGAAACCTGTCCGCTGCCTGTCTGATGCTGGTGGCTGCTCCAGCCGCTGCCCAGACGACCACGCTCGATTTCCCCACCTATCAGTTGCAGGAGAGCTTCGGGCCTTGGTGGCAGACGCTCACGGCCGAGTTCGAGAAGCAGAATCCCGGCGTGAAGATCAATTTGACGAACGCGCCATCGAATGATCACCACCGGATGCTGACCACGCGCTTCGCCGCGGGCAACCCGCCCGATATCGTCCACATGACGGCCCGCTTCGTCTGGGGCTATGGCGCAGAGGGCGTGCTCGAGCCTCTCGATCGCTGGGTGGACAAGACCGACATCCGCAAGTCCTGGGTCCCGAACCAGGCGGCGATGACGGTGGACGGCAAGACGCTGGGCCTCGTGATGCTCAACTATGGCTTCGGCCTCCTCTACAACGAGCCGATGCTCAAGGCCGCCGGCGTCTCGGTCCCGACCACGGAAGCCGAGTTGATCGCTGCGGCCAAGAGCCTGACCAAGGTCAGGGACGGCCGCACCGAGCAGTACGGTTTCGCGATGAACACCTCCACCTCGTCGTGGGGATACATGTATTTCATGCATTTCCATGCCGGGCGCGACCGCGAGCTGATCAAGGACAGCAAGCTCGACAGCCAGGACGAGATTGCGCGCACGCTCGAGACCATCGACGGCCTGATCAAGGCCGGCGTCTCGCCGAAAGGTCTCGACAACACCCCGATGCGCCGCCTGTTCTGGGGCGGTCAGGCCGCCATGTATATCGACGGAAGCTGGGCTCCCGGCTACGCCGACAACATGGCGACGGCGGCTGTCAAGGATGGCTGGAGGGTTGCCAAGCTGCCCTTCGCCAATATGGCGGGTGGCCCCTCCAACGCGCTCGCCATGCCCAAGGACATCGCGCCTGAGCGCAAGGAGCTGGTCTGGAAGTTCATCCAACTCGCCGCCAGCCCGGAATGGCAGCAGAAATACGCGGAGGTCACCGGAAATCCGCCCGGCCGCGTAGGCATGGTCTCGGACGCAGCCAAGGCGAAGTGGCCGACATTGGCCATGTTCGACGCCGCCGCATCTGCGCCGTCGCGCTCGCATCTTCCGATCGGCTACGAAAGCGAGTTCACCAAGATCTCGGACATCGTCGCCAATGAAATGTCGGCCATGGTGACCGGCAAATTCGGTTCGGCCGAAGCGGCGAAGCGGATCGTCGACGGGATCAATCGTGACGTCATCCGCAAGTAGCGCGGCATTCGACGACGGCAGGGTGGCCATAGAACGCCGCCCCATGCTCGATCTCGAGCGGCAGGCGCTCGTCTTCAACCTCTGCCTGCTTCTGCCGGCAGTTTTGGTGACGACCGCCTTCGTCGCCTGGCCGATCGTCAAGCTGTTCCAGATCTCGCTGCACGAGTTGCGGTTGAGCGAGTTGATGCGGCCGATCGTCAAGCCGATGACACTCGCCAATTACGAGCGCGCGCTGCTCCATCCGGACATGCCGCGCGTCGCCTTCACAACGGCGGTCTTCACGGTGGCGAGCACGGCGGTGGCCTTCCTGTTGGGGATGGCGACCGCGCTCGCTCTCGGCTCGCTCGGGCGCGGCCGCGCTGCAATGCAGACCGCGCTGATCAGCCCCTGGGCCGTCGCGCCGGTCATCGCCAGTGTGGTCTGGATGCTGCTGCTCGACGAGCGCTTCGGCCTGATCAATGCCGCGGCGCTCGGAACGGGTCTGGCGTCTTCGCCGGTCCCTTTCCTCAGTGCGCCGGACTGGGCCCTCTTGTCCGTCACGCTGGTGGCGATCTGGAAGGAATACCCCTTCTTCACGGTGATGATGGCGGCGGCACTGCAATCCGTGCCGCGGGAGCTCTATGAGGCGGCCCGGCTGGACGGGGCCGGACCGGTGGCATTGTTTCGTTATGTCACCTGGCCGCTGGTCCGGCCGGTCGCTGTCGTTGCAATCTTCCTGGCGACGATGTCGGCCTTTCGCAATGTCGAGACCATCATGGTGATGACAGGGGGAGGCCCCGCCCGTTCGACTGAGACCCTTGCCCTGCGGGTCTACACCGAGACGTTCCGGTTCCTCTCGCCTGGAACCGGGGCGGCGCTCGGCGTGGTGACGCTTTTCGTCGGCCTGCTACTCGCGGCCGTATTCTGGCCCGCCATGATGCGGAAAGCGCGATGACGCGGCCGGGGGAAGTGGACGGCACGTATTGCGCGCAACGCAACGGCTGGACCATCGCGGGCTGGATCACGCTGGCCGTGATGGCGGTCATCGCCCTGCTGCCAATCTACTGGATGGCGCTCTCGTCAGTTCGCTCCGACGAAGCGCTCAGCCGCTGGCCCCCGGCCCTATCGCCCTTCGCTGAAGAGGTGACGCTCGGCGCCTGGACGCAGGTGCTCGGCAACGAGCAGACATGGTCCTGGCTCGTCAACTCGAGCCTGATCGCGCTCGGATCTGTGGCGACGACGTTGCTGATCGCGACGCCGGCCGCCTATGCGCTATCACGCGGCACAGGAGCGTTGATCGGCACCGGTGCGGCGCTTCTCTTCGTCTCGAAGCTGCTGCCGGCGACGGTCCTGATCACGCCGCTCTACGTCATGATGCGCGGGTTAGGCCTCCTGGGCTCGCCGGTGTCGGTGCTGCTGGGCAACCTGTCATTCGCCGTTCCGCTCGCGACCTTCGTGCTGAAGGGCTACATCGACACCGTCCCCCGATCGATCGACGAGGCCGCCGCGATCGACGGGGCCTCGCGTCTGCGGACGCTGGCAACGATCATCACGCCCAATCTCGCGCCCGCGCTCTCGGCCGTCGCCATCTATGTGTTCGTCGTCTCCTGGAACGACTTCATCTTCGCGCGCACCTTTCTCGCTGGCGGCAAGGCGACGACGATCACCGTCGGGGCCACGCAGTTCATGGGCGAGTACCAGACGCACTGGAACCAGCTGATGGCGGTGAGCTGCCTGGCGACCCTGCCGTGCCTGACCTTCTTCCTCCTGCTCCAGCGGCATCTGGTCCGCGGGTTGCGGCAGGGCCTCTAGAAAAAAGCGACCTCGATCATGGCACGATGCGATGACTTTGCGGTTCTGGCCGATCTCCACTTCATGCCGGAGGGGCGTCTGCTTTATGGCATCGACCCGAGAGACAGGCTCGACGCCGCGCTGGCGCTGCTGGCGCGCGACCATGCCGGCGTCGGGTGTCTCGTGCTACTGGGCGACCTCGCCCATCGGGGCGAGGCGGAATCCTATCGGGCGCTCACCGCTGCGCTCGCCGGGGCAGGCATGCCGATCATTCCGATGATGGGCAATCACGATCGTCGCAGGGCCTTCCTCGAGGAATATCCGAACGACAGGCTGAGGCAGGACGGCTTCGTTCAGTCGGCGGTCGAACTCGAGCGCTGCACGCTGATCGCTCTCGATACGCTGGACGAGGGACGCGGCGATGCCGGCGGACGGCTTTGCCCGAAGCGGCTGCTGTTTCTGCGCGATGCCTTGCGCGATGCGAGGACAGACAAGCCGGTCTACTGCTTCATGCATCACCCGCCCTTCGCGACCGGCTCGCCCGCCTATGACGCGATCGCGCTCGACGAGCCGCAGGCGCTTCTGCGCATCTTCGACGCAGCAGGGCGGCGGCCCGATCACATCCTGTGCGGCCACGTGCACCAGACCATCAACGGGTCGTGGCATGGCATTCCGGTATCCACGCAGCGCTCGCTCGTCCATCAGCTCGGTCAGGAGGGGGAAGCCGACGCGATCGAGGGAACGCTCGAGCAACCCACCGTCGCGATCGGCACCGTGACGCCAGACGGGTTGCGGCTGCGCCACCGCAACCTGCTCTATGGAGGCCCCGTCTTCCTGCCGAAGGGCACCAGCGAGATTGTCCTTCGCCCCTGACGGCCGCCTGCTGTCTGACATCTCGGCGCCGGTCGAGGATCTCGATTAGCCGCCCGCAAAGCCATGCTCGTCGCGCAGGCGCTCGAAGATCCGCCTGGCCGTAGGACGCTGCCAAGCCGACACGCTCAGGTCCGCCTCCAGGATCGCGTCAATCACCGGCAGCAGTGGACCCAAATTCGGCTTTTCTACCGGCTTCGTTCGCGTGAAGCCCGGAAGGCAGCGAGAACCGGCACATCCTCCCGATCGTCGCGCAGCTCAGACCAACACCAGAGCCACCTCCCTACGGCTGTTCCCTTGGTTGAACACACAATCCCAAACCGCCGCGTAGACCTCCACGGCGAACATCGCCGCCAACCCCAAAACGGATCGGCTTATCCAGTAGACGGGTTTGTTACCGCCGCGAACTGCAACACGACCGGTTTCAGCAGGTTGCCAATTGAGCGCTTAGATATGATAGCTTAGCTGCATGCTTCGGCAAACGATGCATTGAATTCGCAGGATAAGGTATGGCCCGGAAGCGACTGGATCCGAATGTAGTTGCCGAATGGGTCGGCATTGCCGACGCTGCGGAGCGGGCGATCCAATCTGGATCAGGATCTGATCGGGCGTCTGCACTATGGCGGGTTGCTGAGGAGCGAGGCACAACGGAGCAGCATGTCCGGCGCCTGATACATGGCTGGCGGTTTATTCAGTCAGTGAGGGCCCAAGACCCTGAACTGGCCAAAAGCCTTGAGAGAAGTTCATACAACGTCACCGATGTCATTTCACGTTGGCATCCTCGTGCCCCCAGTGACGCCTCGCAAGCGGCCAAGCAGTACCACGCGGGTGCGCTTACCCTCGCTCAGCTTCGAAACAACTATGAAGCGTTACGTACGCAGGAGACTCCTAAGCCCACGGCTCCGCCTGCGTCCGACTATCTCGAGGCCGTGCGGTTGAAAGTCGAGACCATCAGCCCATGGATCCGCAACCTGGAGTCGACGCCACACCCCTTAATACCCTTCGGCTCATACAACCTCCATTTTCGCGGTGATGATGGCCGCGAACTCGGCGTGATCGCCATCGCGCCTGACGATGCTGATGAACAGTCTCAATTCATCACCGGTGCCGGCCTGATCCTCTTGGGCGAAAAACGAGGGATCGCTTCAATCATTGCGGGGCCGAAAGGTGGGCTACTCGATCGTTATGCAAATTGGATCCGTGAGATCGGGCTGGACGATTGTCGCGTGATTCAAATGGAGCGTGTGGTTCGCGAGGTTTGGGCGTGAAAAAGGCCCGTCCGCCGGACGGGCCTTTTCGTTGTTGTTCGCGCGCTCTATTACGGCTTGCGAAGCGCCGTCCGAACGATCAAGGCTTGCTCACCGGCCGCCTTGGCTTCCCCCTGCACCCGGCGCAACTCGTCTTCCGCGACAATCGCCTGGAGAGCGTTCAGAGCCTGCTGGGGATCTGCTTTCGCCATCTTCTTGATTTCCTCGACCCAAGAGCTGTCAGCAACCGCTTCGATGGTTGCAACAAGCCGCACGCAGGTCGTCGGAGCCAGACGCGGCGTCCCGTTGTGCACGGAGGCTTCCAGCAGAGCGCATGCGCGCTTGACCAAGTCGTCAGAGGTCACTTGCCCTTCTCCGCCGCCTTGGCCGCGGCTTTCGCTTTGGCGTCGGCGCGCTGCTGATCGCGCAGCCTGTTCACTTCGGTCGCGAACTCACTATGCGGGAACACGTAGTCGGTCGCGGCTCCCGCCGCCACCAAGTCCTTAGCGAGCGGGACAGAATGCGCCTTGGCCGCGTTGTAAGCGCCGCCGATCACATGGGGGCTGTCCGTCGTCTCGAACACCCTCTGCGCGACGTGGAACAGCTTCGCGCGCTTGGCATGAGTGCGCGAGCTGACCTTGCCGAGCCTCTTCATCAACCTCGTCAGATCGTTGTCCATGAAACCTCCTATGGTGCGGTGGACAGCTCATATAATGCACATCATTCAATTGATTGCAAGTAATTATGAGTCGGTATAATTAGGGGGTCCCCAGGGGGCGAAGCCCCTTGGGCCCGCTATAGCAGTCCGAAGGATCAGACTGCGCGGTCCCTGCGGGGCTTTTAAGGATTTTCAAGGGCAGTCGCTGAACATGTTTGACCGCACCATGCATCTCTCGACCAACTGGGTCCGGGCGAAAGCGCATCTCGGGCCGGCGAGCGTCGGGTTGGTCAGCGCCTATATTATTGGCGCCCATTCCTTCGATTCTCACCGGGTCAACAATCCGCATCGCCGCAATGAGATCGCCATGACCGGTCTGTCGCTGCCGCCCGACATTGCGATGACGCCGCACGAACTCTGGCATTGGGCAGATCGGAAAGAACGCCGTAAGGACGGCGCATATCAGATGCGCTCTCGGGAGCTGCCGCGACTGGCATCGCATATGCGCTGTTCACTGCCTTGGTCGCTGACACCGGAAGCGGCTGAGCGCGTCACCGTCGCATTCGCGCGGTTTCTCACGGAAAAGCTCGGACTGGGCGTCCAATACGCGATCCACAATAAACCCGAGCATGAGCGGGATCACGCGCATTTCCTGATGACAACGCGCTCACTCGCGCCCGAAAACTTCGGCAAGAAGGTTCGCGAACTGGATGGGATCGCGACACGAAAGCGCGAGGCCGGAAGCGCAGCCGAGATTCGATATACTCGGGCGAACGGCAGCGAAAAATCAATCTCATCCACCATCGAAGGAATGAGGGCCTATTGGGCCGAACTTCTGTCGTCGGAACTCGGATTCACTGTGGATCACCGCTCGTTTGAGCGCCGTGGCCTCGATTTAGATCCTGTGATTTACGTTCCGCGCTCGCAAATCGAATTCGAGAAGAGGCAGGCGAAACGCGGGGCAGCGGCCCCGGGCTGGCGCGCAACGCGCGCCGAACAACTGGCTCGGCGCAGCAGGGGCAACCTCGAAGCCGAAGGTCACAAGCACATAAGCGATCGTTCGCGCGTTGGCCGTTGGTCGCCCCACGATCAAAGCGTCATTGAGCTTGGTCTCCAATCTGTTTGCGAGGATCTGACGCAACTGGACGCGTTTGGCGGTCATGGACAATCGGCTGTTACCGCACGGGCGCGCCTTGCAGAGGGATCGCCACTGATCGCACTGGCAGTCGGCATTGAGGTTATTGAGACGACCGCCTCGCGCGACATGCAGACTACCGTCCCCACGGTCGGAATGCCATCTCACATCCCAACAGACCCCATGGACAGCAGGCAGGGTCGCTCGCGCCAAAAACGTGGCGCTCAGGCCTTCTCGCAGTTCATCGACGAGCGCGGCCAAGAGATTTCATCTGCTTGCTCCATCTCCTCACAGCAGGCCGACATGCAAGACGCTATCCGCACGATGGGCCAAATCAATCCGGTCGTGGCGCTTGGAACGCTTGCGTTGATCGAGGAGATGATGCTCGACGCCCAAAACGATGCCGAGCGCGATGCAAGCAGCTTCGGTCCCTCGAAACGGCGATCGCATCCCCGGATGCGTGGGGTAGCTGAACAGGCAGAACCAGTTGCGAAATCCATGGCCATGCAGGCACGCTACACACTCGAGACCGAGCTTGATCACGTCGATCGAGGCCTCAGCGTCACGAACGACATCAACGTCGTGGCCGCGCGACTTGCAGCCGAAATGGAGAAGCGCAACTGTCGACTCAGCGACTTGATCCGGAAACGCCACGGATCTCGCAGCCTTGAACATCCCGTCGTCCAGGATGCGATGGTCGAATTCGCCAGGAGGCTGGAAACCTATCGCCAAAAGAGCATCGAGGCGTTGCGCGGGCGCTACGAAGGCTATTGGCGCGAGGAACAACACCTAGCATCACAAGCACGGCTGGACTTAGCCTCCGTCGATCTCATTCCGACCGATAATGCCATGGTCAAGTTTCAGGTGACTGACCAGATCGACTCGTCTTTCCAAGCCGGCCTCGAACGCACACGGCTTCGGCGATTGCGTGAGATGGAGCAGGAAATCGCGGGCTATGTGAACGGCGGACCGCAGGTCCGATCCGGGCCGCCTGAACTCACTCCGGCTATCGTCTCTTCAGGTTGGGAGCGTCCTACCGCCATGGCGGCGCCAGTTGGGAATGCGGTGGACCCTATGTGTTTCTCGCCTCCAACAAACGATCCACGGCCGGTTGCCCAAGTTACTCCGACAGGTTCGGCGAAGGCCGGGCGCCGCAAGCCGAGCCTTGGCTTTGGTCTCAACGTGCCTGCCATTCTCGAACGAGAGGAGCTCGGTATTCTCGACTCAACCTCACCATCTACCAAACCGCTCCACGGCTCCGTGAAAGCTTCGGTACCGCCAAGGAGCGGGCCATTGGACAGATCGCTTTCTCACATGAAGCGCGGTCAAGGGCGAGATCGCGATCCCGCATAAACGTCATATCCCCGAACGACGTGAACCTCTTGGCCATGTTGAACCCATGACGATAACGTCTCCTCTGCCGGTAACCGCTAGCAGACCGGTAAACGCGTCGGTCGTTCGGCGAGACTTCATCATTTGCCGGAAGCGTTACCGTGCGTGAGGAGAGCGATTGGCGGAGGCTGCCGCGAAAATACCGGGCTTCTGATCTGTCAGGCGGAGCGCGCAACCAGCGCCACTTCGTGACCTGAGACAGCCCCGGCTGCGCGGCAAACGCCGGGTCGGACCGACCAGAACCGGACGCTCCCAACGTCAGAAAGAGGCCAGGAAGCATTGGGCGCTGGTCTGGGCGAGGCGCAACACGTCCTGACATTGAACGAATGACCGTAAGCAGAGATTCAATGCGCATAAATCCAGATAAGCTGGGCTTCTATCCGTGCGGATCTTGGAGCGTGTTGTGAAGTCTCGGGGCGCGTGATGCCCGACACGCCTGAGAGAGCCAGTGTCGTCCCTCACGTCATGGTGGGCACTGCCCAATGGCGCAGCATTCGCTTCCCGCACCCCAGAAAATGTGCCGCGATGTGGCGGCAATCTGCCGATCGGCCGCACTTGATCAACGACAACACGAGCCTCAGCAACCGGACCAACGTTCAATCTTACAAATGCCTAAAAGAAAATCACTTAATTTTATCAAAGAATGTAATCTTCTTCGCTGAATTATCATATATCAGGCACGCACATCGAAGTGACGTTGAGTTTGGTCTAGATCGTGCTTGAAATCGATCCCTATAAAATAAGCCAGTTTAGATTACCACTGGATTGTACGCTTCGTCACGCCAAGGCGACGGCCGCCTCCCTGGTCGGTCTTCTCGAGACCGGGGCCGGGATCGAGATCGACTGCGCCGGCGTCGAGCAGGCCGACATCACCTTCGTGCAGACACTCCTGGCCGCCAGCCGCAGCTGCGCCGCCCGCAACCTGCCCTTCACCCTCACCAGCATGAGCGACGTCGTCGCTTCCGCCTTCCACCGGGCCGGCGTGACGCCGCCCGGCGTT
>LFEF01008785.1_pt1 | contig 11389 bp, 11 predicted proteins | sample 619371 | NCBI WGS metagenome assembly LFEF01 (sample SAMN03014291, study PRJNA259931) | freshwater metagenome | biome: lake; feature: waterbloom | place: China: Taihu Lake | collected 2006-08 | depth 0 m m
TAACACTTCCTTTTCTACCAAGCTATCCATCGAGGCATTGGCTTTGATAAAGGCACTGTCTACCGCTTGGCGTTTGCCACGCACCATTCCTTTTTCCACACAAAGCGAAAGTATTTTTTTGAAGAGTTCCATAAACACTTCTTCTCCATAGAGTTGACGGGTACGGCTGATGGTGCTGTGCCAAGGTAGTTTTTCATCAATATCATAGCGGATAAACAAGCGAACATCCAAACAATTGGAACAATATTCAATGAGTTTTCGATCGGAATTGATGTTGTTGAGATAACCCACCAAACAGATTTTGAAGAACACCACCGGGTCAATGCTCTCTTGTCCTTCTTCGCCATAATAGTCTTTTGTAGCTTTGTATAAAAACCCAAAGTCAATGGCCTTATCTAACCATCGGTAATAATTATCCTCTGGAATCAAGTCCTGTAAATGAACTTGGTAGAGCATTTTGGGGTTGATTTCTTTTTTTCCTTGCATGACTAAAAATAAGAAAAGTAATTCTTTTTTGCAAGATTTTTTTGGTATATTTGAGGAGTTGTGCAACAGGCACAAAGTGTAGCATCAATAAGGGTTTCAACAGTAAATCAAACTTTCTACCCCACACAAATTTAGTGTCGGTGGAAAGACAAGTAGTTTGAATTCCCTTACTGCTGCTACACTCAACCGTTATTTGATTTTGGCAGGCATTTTTGAAATTGGCTGGCCGTTAACTGCAACCTTAAGAAAGATACCATATGACTGATAAGATTAATTTAGTTGAGCTTGAAAAAAATATTCTTGAGCATCATTACAATGACAAGGTTGTTACAGTAAATGACCATTGTTTAAGAATAGCAATTAACAAAAACAATACTTTTCCTTGGCATAGACACAATAGGACAGATGAGCTATTCATAGTTCTTGAAGGAAATCTGAGAATTGAATTTGAAAACGGAGAATTTGTAGACCTTTTTCCAAACGATACATATTGCATAAAATCGGGCATTATTCATCGTACAATTGCTATTGGTCGAACAGTAAATTTATGTTTTGAAAGTGACGAAGAAGACACAGAATATATAGATTTTAATGAATAAACTAACACCGAAAAACATTTTACAGACAAGATAATTATGACAGAACATATTTTCTTTTATTTAGGACTTTCACTTTTGACAATACACGAAATGGACGCCATACGTTGCCGAGAGTGGCGAATATTCCCAGGACTTTCATTGCTTAGTGACAAATTAGGACACATAATATTTGTTTTTGCTCATATTCCTTTATTCCTCTTTGTATTTTGGCAACTGAAACACAGCAAAGACATAGAAGCGTTTATGAAAGGGTTTAATATTTTTATGATTGTGCATCTAGGACTTCATATTATGTTTCTTAAACATAAAAACAATAAGTTCAAAGACTGGATTTCCTGGGCCATAATAATTGGTGCAGGCTTATGTGGGCTGCTCGACTTAATAGCTTAGAATGGTAATTGAAAAATCAATATGCCATAGCAACTTAATAATTAGACAACAATATTGAAAGAACATAACTCAAAGAATTATTGGATAGAATTGGCAGCAACTAACAGGCCTTTGGGTCAATGACTGGTGAAGTGGTTTATTGAACATTCTTCCTCGCATCAACTTTTGTGATTTATTGACAATTTGAGCTCTGAAATCACCCACTGCGGCAAGCGGCATTCCAAGATCAAATCCAAATTTTTTAGGCTAAAAATTTATTTATTTCCACATACGGCGTTCCTCTGTTAACAGTTGCAAATACTCTTGATACGATTTTGTTTCTGATGATGTTTAAAACGACCATTTTGGGTTTACCTTCTTCGAGTCTTTTTTTATAGTATATTTTTAGTTCGTTATCATGTTGAATGGCACTAATAGCTGCCATGGACAGCAAATTTTTCATTTTCCTATCGCTGATGGGATGAATTTTATTTCGTCCGTTTATACTGGTTCCGGATTGATACGGATAAGGAACTAATCCACAATAGTCAGCGAATTGGCGTGAGCTTTCAAAACGCGAGTAATTGTGTGTATGTAACAACATTTGCACTGCGAGAACTATCCCAACTCCTTTGACTGTTTTAGAAAGTTTATAATTGTTTATCATGGTTTCTTCTTGCTTAATAAGCTCATTCATTGCTTTTTCGATGGTCAGAATTTGATTCCCCAAGTAGTTGATGTATTGCCATTGCCACATCGTCTTTATGCTCTACAATGATTTCCATGCCTTTTAAGAGGTTTTTACTGGCGGTTTGTTGTTTGACTAATTGTTCTCTTAAACTCATCATCCGTTGGAGTTCTATTAGGTTCTTGGCCGGTGGAGTTGACGGCACTAGTTCCTCACGTCTGAGCCAAGCATAGTTGGCTATTTCCCACGCATCGGCTTTATCGCTTTTACCACGTTTGAGTCCCATTAATCGTTTGATTTCGATGGCATTGATGCAACAATACCGGTAGTTGTTCTCAAAGAGAAAATAACCCAATTGTAAGCAATACCAACCTGTGTGTTCAAAGCAAAATAAGGTGTGATCTAAATTGATTTTTTGCTTGCTCATCCACGAAATGATTTACTTAAATCCTTTGGTATCATTACTGAATTGCTTGTGAACATTGGTGGTTCTCACAAATACATCAAGTGTTAATTTTGATACAACGATTCCGATTGTTTCTGTTACTTTTTTCATACATTTGTTATTAGGATAAATAAATACCTTGCTGTGCTATCGCCTTTAGCGGGTCTAAACACCCATCATTCCAAGTAGTACTGGAAAGTCTGAGGGAGGAAACGTGTCTTATACAGCTTTTAGGTCTCAACCCTACAAAACGTTTTAGTTCACCCGTTTCCCTTTCGGAAAAATATGAATTTTAATTTAAGATGCAAACTAAAGGCAAAACGTTATATTCAACCTTAAACTGACTTGTCACACTTTTCAAGATATGCAATCTAATAAGCATTACAAACCTTTAAATTATAAAAAGATGAGCATAAAATTGTTTCAAAGAAATCTTGGTAGCAAAGAACGAATTATTCGTCTTGTAATTGCATTATTAGCTTTAAGTGCATGGTATTTTGGTGCCGTAGCAGGAGTAGCCGCAATAATTGTTGGAGTCATTGCTATTATGCTTATTGGCACGTCAGCTGCTGCAAGTTGTCCAATGCATAGTATGACTGGCATTAACACAATGAGCCAGAAAGAAAAAGATGAACTTGATACGAAAGGCATTTCGTATCAAAAAAAGTAATACTAACGTTGTAGAGCAGCAAATCCTTCAAATATCGATTATTTTCAGGCTAGTACTTCTTTAGTACGATAAAATGCGACCTTGACAAGTTCACAAACATTGCCGTCTGGATATCAGACGGCACTTAAAAAATTATGAAATGGAGAATCCCTTTTCGCCAAATTATCGAGATAAATCAGATAACGAACTCATTGAAAGTGCAGTAAATGGCTCAATGGCTGCTTTAGAATCACTCATTTACAGACACCAACATTTTATCTACAATATAGCCTTAAAAATGGTGGGCAATGTGCAGGATGCACAAGACATCACGCAAGAAGTTCTAATCAAAATAATTACTAAGCTATCAAAGTTCAAGAAGGAAAGCAATTTCAGAACCTGGCTTTATCGGATTACTTTTAACCATTTTTTGCAAATGAAAAAGTCAGTGTCGGAATTGGCAACTGAATCATTTGAAATGGTAGAAAACCAACTTGATTCAATTCCCTGTCAAGCATTATCAGTGCTAGAAGAGTCTGAGATGAGAGATGAAATTGAAGAAACAAAAATAACCTGTTTGAATGGAATGTTACTATGCCTTGAACGAGAACAAAGATTGGTTTTCATACTTGCCGAGTTATTCAATGTTAATCATAGTTTAGGAGCGATTTTATTGAATGTATCAAAAGATAATTTTAGGCAGAAATTATCAAGGGCTCGAAAAGACCTTTATAACTTTATGAATAATAAATGTGGGCTAATCAGAAAGGAAAACCCTTGCCGATGCGCAGGTAAGACAAAGGGATTTATTAAAGCTGGGAAAGTGAATCCTGACGATTTACTATTTAACAACGACTATCTTAAAACTATTCTGGAAGTCGTAGGACAAAAAAGTAACGAATATGATGATTTTGTGACTGATAATTATGCTGAAATTTATGGAAAACATCCATTTCAGGAAAAAGAACACGCACAACAAATTTTTGATAGGTTAATCAATAATAAATCACTAAATAATCTTTTTGGACTGAAAAAAATTGACGACTTATCTAATAAAAATTGAATCAACTTTGAGACAAACTTAAGAATCAAAGGCTGGCTATAATAGCTAGAGTTTCGTTGCTTACGAAGTAAGAACTATGAAACTCCTTTGAACCAGCCTTCGGCGATCAGGTGGAACCGATTACTGTCTGTCTACTATGGGGATTTCGATATGAATTGATAAGGATTTAGAAGAGGATTTAGTTCCTCTTTATTTATCCCTACGGGCTAATAAGTTTGCTAGTATAAAATACCTGAAAGCCAAATACACCATAAAAACAGGGTAACAACCTAATGTAATAGAATTGATTAAAAGTGGAGACTGGATCCCACTTAAAAAAACGGGGCGAAAACCGAAAGGCCGCAAGAGTAGGATTGTTAAATTATTATTTTTATGAAAAAGAAATTAAGTTTTATTGTTGTAGCAATATTATTTGCTTTAAGTGCAAAAGCACAGGAAACAACCTATAAAATAGGAGACGAGAGTGCCGAACTTGGCGGATACGTATTTTATGTTGACCTCACCGGTAAACACGGTTTAGTATGCCCCTATATTGACCAAGGCGAATTAGAATGGGGTTGCCAAGACAAAGGGATAAGAGGAGCAGATAAAGCAGGAATATATGATGGAAAACAAAACACCTTAGACATAATTACAGGTTGTAGTTCAGCAAACACAACCGCAAAAATTTGTAACGACTTAGTTCTTTATGGTTTTGACGACTGGTATTTACCATCAAAGTACGAATTAGAGTTAATGTACATAAATTTACATAAAAAAGGTTTAGGAAATTTTGCTGCCGATTGGTATTGGTCTTCTACCGAGTACGATAATAACGAAGCTTGGGCACAGAGTTTCAGCGATGGTTACCAGCTCGACGACAGCAAGAAGAGCGGCATAGGCAGGGTTCGTGCTGTTAGGGCTTTTTAATTATTCTTCTATTAAACAATTTGGCGTCAGCAATTTAACACAACAAATTTTAATAGGTCAAATGAATAAAATAAAAATTAGTAAACTAGTTAGTCAATAATTATAGGCTTTCGTGATAATTTACTATCTTGGAGCTTTTAATGAGCTAATGTGCTAAATTGAAACGAAATTGCTGTATGTCTGTTAACTAAGGCTACCATTTTTTGGTTTTGTGAATTTAAGAATGAAAACCAAGTACACTGAAAAGCCCGATTTAATACTATATTGGTGTTTAGTATGTCCTTAATTTGTTAAATTATTTACGTGATTCAACAACATGAAGAGTCCGGTGCGGCGGAGTGACTTTCAACCCGAAAGCTTTCTGGAGTAACTTTGGGAAGATTAGGGTAAAATTCCCTTGTCTGACCCAATTAGTAATAATAACAAAGCCAATTTACACAAGAAAAATCATATTTCAAATCATTTCCAAAGTAAGTCATCACTATTTTTTTAACTACGAAATCATTTTGTGGAAATTTACTTTGTTTAACAATTAAATTTATGAAAATGATAAGCAAGAAAAGAAAATATACTATAATTGGGGGTATCCTTTTTGTGTTAATTAGTGCGGCTATTTATGCTGGTTATGGTATAAATAAATATACCACCACAATGGAACAAATGATGATCACGGAAACTAAAGATATAGTATATAAAAAGAAAGAAATTTCTGAAGACATCGATTATTTCATCAAATCCGTAGAAGAAGTTTCCCCTTTTCCATATATGAATGCTGATTCCCTAAAAATTCAAAGATTGGCATACTCTTTAAAGAAGAAGGGAGACAGAAAAGGAAATGAGTTATATCTGGATTTCATGAGACTTTCGGCAGCATACAATGTTAGTCATATTTACACATTTCCACCTGAAGCTATGCTTGATGAGGCCATAAAAAAAGGTGATCGATTTTTTCCAATGTTTATAAAAAAGAATCAAGGAAAATGGGAAATATTAGGCATCATTGACAACGCTATTCCGGAAAAAAATATAGGAAATGAATTAATCAGAATTAACGGAAAAGAAATGAGCGAGATAATAGAAACTATAAAGCCTTTTCTTTCTAATGATGGAAATAACGATGAGTTGATTGGAGCGTCCTTACCTTTTTTATTGTGGGCAGTGAATATCAGCCAGCCATACTCAGTAGAGATCATAAGTAAAGAAAATGGATTGTCCGAGATTCTGGAATTACAAGGCACAAATGAATTGGACAAATTTAGAACCCAAAAGCCAATTGACAAAGAAGTAAAACTGCACGATTTCATTACGTTTGATCTTTTGGATAAAAACATTGGGTACATCAACGCAAAGTCTTTTGGTTTCGTTCAATACGATGATATTACAAACGATTTTGATGAAGAGTTAGAATTTTATTTTGCCGACCTTAAAGATAAAAGTGTATCCAATCTAATGATCGATTTAAGGTATAATGAAGGTGGATCCAGTTATCCTGCAGAAGCTATTCTTAAAAAAATAGCAAAGAAGCCTTATCAACAAGTCGGAGGCTCAACGATGAGGGTAAGTAAACAGTTTAGGGAATTCTTAGATGACTTGCCTTGGGTTATCCGAATCGCTTCAAAAAAAGAGTTACCTAAAAATTACGACAATTATCCCGTTGGCACAAATATTAGAGTCGAAAACAAGCCATCATTGCCTCAAAAAGTTAAGAATAGTTTTAGCGGTCAGGTTTATGTATTAATAGGGCCAAATACACATTCAGCAGCTATGATGATGGCAAATGCAGTAGAAGATTTTGATCTTGGAATCTTAGTAGGTGAAGCTACAAAAAGTATTCCTAGAGACTTAAGTAACGCCCTGCCCTTGAAAACCCCCAATTCCAAAATTGCTTTTGTTGTTCCTGCAACATTATTTACCCGTGCCAGTGGAGACATAAACAATTATAAACCAGTGAATCCGGATGTAATTATTAAAACAACGCCAGCAGATGTTCAATTAAATCGTGATCCGATTATTCAGTATGTGTTAGAAAGAATAGCTTCAACTCAATAATAAAACAACCCTAAATTATTTGTTGCCTTTTATGTGTTTCAAAACACTATGACCATTGGAAGTAAAGAAGTACATAGTTTCCTATCTTAAGGGCTGGGAGCTTTTTTTCTTGTAATTTCACTCCAAAATGACCTGAGCGATTGGGAGTTTGAAAACTACTACAATATTTTTTGTTTATTGACTTTATAGTTTTTCGGACCTCTTTAATTTTAATTCATTTATTCGGTGTTTTTAATTCTTGAAAGTATACTATCATTGTTCCGCTTTGTATTCATTTTCGTTTTTTACACAACTTTACTCATCGCGTTTTGGATGTCTGATTTTGATAAAATCGATTGGTTTTTATGATTTATTCCTATCAATATGTTATATTTTCTTATTGATTACTGACAGGTATTTTGTAGCCTAAAGATTTTATTTTGCATCAAGATTGATGTTAAAAGAGCCCGACCATATATTTTTGTAAAACATGTGCAGCACTAATGTTAAAGTAACTAACATTTGAAAATCCTCATTTCAAACAATTTTAAAACGAGGTAATCAATTTAATTTTAATTTCTATATCATTTATCGGAGTTTTACAGTATTCTTTATCACTTTAAACTTTTGAAAAATGAAAAAAGTAATTTTATTTGAAGTATTACTAACTTGTATTGTTGTACAATCTATGTTGGCTCAATCCCCTCAGTTATCTAATCTGTGGCTATCAAATAATGCTCAAGTAATCAATGCTGAGTTACCGGTCAAAGAAGACCTACAACTTTTGAAAAATGAAATCGGTGACAAACGCATCGTATTTTTGGGAGAGGCTACCCATGAAGATGGTGCTACCTTCGAGGTTCGGACGAAGATAGTGGAGTTTTTAATGGAGGAAAAGGATTTTGATGTTGTCCTTTTTGAAGCGGGTATGTTTGATCTGATGCAAGCCAATATTGAATTTCAAAAAACTGGAAAGTCAGGAAGTATTAAAAAAGCACTTTGGGGATTTTGGAGAACCCAACAATGGCAATCCTTTTATTCATACATTGAGCAGCGAAAAGCAGCAGGAAATAACCTTGAATTTGCCGGTTTTGATTGCAAGTTTAGCTCCGCTTATGGGTTTGATAACAACAATTATAGTCGTTTTTTGGAAACTATTTTTCAAGAGAAAAATCCAGCAATCTTGAAAAATGAAAATTTCATCAACTACATCGCTGTTTGGAAGGATATTGAATCTGGTTATCAAAAAAGTGGTACGAAAGGTGCATTGGCAAAAATGCGTTATAAAATGAGTAAAAAAGAAAAGCAATCATTTCGAAATTTGAGCAGTTGGATGGCTGATGAACTCAAGAAAATGGGCGAAAACAAATTGGCTCAACTACTCAAAAGCAATGATGAAGGTATTATTGCTTATTCCGAAACTCGCCTATGGAAATTAATAGTAAACAGAAAATCCTTCCTCCCGATTAACTACAGACGTGATGAATTGATGGCTGATAATTTAAGACACCTACTAAGCGAAGTATATCCTAATAAAAAAGTCATCGTAATTGGAGCAACGTATCACTTTATTCGCAATAACCAAACCATTGACCCCATCAAGATTAAGTTTATCCCGGTTCATGAGGCGGTAATAGCAGGGAACTTAATTTATGAGCAATTCGCCAAAGAAATCTATACCATTGCTTTTACTTCCTATGATGGCGAATACGGTTTGCTTAGAGAAGGTAAAAAAGGAGTCGTAGTTAAAAAGCCTGAGGAGAATAGTTTAGAGTCTCAGTTGGCCAATAAAGGTGTAAAGCAAGCGTTTGTTCCACTAAGAAAATCTATAAATGAACCATTCTTCTCAAATGGAACCAGCTTACGTCTTTTTGACCACAGCTCTTATGTAACATCCAAAAGTTGGCATAAGGTCTTGGATGCGGTGTATTTTATAAACACTATGCAACCGGTAATGAATTGATTTTGGCAAAAAGATTCGTAAATTTTGGATAGTCAATACTAACTTACATAAAAATTAACCCATTTCAAAAGATTTAATAAAGGGGTGGTCAATCAAATTTTAAGGATAAATTCATTTTATTGAATTTTGTAATATGCATTAACATTTAAACTATTACTAATGAAAAAAGTGATTTTTGTTATTGGAGTTATTTTGACTTCATTTGTGACAGTTGCACAGAATACCGTTCAAAATCCATCCAAAAGTGAGAAAAAGGAATACTCTTTTTTTTGGGGAATTTTCAAATCTAAAGATTATCCAAAAGGAAAATCGGTTGTGTTTGAAGTGGAAAAACCAGAGTTCTCTACTTCATTATCTGAATCTGCCGTGGATAGTACAAAACAAGAGCGAAAAAGCATTCTCTGGGGAGCAATTCAATGGACTGAAAAGAAAAAAGGTAAAAAATCAATAAAAACTTAAAAGAATGAAAACTAATTTTATTGAGAATTCAACCTTAGGCAAAAACAAATGGTGGCAATATGTTTTAAGCGTACTAACAACGATAGTTGTTATTGCCATAGTAAATATTATAATTCGACAGGTTCTTCCCAATAGTAAAAAGTTGTTTCCTGACAACGACTTTGGGAAGGGTATCTTTACTTTTTGTCTTATTTTGGTAATATTTGGATTAGCTCTAATAGTTTTTTTATTCCTTGCTAGCAAACTACATCAAAGACCCAAAATGTCATTTATCTCTAATAAAGGTACTTTCAGTTGTAGGCAGTATTTCATTGGCTTTTTGGCGTGGGGAAGTCTATTGTTCATTGGCTCTACAATATTTGATTACCAAAAATTAGAGGATTTTATTGTAAACTTTAATCTTTATCAATTTATAGTTTTACTCCTTTTTGGTTTTTTAGCTATTGGAGTGCAGTCTTTTTTTGAAGAATTAGTAATAAGAGGTTATTTTTTACAAGGACTTCATTTACATTTAAAAAATATAAAAATCCTAATTCTTGTAAATGGAGTTATATTTGGCGTATTGCATTTTGGATATGGTGTTGAAAGTTTTCTATCCTCATGGGTTTTTGGAATTGCTTTTGCAATAATTGTACACCTACAAAACAGCATAGAGTTTGTTTCGGGAGCACATAATGCCAATAACTTATTGCTCTCACTTGTATTTTTGGATTTATCCGAAGCTACTAATCAAGCGTTTAGTTGGGAAATTGATTGGGGATATTTTAGTATTCATATTATTTCTATACTAATACTTGTTGGTTTGGTTTATAAATATTTTAGAAAAAAATAATGAAATTAAGAGTATTATATCATCTTGCATTTTGGTGCTTTTTCATTTTTATATTTTGGCAACAGGACCCAGAAGCAACCATTCAGGAATATTTTGCGTTTTTTAAAGTGCTTGGGGTTTCTGCATCAGTTGTATACGTGAATCTTTATTTTCTTTTTCCAAGATATTTTTTTGCCAGAAAGTATTTTATTTATTTTTTTCTTTTAGTTTCCACAATTGGTTTTGCTACTTTACTATTAAGAATAATCTTTCCTCTAGGTAACGCAAATTTTGCACTTCCGGTATTTCAGCATTTCATTAATTTATTGTTCATTATAGTAATTACAAGTTCATTTAAGTTTTTCAGAGAGTATTCACGAAAACAAGAACTATTAATAAAGGCAGAAAATAAGCAACTTAAAGCCGAGCTCAATTTACTTAAAGCTCAGGTTCATCCTCATTTCCTTTTCAATACGCTAAACAACCTCTATGGACTCATTACTCAAAACCAAAATCAACAAGCCTCGGATGTTACACTCAAATTGGCTGATTTGATGCGTTATTTGTTAGAAAGCAGCAAAACAGATTTGGTAAATTTGAATAAAGAAATACAATTTATAGATGATTATTTGAGTTTGGAAAAGATTCGTTTAAGCCAAAAAACAGATATTAAATTCATGGTTTCAGGATTGAATAAGGAACTATTCGTTGCACCCTTATTATTTATTCCATTAGTTGAAAATGCATTTAAACACGGAATAAATACAATTTTTACTGACAGTTTTGCACACTTTTCTTTATCGGTCCAAGGTAACGAAATTTTTTTTGAGGCTATAAATTCAGTTGGAAAATCAACGGAAAATTCTGAAAAAAGCGGCACAGGTCTAGAAAATTTAAAAAAAAGACTTCAGCTTATTTAT
>LFEF01000772.1_pt2 | contig 11388 bp, 9 predicted proteins | sample 619371 | NCBI WGS metagenome assembly LFEF01 (sample SAMN03014291, study PRJNA259931) | freshwater metagenome | biome: lake; feature: waterbloom | place: China: Taihu Lake | collected 2006-08 | depth 0 m m
ATATTATCATTTGTTGTATTTTCACTCGATTCAGTTGAGCAACCAAAAAGAGTGTAAATGATAATGGTAAACCATACATTTTTAATACAAATCATTAGATTTTTATTCATAAAAAAGGATTGTTTTTAAATTATTATTTTATCATCTTAACAAAAAACTTCCTTGCTTATGATTTTTTCTTCAATTGCATTCCAAAGCCCGATTCTTTTTTCGAGTGCTAGGGTAGAAATTGCTTCTACTTCTTTCCATTTTAGTTCAGAATCGCCACATAATTCTTCAATCATTTGCATAGCCATCGGACCATGTTCATCCCCATCTAATTCAATATGTCTTTCAAAATAGTAAATCAATTTAGACAAATCGGTTTCCGGAAAATTGGTTTGAAAATTTTTCAAAATGGACGTAAACATATCAGGAATTAAATCTTCTCTTCCAAAAGTGAATGCCGCAGCAATTTCATGTAGTTTTCCTTGTTCAATTACTTGAAATGTAAAGTTGAGAAATTCTTTTACGTTGGGATGTAAATTGCTTTTTTTGATTGATACAAATATGTTTTGGGTTGCAATCACATTTTCTAAAAACGATTGAATCGATTGAGTATCAGCTCCGCAAGCTTCCATTGCTTCGATATACATTTCATAGTGACTTTGCCTTCTTCCGTCTAAGGTTAAATCGGTTTCTTCTGCCAAAACAATTTCATTGATTAAATAACGGGTTTCCGGATTTCCAACTGGTAACCATGGCGTTGTGGCACACGTTAACTTCATTTGAAGAGCTTTTAACAATGACATAAAATCCCAAACCGCATATACATGGTATTCTTGAAACTGTCTTAAATCTTCAATGGTTCGAATATTTTGATATAAGGAATGTTGTAAAAGCTGTTCGCGATGGGAATTAATTTTCTGATTTATGGTTTCAATGTTCATGGCAATTTTAGTTTAGATACGAAAAAAGAAAAGCAATCGATTTCCAATTTCCTAAACAAAATTAAATAAGCTTCCCCGAAAGAGGAAGCTTTTTGTATTGATTTTAATTATTGTTTAATTATTTAAACGCAGGTATTCCGGTAATATCAGCACCTGTAATCAACAAATGAATATCGTGAGTACCTTCATAGGTAATTACAGATTCTAAATTCATACTGTGTCGCATAATGGAATATTCTCCTGTGATACCCATTCCGCCTAAAATTTGACGAGCTTCACGTGCAATATTAATGGCCATATCCACATTGTTTCTTTTCGCCATTGAAATTTGAGCGGTAGTTGCTTTTCCTTCATTTCTAAGTACACCCAATCTCCAAGTCAACAATTGAGCTTTAGTGATTTCAGTAATCATTTCAGCTAACTTTTTTTGTTGCAATTGGAAAGCGGCTATTGGTTTGTCAAATTGGATTCTTTCTTTTGCATAACGCAAAGCGGTATCATAGCAATCCATTGCAGCACCGATGGCTCCCCATGCAATGCCGTAACGAGCCGAATCCAAACACATCATCGGAGCACCTAATCCTGATTTACCCGGTAATAAGTTTTCTTTTGGCACTTTTACATTGTCAAAAATTAATTCACCGGTAGCAGAAGCTCTCAACGACCATTTATTATGTGTTTCGGGTGTAGAAAAACCTTCCATACCGCGTTCCACAATTAATCCGTGAATTCTTCCTTCTTCATTTTTTGCCCAAACTACAGCAATATCTGCAAAGGGTGCATTGGAAATCCACATTTTGGCTCCATTCAACAAGTAATGGTCGCCCATGTCTTTGAAGTTGGTTACCATGCCACTAGGGTTTGAACCATAATCCGGCTCAGTTAACCCGAAACAACCCATAAATTCACCGGTTGCCAATTTAGGTAAGTATTTCATACGTTGCTCTTCATTACCAAATTTCCAAATCGGATACATCACTAAAGAGGATTGAACAGATGAGGTAGAACGCACACCAGAATCGCCTCTTTCAATTTCCTGCATGATTAAACCATACGAAATTTGGTCTAAACCGGCACCACCATATTCTTCTGGGATATAAGGACCAAATCCACCAATTTCACCTAATCCTTTGATGATTTGATTAGGAAATTCTGCTCGTTGAGCATACTCTTCGATAATAGGAGAAACTTCTCTTTTTACCCATGCACGAGCAGCATCACGCACCAACTTGTGTTCATCGGTTAATAAATCGTCAAGTAAATAATAATCAGGTGATTGAAATAAATCTGGTTTCATTTTTATATGATTAGTGATTAGTGAATAGTTATTGGCATAATTAACAACTATAACGTTTGCAAAAGTAAATAAAGAAATGTAACAAATCAATGAACGATTGTTATATTTTTAAGAAAACAGACTTACATTTTCAAATAAAAATCTTTTGTTAAATCGATGTAAGCATCAGTATAATCATGACGATTGATTTCAATAACTAGTTCATCTGCTTCTAAAACAGGCAATTCATAGCGTTTAAAAGCCAACAAGCTTCGTTTAATTTCTGTGTTGGGAGTCCCTTTTACGCGAGTTACTTTTACGGGATAAAGTTCAATTGTGGCACACAAATTAATAAAGTTTTCTTCTTCTTTGTAAGGAATGATAACGGCAAAGATTCCGTTTTCTGAAAGGAGTAAGTCAGCGGCTTCAACCAATTCTTCAAAAGGCATTGCGTCTTGGAATCGAGCTAAGTCTCGTTGTGCGTTTTCGGTTTTATAATCCTCGCTATAAAAAGGAGGATTAGAAATAATTAAATCGTACTCATCTTCCGGATCTTCCACAAACTCATCCAAACCGGCGTGAAAACAAAACAGTCTATCGCCCCAAGGTGAATTTTCAAAATTTTCAACACATTGTTCGTAGGCATCTTCATCTATTTCTAGAGCGTCTATTTGCTCGGCATGGCTCCGTTGGGCAATCATTAAAGATAAAATTCCGGTTCCGGCACCAATATCTAATACTGAGAAGGGATGATTATTAATGGGACACCAAGCACCTAACAACACGCTATCGGTGCCTACTTTCATGGCACATCGGTCTTGAAGAATGGAAAATTGTTTGAATTGAAACACGAGGATTAACGATTTTTGAATGAAGAATTTTGATTTCAGAACCTGAAACTTGAAACCTGAAACTTTCTAAAGATACATTTCCACCAATCCTTCCGGCAAATTCATGACCACTTTTTTATTTTCTCGGTCAATTTTTACCAAGAACTGATCAATCATCGGAATTAAAATTTCAACCGTTCCATTGAGAACTTCAAAAAGCGGTTGAGCGGTTGAATCATTTACAGAAACAATTTTTCCCACTACTCCAAGTCGTTGATCTTCAATTTCAAATCCAATTACTTCGTGGTAATAAAATTGATTTCCTTCTAATTTTGGTAAAAAAGAAAGAGGAAGATAAAGCTCACAGCCTAAAATTTCATCTGCTTGTTCTTCGTTGTCAATATCTTCAAACTTTACACGGAGAAATTCATTTTTGTGTAAAGCACTATTTTCAATAAAAAATGGAACCAGATTTTTGTTTATTTCAACAAAAACTGATTCCATATTTTCATATAATTCGGGTTCGTCTGTGTCTAAATAGACTAAAACTTCACCCTTGTAACTAAACTTTTTAGCGATTTTGCCAAGATAGAAACATTCTTCTTTACGCATTATCGCAAAAAATTAAGCTTCTGTTTGTTCGTTGGTATCTTCAGCAGCAGGAGCTTCTTCTGCAACTACTTCACCAGCTTCTTCTGCAACTTCCTCAGCAGTTTCTTCCGCTACTTTTGCAGCTTCTGCTTCAGCTAATGCAGCAATACGTTTTTCATTAGCCGCTTTTTCAGCTTTTAAAGCTTCTGCTTTCGCTTTTGCTTCTGCTTTAGATAGACCGTCTTTTTTAGCATTTACTTTATTTGCTTTTTCTTCTAACCAAGCAGCTAATTTAGCATCTGCTTGCTCTTGTGTTAAAGCACCTTTTCTAACACCTCCGTCCAAGTGATGTTTCAACAAAGCACCTTTATAAGAAAGAATTGCTCTTGCAGTATCTGTTGGTTGAGCTCCATTGTGTAACCATTGAACAGCACTGTCCAAGTTTAAATCAATAGTAGCAGGGTTAGTGTTTGGATTGTAAGTTCCTATTTTGTCTAAGAATTTACCATCTCTTTTGGCTCTTGAATCAGCAGCCACAATCCAGAAAAAAGGTTTTCCTTTTTTACCGTGTCTTTGTAATCTAATTTTTACTGGCATAATCGTATGATTAAATTGTGAGGTACACGACCTCTGTTAATTAAGGGTGCAAATGTAGTGATTTTTTTGAAAAGGAAAATACTTTACTTGATTTTTATAAAAAAAATACGTAGTAAGTCTAACGATTTGGTTTTTAACAAAAAAAGTAGTTTGCATATTCGATTTAAAATCTATTTTTGTCTTTTATTAATTAGATACAAATGAAAAAGATATTTCTTATTCTGTTTACAGCTGTTTTGATTACTTCTTGTGAAGAAGACATTAAAACCAACAATCCATCCGTTCAAGGACGATTAGAAAATGCTTTTTGGAGAGCAATTTCTTCAAAAGCTGAACTATTTCCGAATAATTCAGTGGTAATCACGGCTCAGGCACGTTTACAAACGTTGACATTAAGAATACCTTCTAAGAATGTTGGGGTTTATACTTTAGGTCAAAATTTGAATAGAACGGCTTCTTTTTTATTTGAATATGATGATGAAGCTACATTGTTTTATCAAACCGGAGTGACAACTGAGGATGATTTTCAAGGAGACGGACAAATAGAAATAACTGAATTTGACGAAGTTAACAATACCATTTCAGGAACATTTCGTTTCAATGCTTATAATGTGAATAATAATCCGTTGGGAGGAGAAATATTAAATTTTAATCAAGGAGTTTTCTACAAAGTTCCGGTTAGAGTAGTGGAGGGGGACTAGAAAATTAAAGTACATTTTTGTAAGCCGTTTCTTTTTTGAAACGGCTTTTTTATTTATTTTCAGCTTATTATGAAATTAATTTAAAAAATTGAACAGATTACCGTTTTAATAGATTACCTTTGTTTGAAATAATATATTTTTTTATGAACATTTTTGTAGGAAGCCTTCCTTGGAGTATAGAGGAAGCAGATTTAAGAGAGTCTTTCGAGGCTTATGGAACAGTTGACTCTGTTAAAGTTGTAACCGATAAATTTACAGGAAGAAGTAAAGGTTTTGGTTTTGTTGAAATGCCAAACGATGACGAAGGTCAAAAGGCAATTGATGAGTTAAACGGAGCTACCGTACAAGGTCGTGCTATCGTTGTAAACAAATCTGAACCAAAACCGGAAGGTGAAAGAAGAAGCTTCAATAACAACCGCTCAGGTGGTGGTTACGGCGGGGGAAACAATCGTGGTGGCGGTGGCTATAACGGTGGTGGAAACAGCCGTGGAGGAGGAAGATACTAGTATTTTTTCTTGATAAAATTCAAAACCCATCTTGTGAAAATAAGATGGGTTTTTTGTGCTTTGTTAATAACTTAAATTGAAAATCTATTCCGTAAAATGTACTTTTGAAAAGGTAATTATGGATAGGTTTTTAACTCATCATTAAGGACTCATCACTAAGGACTCATCACTAATCACTCTCGTATGTTTTTAATCTTTGATACCGAAACTACCGGTTTGCCCAAAAGTTGGGCAGCACCCATTTCAGATACCGACAACTGGCCGCGTTGTATTCAAATTGCTTGGCAGTTGCATGACGAAATGGGAAACCTTATTGAGCATCAAGATTATTTGATTCAACCGGATGGATTCAACATTCCGTATGACGCAGAAAGAATTCACGGGATTTCTACCGAATTAGCTCAACAAAATGGCATTCAGCTCAAAGAAATGCTGGAGAAATTCAATAGTGCTTTGTCAAAAGCAAAATTTATTGTTGGACAAAATGTTGGGTTTGATGTCAATATTCTAGGTTGTGAGTTTTATCGATTGGGAATGGAAACCCAATTGAACAAAATGCCGATTTTGGATACGTGTACTGAAGTTACCGCTTCCTTATTAAAACTTCCGGGTGGAAGAGGTGGAAAATTTAAATTACCAACGCTTACCGAATTACATCAATATCTTTTTAATGAACCATTTGCGGAAGCTCACAACGCCACTGCCGATGTGGAAGCCACAACAAGATGTTTTTTAGAATTGATTCGAACCGAAGTTTTTACCAAAGAAGAACTCGATGTTGAACCGGAATATTTTGAAGATTTTCAGTTAAAAAATCCGAGGGCAATTCAATTAATTGGATTAAAACACATCAATCTCAAAGAAGCGTCTGAGCAAATCAGAAAGAAACTTCAAAAAATTGAAAACGAAACGGTTCAAACAACCATTTCGGCCGAAGAAAAAAGAGATTTTAAACACGCAAAGTTTGCTCACCTTCACAACCATACACAATTTTCTGTTTTACAATCTACAATTGCGATTCCGGCACTGGTTTCTGCTACAGCCAAAAATAAAATGGCGGCGGTTGCCATGACCGATTCAGGAAACATGATGGGTGCTTTTCACTTTGTGAGTGCTGTGATGAACCATAATAAAGCAGTAAAAGCGAAAATTGATGCGGCTGTTGCCAATGGCGAAGAACCGGAAGATGCTGAAATTAAACCGATTGTAGGTTGCGAATTTTACATTTGTGACAACCATAAAGACAAAACCAAAAAAGACAACGGGTATCAAGTTGTGTTCTTGGCTAAAAATAAGAAAGGCTATCATAATTTAGCTAAAATGGCTTCAATTGCTTACATCGATGGGTTTTATTATGTGCCAAGAATTGATAGGGCAATAGTTGAACAATACAAAGAAGATGTAATTGTACTTTCCGGAAATTTATATGGTGAAATTTCAAGTAAAATTTTAAATATCGGCGAAAACCAAGCCGAAGAAGCTTTGCTTTGGTGGAAAGAGCAATTTGGCGATGATTTTTATCTCGAAATCATGCGTCATAATCAAGAAGATGAAAATCGAGTGAACAAAACCTTGATTGAATTCTCGCAAAAGCATCAGGTTAAATTAGTGGCTACAAACAATACCTATTACCTAAATAAAGAGGATGCTAATGCACATGACATTTTGTTGTGTGTAAAAGATGGTGAAAAACAAGCCACGCCAATTGGCAGAGGTCGTGGTTATCGATATGGTTTACCCAATCAGGAATATTATTTCAAATCGGAAGACGAAATGAAAAAACTATTTGCTGATTTGCCCGAAGCCATTATTTCGATACAGGAAATCATTGATAAAGTAGAAACCTATTCTTTATATCGAGATGTATTATTGCCAAAATTTGCCATTCCGGACGAATTTTTAAACCCGGAAGATATAGATGGTGGTGTTCGGGGTGAAAATGCTTATTTACGACATTTAACTATTGAAGGAGCGAAGAAGCGGTATGGTGAAATTACACCCGAAATTCAAGAGCGATTAGATTTCGAATTGTTAACCATTTCCAATTCAGGTTATCCGGGCTATTTTTTGATTGTTCAAGATTTTATTGCTGAAGCGAGAAAAATGGGCGTTTCGGTTGGTCCGGGTCGTGGTTCGGCAGCAGGTTCAGCGGTGGCGTATTGTTTAGGAATTACCAATATTGACCCGATAAAATACGATTTACTTTTTGAGCGATTCTTGAATCCGGATCGGGTTTCTATGCCGGATATTGATATTGATTTTGATGATGAAGGACGCGGAAAAGTAATGCAATATGTAATTGATAAATATGGAAAAGATCAAGTAGCTCAAATTATTACCTATGGTAAAATGGCCACAAAGTCAGCCATTCGAGATACGGCTCGCGTATTGGATTTACCCCTTTTTGAAGCGGACAGAATTGCTAAGCTAATTCCAAATATGATGCCATCAAAATGGAATTTAGCCCGATTTATATCTGAAAAGGAAGAAGAAGTTAAAAAAGCCTTGCGTTCGGATGAGTTTGATAGAGTAAAGGAATTAATTGCCATTGCTCATGAAGGTGATTTGGCAGGAGAAACCATTCAACAAGCTAAAGTATTGGAGGGTTCACTGCGAAATACGGGGATTCATGCGTGTGGAGTAATCATCACACCGGATGACATCACCAATTTCGTTCCGGTGACAACTGCTAAAGATTCAGAATTGTACGTAACGCAATTTGATAACTCGGTTGCAGAAAGTGCCGGCTTGTTAAAAATGGACTTCTTGGGATTAAAAACCCTTACGTTAATAAAAGACACGGTGAAATTGGTAAAATACCGCACCGGAATTGAACTCAATCCCGATGAATTTCCGATTGATGATGAGAAAACGTATGAATTATTTCAAAGAGGGGAAACGGTTGGGATATTTCAATATGAGTCGCCCGGAATGCAAAAATACCTTCGTGATTTAAAACCAACAGTTTTTGGCGATTTGATTGCGATGAATGCTCTCTATCGTCCAGGGCCATTGGAATATATTCCGTCTTTCGTTCGAAGAAAAAACGGAGAAGAACCCATTGTTTACGATTTAGATGCTTGTGCGGAATATTTGAGTGAAACGTACGGAATTACTGTTTATCAAGAGCAAGTAATGCTTTTATCGCAATCGTTGGCCGGATTTACTAAAGGTGAGGCAGACGTTTTGCGTAAAGCGATGGGTAAAAAACAAAAAGATGTACTCGACAAAATGAAGCCGAAATTTGTAGAACAAGCGGCTGCAAAAGGGCATGACGCTAGCGTTTTGGAGAAAATTTGGAAAGACTGGGAAGCTTTTGCGAGTTATGCCTTTAACAAATCACATTCTACTTGTTATGCTTGGATTGCCTATCAAACAGCGTATTTAAAAGCTCATTATCCGGCAGAATATATGGCGGCGGTACTTTCCAATAACATGAATGACATCAAGCAGGTTTCCTTTTTTATGGAAGAATGCAAACGAATGGGCTTGAAAGTACTCGGACCAGATGTGAATGAATCCTATTATAAATTTACGGTAAACAACGATTATGCGATACGTTTTGGAATGGGAGCTGTAAAAGGGGTTGGAGCAAATGCCGTTGATACGATTGTTGAAAACCGAAAAGATGCTCCTTATAGATCGATTTTTGATTTAGCCAAAAAAATAGATTTAAGAGCTGCCAATAAAAAAGCTTTTGAAAGCTTAGCATTAGCCGGAGGATTTGATTGTTTTTCGAATACGCATCGAGCACAATATTTTCACATTGAAGGAGAAGGAATTACGTTTTTGGAAAAAGCCATTCGATATGGGGCAAAATTTCAGGAAAACGAAAATTCATCCCAAGTGAGTTTGTTTGGAGAAGCTAGCGATGTGCAAATTGCAGAGCCGGTTTTGCCGCCATGTGAGGAATGGAATACAATGGAAAAATTGGCCAAAGAAAAAGAGGTGGTAGGAATTTATATTTCAGGGCATCCGTTGGATGATTTCCGTTTTGAGATGAAATATTTTTGCAATACCAAGCTAGAAGCCTTAAAACAGTTGGAACTTTATGTGAGTAAAACACTTTCTTTTGCCGGAATTGTGACCAATATTCAACATCGAACAGCTAAAAATGGGAAAGGTTGGGCAACCTTTGTATTAGAAGGATATGAAGAAAGTTTTGAGTTCCGCATTTTTGATGAAGAGTATTTGAAATTCAGACATTTTTTGATTCAAAATCAGTTTGTTTATTTCAAAGTTTTGGTCAAAGAAGGCTGGGTAAATCGTGAAAACGGGAAAAAATCTGATCCGAGAATTCAGTTTACAGAAGCTAAATTATTGGCCGACGTTTTGCCACAATTTGCCAAAAAGTTGACCATTTTAATTGATATAAAAGAGTTGCACCAGCATTTTATTACCGGATTGAATGAAGTGTTTAAAACCTATCAAGGAGAGAATACCGTTACGTTTGAAGTATTGGAATTAGAATACATCAAAAAAGCGGCAACCATTAAACCGGTTGAATTAGTTCCTGTTGATGCGGAAGAAACGGACGAAGAATCAATAGAAGAAATGGAGTTAGAAGTGGACGAACCGGGTGAAGAAGTTAGGGTTTTGAATAAATTAGCCATGCCCAGCAGAAAACTGAAAGTAAAAATCTCGAATGAATTATTGAGTGAATTAGAGAATTTGAAAGTGGATTTTAGGTTGAATTAAGTATCAATTCCACCAATACATTCATAATCAAAACTAATTTTCAATTAACACGACTTTAAGTTTTAAATTTTTAAATTTGCATCATAAAACTTGAATCAAAGTTAAACCTAAAACAAAAAATATATGGCATTAGCAATAACAGATGCTACTTTTGAAGAAGTAGTATTACAATCAGACAAACCGGTAGTAGTAGATTTTTGGGCAGCATGGTGCGGACCTTGTAGAATGGTTGGACCGGTTATCGATGAAATCGCAACAGAATATGAAGGAAAAGCAGTAGTTGGTAAAGTAGACGTAGATGCTAACCAAGAATTTGCTGCCAAATATGGTGTGAGAAATATTCCAACCGTATTGGTTTTTCAAAATGGAGAAGTAGTAGGAAGACAAGTTGGTGTAGCTCCAAAGAAAAATTATACGGATGCCATTGATGCGTTGTTGTAATTTATAATAAAAATAAATTTGAAGGTCTGATAAAAATCAGGCCTTTTTTTTATGCTGTAAATGTTTCAGAATAGCTAAAATTTCAACGTAAAAGTCGTTCCTTCCCCAATTTTAGAATCTACCGTAATCTCACAATCAATTGCTTTTGCTAAATCGCGAATTAAATGTAATCCTAAACCGGATTTAATTCCAACCACTTCTTTATCATCATAAAGGGCTTTGAATTGGTCTTGAGAAGCACCCGGTCCGTTGTCAGTAATAGATAGTTGTGGTTTTCCATCAATCGTTATTGCTTTCCAAATGATTGTTGGGTTTTCGGTTGAGGTAAAAACATTGATAGCATTACTGGTAAGGTTTCTAATAATGGTTTTTACATAATTTTCATCTGTTAAAAGAGATAAATTTTCCGGATTTAAATACTGAAACTGAATTTGGCCATAGCCTGAAAACACTTTTTTGGTATCCTCAAATAATTGATTAACCAAAATGGACTTAGGTTGAGGTTTAAAATTTTCCATTTGTCCTTTGCTCCATAAAAGTAAATCTTCCATCGAGTTTAGTAAGTTTTCTGCATTGTCGATGGTTTTTTCCTGCAAGCGTTTTTGTGTAGCTTCATCCATCACATCCGGATTTTCTTTTTGAAGTTGTAAAAATTGAATGATATTAGCTACCGGCCCGCGTAAATCATGGTTTAAAATACTGAAAAAACGAGTTTTTATTTTATTAGCTTGGTCGAGTTCGGTGTTGAGTTGTTGGAGTTTTACGTTCGTTTTTTTACGCTGTTGGTTTTGATAAAAAAGAATTGCTCCAATACAAGTT
>LFEF01010971.1_pt1 | contig 11374 bp, 10 predicted proteins | sample 619371 | NCBI WGS metagenome assembly LFEF01 (sample SAMN03014291, study PRJNA259931) | freshwater metagenome | biome: lake; feature: waterbloom | place: China: Taihu Lake | collected 2006-08 | depth 0 m m
AAAAATGTCCAGAAAGATAAAATTAATTTGGGACTTTAGAGGACCGGCTTCAGCCAAAACAGCTGAGCATCATGAAATTCATTTAAAAGAATTTATCCTTGCAGAAAATCTTCCTTTAAATATTACCGGTTTTGAAATTTACAACGAATTGCATGCCATTGCATATATGGTGGTAATTGATGAAAACATGATTTCGGTTCGCGATGCATTGAAACCCCATCGAGGAGAATTGTATGAATAGTTTACAGTCGCAGTCTCAGTCTCAGATTACGATGACTGTAAACTGAGACTGAAACTGAATACTAATTCGCTACTTCACTAATAAATTTGATTCGCATCAACCGCAATTCTTCAATATCATAATCGCCATCAAATTCTTTTAGAGCATCTTCAATTTTGTCGGTTTCTGAATCCATAAAATATTCTTGAATTTCTTCTTGTTGATCATCGTCTAAAATTTCATCTATCCAATACTTGATGTTCAATTTAGTTCCGGAATACACAATCTGCTCCATTTCTTTTAAAAGTGCATCCATTGTTAACCCTTTTGCTTTGGCAATATCTTCAAGTGAAAGTTTTCTATCAATATTTTGAATGATATACAATTTATTTGCAGAATTTGCTCCGGTAGATTTTACGACTAAATCATCCGGTCTAATAATATCGTTTTCTTCAACATATCGTGCAATTAATTCAACAAATGGTTTACCATATTTCTTAGCTTTTCCTTCTCCAACACCATGAACATTACTTAATTCATCGAGAGAAATTGGATATTTCAAGGCCATATCTTCTAGTGAAGGATCTTGAAAAACCACAAATGGAGGAACTCCAATTTTTTTCGCTTCTTTTTTACGTAAATCTTTGAGCATCGCCATTAATGCTTCATCAGCCGTTCCGGAAGATTTTGAAGCCGTGATAATTGCATCGTCCTCATCATCACTATATTCATGGTCTTCAGTGACCATGAAAGAAGTTGGATTTTTTAAATAAGCGACACCTTCATCCGCTAATTTTAAAATTCCATACGTTTCAATATCTTTTTTCAATAATCCGGCTACCAATACCTGACGAATTAACGCCATCCAATAACGTTCGTCTTTGTCGTTACCGCATCCAAAAAAATCTTGTGTATCAGTACGATGAGCTTTGATAACTGCATTAATTTTACCCATTAAAGTAAATACGATTTCCTTTGATTTGTATAAGTGTTTCGTATCGCGAACTACTTCAAGTAGTTTTACAACATTATCTTTGGCTTCAGATTTTGGTTTTGGATTGCGAACATTATCATCCATATCACCCCCTTCACCGGTTTCATTATCGAATTCTTCACCAAAATAGTGCAATAAAAATTTTCGTCTGGACATTGAAGTCTCGGCATAAGCTACCACTTCTTGCAACAATGCAAAACCAATTTCTTGTTCTGCTACTGGTTTACCAGACATAAATTTTTCTAATTTTTCTACGTCTTTATAAGAATAATACGCTAAACAATGTCCTTCTCCACCATCTCTACCGGCACGACCGGTTTCTTGATAATAACTTTCGAGTGATTTTGGAATATCGTGATGAATCACAAAACGAACATCCGGTTTATCTATTCCCATCCCGAAAGCAATAGTTGCGACAACAACCTCAACATCCTCCATCAAAAACATATCCTGATGTTTAGCACGTGTTTTTGCATCCAAACCGGCATGATAAGGCACGGCACTGATACCGTTAACTTGAAGAACTTGGGCAATTTCTTCTACTTTTTTACGGCTTAAACAATAAATAATACCTGATTTACCTTTGTTTTGTTTGATGAATTTGATAATGTCTGTTTCAACATTTTTAGTTTTCGGACGCACCTCATAAAACAAATTCGGGCGATTGAAAGATGCTTTAAATGTTTTAGCATCTGACATATCAAGGTTTTTCAAAATATCTTCTTGCACTTTTGGTGTAGCTGTTGCAGTTAAACCAATCACAGGAACGTTACCTAAATGCTTGATGATATTTTTTAAATTTCTATATTCCGGTCTAAAATCATGACCCCATTCAGAGATACAGTGAGCTTCATCAATCGCTATAAAAGAAATGGAAACTGATTTGAGAAAATCTACATATTCTTCCTTTGCCAAGGATTCAGGGGCCACATATAAAAGTTTAGTAATTCCCGAAGTAATATCTTTTTTTACTTGATTAATTTCAGTTTTGGTGAGCGATGAATTCAATACATGAGCAATTCCCTCCTCTGAGGAAACACTTCTAATAGCATCCACTTGATTTTTCATCAAAGCAATTAAAGGAGATACTACAATTGCCGTTCCATCTTGAATTAAAGCAGGAAGTTGGTAACACATTGATTTTCCACCACCTGTTGGCATGATTACAAATGTATTTTCTTTATTTAAAATACTGGTAATTACCTTTTCTTGGAGACCTTTGAACTGATCAAAGCCAAAATACTTTTTTAATTCCTTATGAATATCAATTTCGTTGGGATTCATTCTTATGTATGGGTATTTTATTTTAAATTTGCATCCATAAAGATACAACTTTCTTTTATTCGTACAAATTTAAATTTATTCTGTTTTGATAAACAACGAAAAAATTTTATCCATTGCTAGAGAAACTATTTTAACAGAGAGTAAGGCTATCTCACAAATGGCTAATTTGTTAACCGATGATTTTGCAAAATGTGTTCAATTGATTCATCATTCCAAAGGAAGGTTAGTGGTTACCGGAATTGGAAAAAGTGCCATAATTGCTCAAAAAATTGTTGCTACTTTAAACTCTACCGGAACTCCATCCTTATTTTTGCACGCTTCAGAGGCCGTTCATGGTGATTTAGGCATGGTACAACCGGATGATGTTGTGATTTGTATTTCAAAAAGTGGTAATAGTCCAGAGATTAAAATTTTAGTTCCAATATTAAATCGGTTTGGTAATACGCTAATTGCTATGACCGGAAACTTAACTTCTTTTTTAGCTAAAAATGCTCAATTTGTTTTGGATACAACGGTTGAAAAAGAAGCTTGTCCGAATAATTTAGCCCCAACAAACAGTACAACAGCACAATTAGTAATGGGCGATTGTTTAGCCGTTTGTTTAATGGAATTAAAAGATTTCAAAAGTGAAGATTTTGCAAAATACCATCCCGGTGGTGCTTTGGGTAAAAAATTATTGCTTCGTGTAAAAGACATGTTGGATGAGACAAAAAAACCAAGTGTTTCTCCTGAAAGCAATATTCAATCTGTCATTTTTGAAATTTCTGAAAAGCGACTGGGTGTGACTGCTGTTGTTGAAAACAATCAAATTATAGGTATCATAACCGATGGTGATATTAGAAGAATGTTGAGTAGAACAGAAACTATTACCGGAATTACTGCCAAAGATATTATGACAAAAAATCCGAAAATGGTTGAACCGAATAGCATGGTAGTTGAAGCTTTAAACATAATGGAAGATTTTTCCATAACACAGTTGATTGTATCTGAAAACAACCATTATAAAGGAGTAATTCATTTACATGACATTTTAAAAGAAGGCATTGTGTAATGGCGAAAAACAATTTAAAAGAAATGTCATTTTTAGACCATCTGGAAGAACTGAGATGGTTATTAGTCAGAAGTACAATTGCCATTTTAGTTTTGGCCCTAGGTTCTTTTTTTATTAGTGACTTTATTTTTGAAAAAATATTATTTGGGCCTAAAAATCCGGATTTTATTACCTATCGATTTTTTTGCGAAGTAACACAGTTTTTTGGTTTTGAAGACACTGATATTTGTCGAGTGGAAATGCCATTTATCATTCAAAATACGGATATGGGCGGTCAGATATCCTTTTTAATTTGGACGTGTATCACCACAGGATTCATACTTGGATTTCCTTTTATCATCTGGGAAGTTTGGAAATTCATTAGTCCGGCCTTGTATGAAAATGAAAAAAAATACGCCAAACTATTTATATTTGTTTCTTCCTTACTCTTCTTTATGGGGGTTTTATTCGGCTATTATATAATTACACCATTATCGGTTTACTTTTTTGGTTCTTTTAGTGCTAGTGCTGAAATTGTAAATGAATTTAATTTAGAATCATATACCGGAATGATAAAAACATCTGTAATTGCATGTGGGTTACTTTTTGAATTACCAATAATTATTTATTTTTTGAGTAAATTAGGGTTAATTACGCCTGCTTTTATGCGTAAATACAGAAAAGTTGCTTTAGTAATTGTATTAATTTTATCTGCAATTATTACTCCGCCCGATGTTATAAGTCAAGTTATAGTTGCAATTCCGATTATGATATTATATGAATTAAGCATATTCATAAGTGCTATCGTGACCAAAAGAGAAGCTTTAAAAATTAAAACATAAGATTTCATGTCAGATTTAGTAAAAGAATTTAATGATTATCGTTCAAAAATGAACGAAAAACTATTGGCCGACAACAACTTAGTCATCAAACGTATATTTAATTTAGATACAAATGCCTATTCAGAAGGAGCTTTAGATGTAAAAACAAAAGAACTTTTAGGTTTAGTAGCTTCAACAGTATTAAGATGCGATGATTGTATAAAATATCATTTGGAAACCTGTTATAAAGAAGGCATAACCAAAGAGGAAATGATGGAAGCAATGGGAATTGCCACTTTAGTTGGAGGCACCATAGTGATTCCGCATTTGCGAAGAGCGTATGAGTTTTGGGAAGCTTTAGAAAAATAATGCGGCAATGAGCCAATGTGTCAATGTGTCAATTGGATAGTGCTAAATAAAATGTTTTTAAACAATTATCTTAATTGTATTGACAAATTAACGAACCATTAAATTGAAAATTGACACATTGACAAAAATGTTAATCAAAAAACAATAAAATTTAAACTGAAAATAAAATTTCTATTTTTACACTATTTTCTCATTTGTCACATTGACAAATTGACAAATTGAAAAATTAAACTATGAAATTAAGAGCCGAAAATATCGTTAAAACCTATAAAGGCAGAAGTGTTGTAAAAGGTGTTTCTGTAGAAGTAAATCAAGGAGAAATTGTAGGATTACTTGGTCCAAACGGAGCCGGTAAAACCACTTCTTTTTACATGATTGTAGGTTTAGTAAAACCAAATAGTGGTAAGATATATTTGGATGATATGGAAATTACCGATTTTCCTATGTACAAAAGAGCTCAAAACGGTATTGGTTATTTGGCTCAAGAAGCTTCTGTATTTAGAAAATTAAGTATTGAGGATAATATTTTAAGTGTTTTGCAATTGACAAAACTTTCTAAAGAAGAGCAAATTGCCAAAATGGAAAGTTTAATTGAAGAATTTAGTTTAGAACATATTCGAACCAATCGAGGTGACTTACTTTCCGGAGGTGAAAGACGTAGAACTGAAATTGCTCGAGCCCTCGCCACTGACCCAAAATTTATATTGCTAGACGAGCCGTTTGCCGGTGTTGACCCCGTTGCGGTTGAAGACATACAACGTATTGTGGCTCAATTGAAAAATAAAAACATTGGCATCTTAATCACCGATCACAATGTGCAAGAAACCTTGGCTATTACTGACAAAACTTATTTAATGTTTGAGGGGGGTATCTTAAAAGCAGGAATTCCGGAAGAACTTGCTGAAGATGAAATGGTAAGAAAGGTATATTTAGGACAAAACTTCGAATTAAGAAAAAAGAAATTGGAGTTTTAGTTTTTATTGAATCCGTAAATAATTCATCATTTTGGGGGTTCCATTATAAATATTCAAATCTACATTTCCATTGATACCGGGAACGGAGCCTTTTTCAGTAAATTGCCAAAACGTCCAATGGTCTTTACAATCCTCTACAAAAAAATTGTAGTTGGCAATCCAAAATGTATAGCCTTTAAATTCATCCTCAAGAAAATCATTAAAATATTTTTCTCCGGAATAAATAATTGGTTTTATTTTATAATGGTTTTCAACTTTTTTTAACCAACGTTTTAACCCAACTTTTAAGCTGTCCATAGATTGCACTTTAGGTAAATTTTCGATATCTAAAACAGGTGGAAAATCTCCTTTCTTTAGACGAACATGCTTAATAAAATTCTCCGCTTGAAGTAGTGAATTTTCATTCGGACGATAATAATGATAGGCACCACAGATGAAATTAGCCGCTTTTGCATTTTTCCAATTTTCATGAAAACGGGAATCTAGTTTGTCTTTTCCCGCAGTTGCTCTAATGAAAACAAATTGCAATTGAAAGGTATCTTCAACAATTTTGGCTTTTTCCCATTCAATTTGTCCTTGGTATTGTGAAACATCTAACCCAAAAACCCTATTATCATGGCGTTTCAACACTTGAAAAATTCTGGCTTCTTCAACTTTTGTAGCTTTAGAATTTTCAATTTTATGTTTAGAGCGAAAACTGAAATAATAAGCTAGTGCATCCCGGTAATGATAAGATGCTAAACCAATTGTAACAAGTAGTAAAAAGGAAATGAATACAACAATTGCATTACCTTTAAATAGAGTCTTTTGCTTTGTTGTTCTTCTTCTAGGTGAAATTTTTCTTTTTGTTAGTTTTGCCATAGTGTAAGAAATGCAAAACGTTTATGAAGTCATTTTATTTTGAATAACCGATAAAGTTACATAACATAATATGATGATTGGCAGAGCTATTATTTTTAATAAAACCAGCAATAAAACCGAAATAATCAGAAAAATAATTTGAAACATACTGTTTTGCCATGAAAAGTTTTTCATTTTTAAAGAAAACAAAGGAATTTCAGCATTCATAATATATACACTCAACAAGGTAACAGCTATTAAAAAATAGGTGTTGGTTAAAAGTTCATTTATAAATAAAACATCAGTTGTTTCAATTATAACGGGCAAACTTAGAATAAATAATGCATTTGCTGGGGTTGGTAATCCTATAAATGAATCACTTTGACGGGTATCGATATTAAATTTAGCCAATCGGAAGCAGGCTCCTAAAGTGATAAAAAAACCAATTAAAGGAATGATATGATTTAGTGGAAACAAATCGTCAAGCGAAGAAAGTCCTTGATTTTGATATTTAAAAATTAACTTAAACATCACAAAACCCGGCACAAATCCACTGGTTACCATATCAGCTAATGAATCCAATTGAACGCCAAGCGGACTTTGAACTTTGAATATTCTGGCAAAAAACCCATCAAAAAAATCAAAAAATATCCCCAAACAAACAAAGAAAAAAGCCATTAAAAATTGATCCCAAGCAACAAAAACAACAGCAATACAACCCGATAATAAATTTAGTAAAGTGATAAAATTGGGAATATTTGCTTTTATTTTCATAATTCGTCTTTGAAAACAAAATTAATACAATAACTCATAAACTAATACGTTTCTTTAATGATATTTTACAGCTTTTTTAAAGTTGTGATATATTTAAAGAAAACATAAGAGCAAACAATTGAATTTTATCTATTTTTGAAAAAAAAAAAAAAGAATTGTTGCTTTTTGAAAATTAAAATTGCTTTGACCAAAAACGTATTAATTATCCTTCTGCTCCTATCGGGATTGGCAAACAGTCAAGCTGTACGCAAATATTCAAATGAATTTATGAATATTGGTGTTGATGCAGCGGCTTTAGGTATGGCTAATGCAGTGACTGCAAGCACAAATGATGTAAATTCAGGTTATTGGAATCCTGCCGGATTGATGGGTTTAGAAGATAGTCAAGGTGCATTAATGCACGCTAGTTATTTTGCTAATATTGCTCAATATGATTATGCTTCCTTTGCAAAACCTATTGATGACAGAAGTGCTTGGGGAATTTCACTTATTCGATTCGGAGTTGATGACATTTTGAATACTACACAATTGATAGACAGTGAAGGAAATATAGATTATAACCGAATTAGCAAATTTTCTACAGCAGATTATGGTGTCACTTTTTCGTATGCAAGAAGTTTGCAAGTACCCGGTTGGCAATATGGTGTAAATGCAAAAGTGATAAGAAGGGTAATCGGAGAGTTTGCCAATTCTTGGGGTTTTGGTTTTGATGCCGGAATTCAATTTGAAAGAAATGATTGGAAAGTTGGTTTAATGGTTAGAGATATTACAACAACATATAATATTTGGAATATTGATGAAGAGGAATTTGAAAAAATTTCAAGTGCTATTCCGGGAGAAAATCAAGATTTGCCTGAAAGTACTGAAATTACCTTACCTAAGGCTCAATTGGGTGTATCAAGAAAATTTGAATACCGATATGATTATTCCATTTTAGCCGCATTTAATCTGAACATGCAATTTGCTCAAACAAATGACATTATTTCTACCTCAGCTGTTAGTATTGATCCCGCATTAGGTTTTGAATTTGGTTATACAGACATGGTTTTTTTAAGAGCGGGAGTTGGAAATTTTCAACAAGTCAGACAATTGGACGATTCTGAAAGAATTGGTTTTCAACCTAACATTGGAGTAGGTTTTAAATATAGGGGCATTCAAGTAGATTATGCCTTAACGGATATTGGAGACCAAAGTGTTGCTTTATATTCCAACATTTTTTCTGTAAAAGTAGATTTAGGTATTTTTAGATAAGCTAATGAAAACAAAAATACTTCTTCTCATTTTTTTGATGATTTCTTTGGTATCTAAAAGCCAAAATTATCCTCTTTCAGAACAATCGAAAATTAGTGTTATTACTTGTGACAAAGGAGATGAATTACATTCTTTATTTGGTCATACCGGCATACGGATTCAAGATCCGAACAGGAATATTGATACGGTATTCAATTTTGGAATGTTTGATTTTAGCACACCTAATTTTTATCTGAAATTTGTAAAAGGTGACCTTCAGTATTATGTTGACCAAGCTCCGTTTGAGCATTTCTTGTATGCTTATCGTCTCGATAATAGAAGTGTTTATGAGCAAGAGTTAACATTATCTCAAGAACAAAAGCAACAACTTTTTGACCAATTGACTAAATCATTATATTCTGATGATAAATATTATACCTATAAATTTATTGATAAAAACTGTACAACTATGGTTGTAGACCAACTCAATTCAATTTATGGAGAAGAAATTATTCTAAAGACCGATGAGAAAAACAGCAGTTATAGAAAAGTATTAAATCCATATATGGATAATTTATACTTTGAAAAACTTGGTATCAATATAATATTTGGTTACCGAACAGATGAAGCAGCAGAACAGCTATTTTTACCCATAGAATTGTTTAACAGTTTACAAAAATCTACCTTTCAAGGTAAAAAATTAGTTGGCAAAGAAATCATACACTTCACGAGAGATTCTACCATAAAAACCCAAAGTTGGTGGAACAAATCAATTATATTATATTTTATTCTTGGCTTACTTTTGCTATTAAGAAGTAAATGGTTTTTCTATGTTTATTTATCTACTGCCGGTTTGTTGGGAATATTTTTATTAACTATAGGATTTTATTCAGAACATAGAGAAGTTTTGATGAATTATAATGTTTTGTTATTTAATCCATTTCTACTTTTATTGATTTATTTTTATCGAAAAAAGAATAAAAAATGGTTGGAAATAACTGAAAAAATTTTGGTAATTTGCCTTTTTACTTATTTTATACTTATGCTTAACAAAGCTCATTTAGGCTTGATGGCACCATTTATAATTACGCATGTTTTCATTTTAGTATTCTTTCACAGACGTTTTAGAAAACTATTGACCACGAAAAAAAAGTACAGTACTTAAGGTTTTTATCAAAATATTAAGATCTAAAAAAATACTTCTGTGTTTGATGTAATATAAATCGTATTGTAATTTGATTAGACTATCTTCAATAGAATCGCCATAGCTATAATTTACTTGTGCCCAACCTGTTAGTCCTGGTTTAACCACATGACGTGTTTGATAAAACGGCATAACTTCTGCAATTTTATTCACAAAAACAGGTCTTTCAGGTCTTGGACCAATTACAGCCATGTCTCCTTTTAATATATTATAAAATTGAGGGAATTCATCTAGTCTTGTTTTTCGCAAAAATTTTCCAAATGGAGTAATTCTAGCGTCATTTGTGGTAGCAAAAACCGCACCTTGTGATTCTGCATTTTTAACCATTGTTCTGAACTTAAAAATTGAGAATTCTTGTCCATTTTTACCTACTCTAACTTGAGTGTAGAACATTTTTCCTCTATTACCACATAAATTTCCAATAAAAATTAAAGGAAAAATGACTATACCAACACTTAAACCGAGAAGTGCAATAATTATTTCAAAAAATCGTGTTGACAGTAAATATAATTTATTTTGATTACTTCTACTAAATGGAAAATATTTATAAAAATCTCTAGAAACAAATTGAACCGGTATGCGTTGTGTTAATGATTCATATACCTGCGTATATTCTCGAATAACAAAACCATTTTCTAGAAGAAACAATAATTCATTATATAATGATACAGTAATTTCGTCAGTATTCTGGGTTGCAATAACAATTTCTGAGACTGAAACTTTTAGCATAAATTTTCGCAAGTTATCTAGTCGTAAAACTTTAACTGATTTGTTTTGTAACTTATATTCCTTGGTTTCATTTGGATTAACTACTGCAATTATTGAATAATGTGGATCTATACTTTTCAAACCATCTATCAACTCGTCAGCTTGTTGATTATCACAAATTAAAATCACTTTCTTTTCAAATCTATTTGAAGCAAGAAACTTTTGATATAATATTCTCCAAATAAACAATGCTAAAAAAATTGCAAGAAAAAAATATAAAATTTGAATACGATTATTAGGAAGAGCGGGTGTAAAATAAGGAGTTAATAAATAAGCTAAAACAGTAGTAACTGTAGTCAAAACAATACTTCTGATAATTTGAAACTGATTACTTGCTATTTGCAAATTATACATTTCAAAAATTGTCCCAATAAAAACAATATAAATACCAAGTAGTATAGTCCAGTAAAAGTTAGAAGATGTTATGTAAAAATAATCGAAGTTAAACACCTCACCAACAATATATAATGAAAAGACAACAAAAAGTACGTCAAAAACTCTTAAAAGAATTTTTCGTTCTGAAACTTCGAAGTGAATTTTCTTTTTACTTTGCATGTTGTTTTATTGGCAGTTAAATTAAGCATGCAATTTAGTAATTTTAAAAAAAACGATTACATTATTTTAAAATTTCTTTCCATTGGTTTTTAACAATTTGCCAATCAAATTGTTCAACCTTTTTTCTTGCATTGTGAGATAAGTGAATCCCTATCTTTGGATTCTCTATAATATTTACTATTGAATCTACCATGTGTTTTATATCATTACTTTCAACTAATAAAGCATCAATTTTATCTTCAAGTAAATATGGAATTCCTCCAACATTTGTGCTTATTACAGGTAAACCTAGTGCCATAGCTTCCATTACA
>LFEF01033072.1_pt1 | contig 11359 bp, 10 predicted proteins | sample 619371 | NCBI WGS metagenome assembly LFEF01 (sample SAMN03014291, study PRJNA259931) | freshwater metagenome | biome: lake; feature: waterbloom | place: China: Taihu Lake | collected 2006-08 | depth 0 m m
TGGATAGAATTGAAGTCTGTGGAGGCGGAAGTGCCCGATGTATGATGGCAGAGGTGTATTTGCCGATGAATTAAATAGCTATTACAATCTTTTTTATAAATCCAAATCAATTATGGTTTGGATTTTTTTGTTAAAGCGTTGTGGAATAGTGAATTATAAAATTTAACACAATTTATTTATTGTTTATTTAGAATAAATAAAAATAGTGTTTTATATTTGTCTCTGTTTATTTAGATTAAATCTTAATAATGAGACAGCCTTTTTTCTTCTTTTTTGCCTTTATTTTTAGTTCCTGTTACAGTGTTGCTCAGACCATTGACACCACCAAAACCATTGATTTAAAAGATGTCGTGGTGACCGGTCAATTTGAGCCTCAGTCCTTGAAAAAATCAATTTTTAATGTAAGAACCATTCAGCAGGAGGATATTCAACAACTAGCGGCGACTAATTTGGCCGATGTGCTCAATCAAACGTTAAATATTACGGTTCAACCGGGTGGGAGAGACGGACGTTCGACGGTTTCACTATTTGGTTTGGATAGTCAGTATTTTAAAATATTAGTGGATAATATTCCCTTAGTGAATGATTCCGGATTGGGGAATTCAATTGATTTGACACAAATTAATTTGAATGACATCGAGCGGATTGAAATTATTGAGGGTTCGATGGGGGTGACACATGGTGCCAATGCGGTGAGCGGTATTTTGAATATTATCACCAAAAAATCGGTGGCCAAAAAATGGGAGGTTACAGCTTCTGTGCAGGAGGAAACGGTTGGGAAGGAATATGCTTTTTTTAATGAAGGGCGACACATTCAAAACCTGCGTTTGGCCCATCAACTTTCGGAGGGTTTCCCCACCAGTTTTAGTGTCAATCGAATTGATTTTGATGGTTTTTTGGGCAACAGACAAGGGGAAAATTATGCGGTAAATGATGGAAGAAGAGGTTATACCTGGTACCCCAAAGAACAATGGATTACTAATGGTTTTATTCAATACAAACGAGACAAATACAAGCTTTTTTACAAAGTAGAACATTTGAATGAGCGTTTTGATTTTATGAATACCACCGTCAATACGGTGGCCAATGCTCCTTTTCCCGATATCAAATCGGCTTTTGATGAGCGGTATTTTACCACGCGTTGGTTTCATCATCTCAATTCATCAGGGACATTCAAGGACAAGTATCCGTTTACGGTTTCGCTTTCCTATCAAAGTCAGGTTCGTGAACAACGAGCTTTTACTTACAACATTACTACTCAAACTGAGGAAAATGCCTCACAAGCGGTTGATCAATCCTCAAAAGTGGCTTATTCAACCGGTACACTTTCCAATCTGTTTCAACAGACCAAATGGGATGCTCAATTGGGTTATGAAGTGGTGATGAATGAGGGCTTTTCAAGAGTGATTGGTGAAAATAATTTTCTGAAAGAAATTCGCAAAAACATCAACAATTATGATGTATTTTTTTCAACGGAATACAAAGCCAATGATAAAGCCGCATTTCGTTCGGGGTTGCGGTATTCTATTCAAAATAAATTTGACAATCAATATGCCGCTTCTTTGGGATTTCGGTATTTGTTTCCGCAGGATTTTGAATTTCGGTTGGGAGCAGGGCGTTCATATCGCACGCCTAATTTTGATGAATTATACAGTGAACTTATTTTCTCGGGGCATTTTTTTGTGGGCAATGAAAACCTCATTCCGGAAACCAGTACTTCGTTTGATTTTGGCCTAAAAAAGAAGTTTTCTTTTGAATCCTTACAATGGCAAAGTCAATTAGCGGTTAATTTTTTAGATGTTAAAGACCGTATTGAAATGGCATTAATTGAATTGCAACCGATTGCTAAATCGCAATTCATCAACATCAGTTTTTATCAAATGTGGAATTTTGCTTGGACGCATCAATTGCAATGGAAGCAATTTAACTGGAACATCGGAGCTTCTGTAGTGGGAATTTCGCAAGCCATTAATAATGGGGAAGCTGTATCAGATGATTCGTTTTTATTCACTCATCAATTGAATAGTTCGCTTTCGTATCACTGGAAAAAAACAAACACCACATTCTCTGCGTATTATAAATACAACGGCAGACAGCAACAGTTTGTAGCGGCTTTTGACAACAATGGCAACCCTACTTTTCGGCCTTCAGTACTGGATGGTTTTAGTTTGATGGATGCCTCTGTTCGTAAACTATTTTACAACAATTCCTTTGAAATAACCGCAGGAGCCCGTAACATTTTCAACATCGTAACGGTCAATCAAACACAACCCAATGTAGGAGCAGTGCATCAGGCCGATGCCGCTCAGTTATTGGGTTACGGACGTTCTTATTTTTTAAAACTTGTCTATCACCTTAATTTTTAATTTCTATCCATATGAAAAAAAGTATTTTAGGATTTTTCGTTTTTGTAGGTCTAGTTACCTTAGGTTGTTCAGAAGAGGACAATACTTCCACGCCGGCCAATGCCGTTGCTTTTGTAAACAGTTCTGTTAATGTAGTACAAGACAACACAACGGTAAACTTAGTTTTTCAAAACCCAACTGTTGCTGCGGGTTCTATTACTTTATCGGTTACGGAAGTAGCCACCGCTTATGGAGTAGATTATACCACCGTTCCGGCTGCTGAAAACAATACCATTCAAGTGCCTTTTGCGGCGAATGTAACTTCAGCTTCATTTACTTTTAACCGTTTGGTGGAAGCTACTGAGGAGCAAATTAAAAATGTTTCGTTTACCATTACGGCGGTTTCGTTGACTCAAGTCGAAATTCCTACGAGTACACGTACCATTCAATTGAACTTTGATGAGGCACCAATAACTTTAGCTACTAAGAGTCCATCGATTGGCGGGCCAAATGTGCCTAATCAGGTGTATTTTGATTTCAGTTCCGGTGTAGAAACTCCTGTGGAACGCACTAAATGGGATTTAGGATTCTTTGGTGGAAATGAATTTAGAGTAGCCATCAACGGGTCGTTAAAAATGGCTGTGAAGAATACGGAATTGATAGATATTACAGTACCAATTGCTATTGATAATACGGTGGCAGTTGGTGAAGGAGGCGGTTCGGGCGTTTCCAATGGTAATCCTGCTTATGTGGATGGACCCAATGGCGACATCGCATTGACTGCCATTCAAGCAGTTTCTGCTACGGATGCTGACAACAAAGTATATTTGGTCAACTTAGGTTTTGGATTAACGAATGTTGCTCCCAACGTGGGCAGTGTGAACCCTTATGGAGACGCTCGCGGGTGGAAAAAAATCAGAGTGTTACGCAGCGGAAATGATTATAAACTGCAATATGCTAACCCTGAAGCCACCACTTTTAGTGAAGTTACGATTTCCAAAAACAGTGCTTTTAACTTTACTTTTTTCAGCTTAATGACGAATCAAGTGGTAGCCGCTGAACCGCAGAAAGATAAGTGGGATATTTTGTTTACTCCGTTTACCAACTTAACCAATTTTGGTAGTGGATTAGTGTCGTATGCGTTTCAAGATTTTATTGTGACCAATCGTAAAGGAGGAACCAGAGCCTATCAAGTATTGAACAGTGCCGGTGTGGCGTATGCTGATTTTTCATTGACCAATGTAGTTCCCGCTAATTTTGATTTAGAAACGTCTGTTGACCAACGGGTAATTGGTTCTAATTGGCGAAATGGAGGCGGACCAACCTCCTTACCCAGTGTGAGAGACGATCGTTTTTATGTGGTAAAAGACGTTGCCGGAAATATCTATAAAGTGCGTTTTGTAGCGATGTCAAATGCTGCCGGAGAACGTGGTAACCCCACATTTGAGTACCAAAAGTTAAATTAAATCGTGTTTTATTTGTTTGTTATGAAATCCGGGTTGGTTGAACCGGCTCGGTTTTCTTAAACAAATAATAACGTAATGAAAATTAATTTCTTAAGGGTTTAAAATAGTAAATAGTTAAAGTTAAAATTTATGAAAAACACCATCACTTTTCTTTTTTGTTTAATTGGTATTGTTGCCTTTTCCAAGGAAAATAAAACAAATCAACATAGAATTATTACGCTTAACGGTGCCATCACCGAAATGGTTTGTGCTCTTGGTCATCAAGACAAAATTGTGGCCACCGATGTAACCAGTACGTTTCCAACTACGTTAAAAGTGAAAGATTTAGGTCATGTTCGAACCCTTTCTATCGAGTCGGTTATGGCCTTAAAACCCACTTTGATTTTGGCTACCGAAAAAGACATGAATCCTGATTTAGCCGCCAAATTGAAAGCTTCTGGCGTAAAAACCCATATTTTTAAACAAGTGTTTTCCATTCAAGGGACTAAAGATCTTATCAAGGAAGTTGCCATTGTTTTGGGCGAAAAAAACTTTGCAGCTTTACAATCGTCTATTGATAAAAAAGTAAAAACGGTAAAAAGTATTCCATCCAAACCCAAAGTGTTGTTCATCTATGCTCGTGGAGCAGGAATGCTTATGGTAGCCGGAAAAAATACACCGGTGGATAAAATGATTGCTTTAGCCGGAGGTCAAAATGCGGTGACCGGTTTTGACGATTTTAAACCTTTAACCCCGGAAGCTTTATTGGCCAATAATCCCGATTATATTTTGTTTTTCGATAAAGGTTTACAAAGTGTAGGTGGCGTAGAAGGAGCCTTAAAAATAGAAGGTTTAGCCAAAACCAAAGCCGGAAAAAATAAAAATATCATCGCTATGGATGGTGCGTTACTTTCCGGTTTCGGACCACGAGTGGGAGAAGGCGTTGTAGAACTTAATCAATTATTATTAGGAAATGCCCAATAAACTCGTTACTTACCTATTTTTAAGTATGGTGTTGCTGTTCCTTTTAGCAACCGTATCCTTATTTGTAGGTGTGTATGAATTTGAAACCGACGTTTTTTCCATCCTAACAAGTTTTTTTGATTCTTCTGTCACCGTTTCGGAAGCGGACCGTTATATATTATTTGATTTACGCTTGCCGCGAATTGTCATGGGCATCTTAATCGGTAGTATGTTAGCGGTTTCCGGCACCTGTATGCAAGGGATGTTTAAAAATCCGTTAGCAACACCCGATTTAATCGGAATTACTTCGGGGGCAACTTTGTTTGCTGCTGTTTCCATTGTGTTGGGAGGCGTTTTAAAAGCCTTTGTGCCCGATAGTTTACACTTTTATTTATTGAGCTTGATGGCTTTTATAGGTTCCTTGCTCACGATGTTGCTTGTGTATAAAATTGCCACCGTTAACGGAAAAACGAATGTGGTCATGATGTTGCTCTCCGGAGTAGCGGTAACCGCCATTGGATTTGCGTTTACCGGATTTTTGATTTACCTCTCCAAAGAAGAAGAACTTCGTGACTTAACGTTTTGGAATTTAGGTAGCTTGGCCGGGGCAACGTGGATGAAAAATGCTTTGCTTTTGGCCGTTTTATTGCTCTCTTATTTCTTTTTACTGGGAAAAGGGAAATCGTTAAATGCCTTGATGTTAGGTGAAAATGATGCCAAACATTTAGGTGTTCCGGTGGAAAAAATCAAAAAGCAAATAGTGGTCTTTACCGCTTTGATGGTGGGAACAACCGTAGCTTTTGCGGGAACCATTGGGTTTGTAGGTTTGGTCATTCCGTATATTTTACGGTTGCTATTTAAATCCAATTACCAATTGATTTTACCCTTATCGGCTGTATTTGGCAGTATTTTATTAGTGGTTGCCGACACCATCAGCCGAACGATTGTAGCCCCTTCTGAAATTCCAATTGGTATCTTGACAGCAATGTTAGGAGCACCGGTTTTCATACTTATTTTAATCAAAAATAAAAAATCACTTTTATGATAGTGGCCCACAAAATATCGTATGCTCAAAAAAATATCGCGATTCTTCAAAACATTGACGTGGATATTACGCATGGTGAATTGGTCGTAATTATCGGACCCAATGGTGCCGGAAAATCTACTTTGTTATCGATGTTGGCCAACGAAATGAACGAAAACGAAGAACCAATTTTTTTCAAACAGAAAACCTTTGACCAGTGGGATGCTCATCAATTGCCATTACACAAAGCCAAGTTTTCACAGCAATACAACCACGATATTCCGCTCACGGTGGAAGAAGTGGTTTTGATGGGAAGGTATCCGTATTTTGATTCCGTTCCCTCCAAAGAAGATACTACTGCTGTTGAAAAGGCAATGGTTGAAACGGATGTGATACCGTTTGCCAAAAGAAATTACAATACGCTTTCAGGCGGTGAAAAACAACGGGTACATTTAGCCCGCGTGCTCACCCAATTGGATAACGAAGTCGCTCAAAAATTACTTTTTTTAGATGAGCCACTCAACAATTTAGATGTGTTGCATCAACATACCGTGATGCAATCCATTCGCACTTTTGTTCAAAAAGGCAATACTGCCGTAGTGGTGTTGCACGATTTGAATTTGGCGGCACAATTTGCCACCCACATCATCATGATGAAAAAAGGAAAGGTCTTTTGTCAAGGAAAGCCCAGCGAGGTTTTTACGGGAGAAAGCATCAGTCAGGTGTACAATTTTCCGTGTACGATTTGTACCAATCCTATCAATCAACATCCGTTAATATTATTTGGAACCTAAACATTAAAAGAACATGATTACAACCACCTCTTTAAAAAATCAGTGGGAAGCTTTAAAAGTTAGTCATCCCACTTTAAGAATCAGAAACGCAGCCGAGCAATTGGGCGTGAGCGAAGCAGAATTAGTGGCCACTCAAATTGGCGAAACGGTTACTCGTTTACAACCGGAATTTGCTTCCATTTTATCCGAAATTGAAAGTCTGGGAAAAGTGATGGCGTTGACCCGCAATGCGTCTTGTGTGCATGAACGCAAAGGCGTTTATTTGAATCCGGATTTCAGCAGTCCGCATGCCGGATTGTTTGTAGGGGAAGATATCGACTTGCGAATTTTTCTTTCCGCTTGGGATAAAGCGTATGCGGTAAGCGAAACTTCCGAACACGGAACACGTAAAAGTTTACAGTTTTTTGGGAAAGACGGTTTGGCCATTCACAAAATCTATTTGACTCCGGACAGTAATGAAGCTGCTTTTGATGCTTTGGTGGAAAAATACCAATCGGAGAATCAGGAGACTATTGAAACTACTACATCCGTTGCCGCTTTGCCAAGCGAAAAACCGGACACTGAAATTGATGTGGAAGGTTTTCAAAAAGCGTGGGTAGCATTGAAAGACACGCACGAATTTTTTGGCATGCTAAAGAAATTCGGTGTGACTAGAACCCAGGCGTTGCGTTTGGCTCCTAACGATTATTTTGCTCAACCAATAGCTAAAGAAGGAATTGTCACCTTATTGGAAGCCGCAGCAAAACAAAAATTACCCATTATGGTATTTGTAGGGAATCGCGGAAATATTCAAATTCACACGGGAACGGTTCGCAAAACGATGTGGCACGGCAACTGGTATAATGTGATGGATCCTGATTTTAACTTACATTTGGATATGACGAAAGTCGCTCAAACGTGGATAGTGAGAAAACCAACCGAAGATGGTGTAGTTACAGCAGTTGAGGTGTTTGACGAAGCAGGTGAAATTATCGTTCAGTTTTTTGGGAAACGCAAACCGGGAATTCCTGAGTTGGAGGAGTGGAGAGGAATTGTGGCGGGGTTGTAATTTGTTAATTTGTCAATGTGGCAATTTGTCAATTTGTCAATTCGGCAATGTGTGAATTTGGGAATCAGCGGTAAAAAGTTAATTTTTTAATGGAACACGGATTATTCCTCACCCCCAGCCCCTCTCCAAAGGAGAGGGGTGACGAAGCTGTTGAAACCGATGCAAAAAGGGTAGTTTTTTAGAGAGAAGTACACTTTTACTTATATCAACCGCTCTCTTCCTCGATTGTGTCATGTCGACGATAGGAGACATCTCATTAATCAATTAGACAATTCGGCAATTTGGCAATTTGCGAATTAGCGGTTAAAAAAAAACTAATTTTTAATAGAACACCGATTAAGGATTCGTTTGTATTAACATTGTTTAAAATAATTAACGTAGAAAATCGTTTATCTTTTAAACCTTTTCATTGTAAACACGTCTAACCCATGAACCTAAAAAATTAGTATATGAAAAAATTATCGATGTTCGCTTTTGGCGTATTGCTTTTTGCCGGTGTTTCGTGTAATCGTGATGAAGAAACTACCGGAATTGACCGACCATTGTTATCGGTATCTTCTGAGATTGACCAAACCAATGAATTGGATTTCAATGAAGGCATTGATTTGACTAACAGTCAGTCTACTTTTACCGATCGTTCTGCGGAGGAGAGTTTGAACAATCCGTGTTTGACTATTACCGTGGATAATCCCGGGATAGGAGTTTTCCCAAAAACGTATACGTTGGATTATGGAGACGGATGTACCTTTAACGGTATTACCCGTGCGGGAACGTTGACCATCACGTTAACGGATTATTTCATGAACGCCGGTTCGGTGATGACGATTGAACGAGGGGATGATTATTTTATCAACGGGCGAAAATTGGAAGGAACGATTACCTATGTAAATACCACCACTAATCCGGAAATGCCACAATGGAACAGAACGATTGCCAATGGCGGAATAGTAACGTTAAACGGAGCTTATTATACCTTCTCCGGTCAGCGAACCGTGAAAATGACGGCCGGAGTGAATACATTGATTTTAGCGGACAATATTTATGAAATTTCTTCCGGCAATCATACGGTGGTGAATCCAAGTAATGGTAACACGCTAAGCATGACAGTGGTAGAGCCACTGATTAAAAAATATGCTTGTCCGCACATCTCTCAAGGAAAATTATCGCTGCAAGGCGTGGTGTTAGATGGAGTGTTAGATTACGGCGATAATACGTGTGATAACCAGGCGGTGTATACGCATTCGAATGGAGCTACTTTTCCGGTTACATTGTTTTAGGGTTGTCGGTTGTTTGTTGTCTGTTGTCTGTTGTCTGTTGTAGGGTGAAGTGGAGAGGGGAAGAGATGGTTTTCAATGGATAACGGAACTTAGATCAGCAGTTACTTTTTTCAGGATATAAAAATGAAATAAATGCCAATGGGGTTTTCTCTTTGGCATTTTTTTATGCTCATACGTATAGATTGTACGGTTTTTTAAGTAGCTTTGGGTTTACCTCCACATCCATTTTACATTCGTTCGGAAAAGGTACTTTTTTTGAAAAGGCGACTTCAAGAAAGGGTTTACTGTTGTCTGTTGTCTGTTGTCGGTTGTCTGTTGTCTGTTGTCTGTTGTAAGTTGTAGGGTTTAGGTTGCTGTTCGCTAATTACTAATTACTAATCACTTCAAATAAAGTACATTTTTCCACTTGATAATCACCGTAAAAAGTAGTAGGTTTGGGGAAGATTGAAAAAAGAATTACTGATACCGATGCAAGCAAAACCTTTTTAAGGTCAAACATTTAATCCATGAAAAGCGTTTGTTATTAAAAATTAAATTTTGAAAAAATGAAGCAAAACGAGGCAGTCATACAAACATTGGAGCGATTAGGTGGTGTTGCTACTTTGGGTCAATTGAATCAAGAGGTTTTCACGATTAAAGACTGCGAGTGGAAAACTAAAACCCCTTTTGCGAGCATACGACGAATTGTTCAACTCGATAAAAATATCTACAAAATAAAACCCGGTTTATATGGTTTAGTTAGTTTCAAGAATGAACTTGAAAACAAAGGTATCATTGAGGAAACAGAGCAAAATAAAGATTCACAAGAATTAAAAGAATTCAATCATTCCTATTATCAAGGATTACTCATCAAAATGGGTAATTTAAAAGGATATAATACTTTTGTACCTAATCAGGACAAAAACAGATTATTTTTAAACGAAAAATTATCAGCGTTAAGCACATTAGATGTTTTGCCTGACTATACCTATCCACATTTGGTAAAAAGGAGTTCATCTGTTGACGTAATCTGGTTTAATGAACGTGAAATGCCTCATTCTTTTTTTGAAGTGGAGCACAGTACCGATATTCAAAATTCTTTAGTGAAATTTAATGACCTTCAAGATTTTTATGCAAGAATGATCATTGTAGCCGATAAAAAAAGAAAACAAGAATACTTGCAAAAAATTAAATATTCCTCATTTGCTTATTTAAATAAAAAGGAAAGAGTTTCTTTTTTAGATTATGAAACATTGAACAAGCAATATGAAACCATTATTGAGCAACAACAGTATGAAATCATCTTGTAAGCAATAGAGCTATGAAAAAATACATCATCTTAACACCCGAAGGGGAAACCCTTTCGCCAAATGGAAGTGAAGTGGAAAATTTGCAAGTATTGGGCATTGTAGAAGCGGTAAAAGATGAAAACGAAGCCATTGTAAAACTTTTGCAGGAAAACGAATGGATTATTGATGCCGAATTCAACGTAGCGGAATTTATCTGCTATGAAATCGTGTAGTCATTTCAAGTATAAAAATTTACCTGCTATTCCTGAGTTCTTGAGCAACTCTGCATTTTCTTCCCCATACGCAATAAATACGCTTGGTGCACCGGGAGTGCCGCCTTGCACACCTGAAACAGTATAAAATTTAATTCTTCCTTTTACGAATAAAACGGCATGAGCATCGTGCCAGATGTGGTCAAAAAAGCATTTGGTTTCGGTGCGGGCAAAGATGAGTGCGATGCCGTTGCCGTGGATTTTCAATTTTTCGAGCCATTTTTCCATGCCTTTGCCGTAGGGTGGGTTGAGGTACACTCTCCCGAACCACGGTTGGGCGAGTCCGTTGTCATGAATGGTGAAGTTATGCGTAGCATGCACAAACGGCGGATGAACGGGCGTGCACGGGTCAAGGTCGAACACACCCAACTGTTTGACTAGTTCGGGAGGAGTGAGCCACTCTACCGTGGTGTGTTCTGTTCGTTCAAAGCGTACATCCATTTGCGTATGATTTGCCACAAAGATGTGATCAAATTTTGACATATCAAAACACAAATAGATCATTATCAATTAGTTATACACACAATGTGTGTGATTTTTACAGTTGTTTTTTGGTAAACTATTGAAATTGAGAAAAGTAGAAAATGTATTTTTTTGAAGATTTTTTTTCCATTTTTATCTAATTGCTTTTCCGTTGTTGATAAAATGAATTTATAGTCAATAACTTACATTGGTTTTGTGGTGGGATTTTTGTTAAGTTTGAGGAAAATATTTTTTAAAATATGACAATAATTCATTTATCAGATATCCACCTTTCAAAAGATAACTATATTGATTTTATAAATGATTATAAAGATGCCCTTATTTGCGATTTAATTTTATTTGATAAGTCAAAAAAAATTGATGTAATTTTAATTACTGGAGATTTAGTTGACAGAGGCGGACATTCACTATATGAGATAACTGAATATTCTGATAAAGTT
>LFEF01043700.1_pt1 | contig 11289 bp, 10 predicted proteins | sample 619371 | NCBI WGS metagenome assembly LFEF01 (sample SAMN03014291, study PRJNA259931) | freshwater metagenome | biome: lake; feature: waterbloom | place: China: Taihu Lake | collected 2006-08 | depth 0 m m
TCCTGATAAAACATCGCCACTCCCACCGGTTGCCAATGCCTGATTTCCGGAAGAATTTATAAACACATTTTTCTCATCAATAATTAAAGTAAAAGCACCTTTAATTAAAACCACTAAATGATATGTTTTGGCAAATGCTTTTACTTTTTCAATTTTGTCAAAATCATCATTCCATGTTCCAATCAATCGCTCTAATTCTTTCGGATGAGGAGTTAAAATGGAATTTTTAGGCAATAAACTCAACCAATTTTGATTTTCAGAAAGAATATTCAATGCATCGGCATCAATCACTAACGGAATGGAATTGTTTTTTAAAAAATGATGAAAAGCTTGTGCTGTTTCTGCATCTTGGCCAATTCCCATCCCAATTCCTATTGCTTTGGGTTGAAAAGCATATTCAATATTGGTTATTTTATGATAATTTTCATCGGTAATTACCATGGCTTCAGGAATAGCAGTCTGCATGATCTCATACCCACATTTCGGAATAAAAACCGTTGCTAAACCGCATCCTGAACGTAAAGCTGCTTGAGAAGCCAAAACCATCGCTCCTATTTTACCGAAACAACCTCCAATTAATAAAGCATGTCCTTGTGTGCCCTTATGCGAAAATTTTGAAATAGGTTTATACCGCTTTTTTATTTCATTCAAATCCGTGTAATAATAATTTGTTGGAAGGGATTCGATTGATTTTATATCCAATTCAATAGGAAGAAAAACGATTTCTTCAACAAAATTTTCATTCTCAGGTAGGTAAAATGCTAATTTAGGAAATTGAAAGGTGAGAATAACATCTGAATAAATAGCAATCGTTGTTTTTTTATCTAAAAATAATCCAGACGGCACATCAATAGAAACTTTAAACGATTTATGATAATTTATTTTTTGTATCAAATTTTGAATCCAACTATCCATCTCTTTGATCAATCCAATTCCAAAAATGGCATCAATGATAATATGATTTTCTGCTATATTTGGAAACTCAGAGTCAGCATTAATAACTTCATAGGTTAAATTACATTCTTTTAATCGCTCTAAATTAGACTCAAAATCAGCCGAAAATGTATTTTTAAATGGTGTAACATAAACGTGTACCTCAAAATAATTTTGCTTTAACATACGGGCAATCACTAGACCATCTCCCCCATTATTTCCTACCCCACAAAAAATATGATAAACTGTTTTTTTATCTTGGAAATGATTGACCAACCACAAAAAAGCTTGTAAAGCAGCCCGTTCCATCAATTCCAACGAAGTGATTTTTTGAGTTTCGATTGTCAATTTATCAAGTTCTTTGATTTTTTCTGCGTTAAAAATTTTCATCTGTTATCGGAATAGAAAGTTTATTGAAGTATTCGTAAAAGTTTGAAATTCCTTTTTTCTTTACGTAAATTTATTACATTTGTTTCAGATGAAATCACAAAAGAACATATTTTATTTAAATCTTTCCTTCAATTTGTTGAATGGATATTCTTTTGGCACATCTTCTACAACTACAACCCCATTCGGGGTATAATTTTCACATATCATCCTAAGCTTAGCTTATTCGAAAGAATAAAATAAAATCCATGTTTTCCATTAAAAAATTATCAAATGAAGGTATTAAAATTCGGCGGAACTTCGGTTGCCAATGCTCAAAATATAAAGTTAGTTCTCGAAATTGTTGAACAAAAATCAAAAGAAGATAAGCTGATTGTTGCTGTTTCAGCTTTCAGTGGTGTAACCGATTTGCTTTTGTCCGCAGCACAAAAAGCATCTTCAAAAGATGATTCATACCGCGATGTCGTTTTGCAAATCGAAAAAAAACACCTAGAGGCCATTAAAGAATTAATTCCTGCAAACGAACAAACAGCTTTGTTACACTATTGTAAAAAGAATATTTCTTTATTAGAAACCTTATTAGATGGCTGTTATTTGTTAGGCGAATTAACTGCTAGAACATCGGATATGATTGTCAGTTTTGGCGAGTTATTATCGTCCTACATCATTGCCGAAGCTATGAAACAAAAGGTAGCTAATTGCAATTTTAAAGACAGTCGCGAACTCATTAAAACCAACAATAACTTTGGAAAAGCCGAAGTTCATTTTGAAATTACAAATAAAACCATTGGCAATTATTTTTTAGAGAATCCAACAAAAATTACGGTTATACCCGGTTTTATTGCTTCTTCAATGAGTAATAACACAACTACTTTGGGACGTGGTGGATCCGATTACACGGCTGCAATTGTAGCTGCCGCTTTAGATGTTGAAGAATTAGAGATTTGGACGGATGTGAACGGCATGTTTACCGCCAATCCGAAAATTGTAAAACAAGCCCAACCCATTGAAAAAATAACGTATGAGGAAGCAATGGAGCTTTCGCACTTTGGTGCTAAAGTACTTTATCCCCCAACCATCCAACCGGTTTTAAGCAAAAATATCCCGATTTGGATAAAAAACACGTTTGAACCGGAAGCTTTTGGAACGTATATTTCCTCTGAATCTAATCCTAACGGAAATCCGATTAAAGGAATTTCGCATATCGATAAAATTAGCTTGATTACCTTAGAAGGTTCCGGAATGGTGGGTGTTGCCGGAGTTTCAAAACGTTTGTTTGAAGTACTTTCCAATCATGCTATCAATGTCATTTTCATCACACAAGCTTCTTCAGAACATTCCATTTGTATCGGAATTTTAAATGCTGATGCTGATTTGGCCAAAACAGCAATTGATAAAATCTTTGAACTGGAAATTGCACAGCAAAAAATCAATCCATGTGTAGTAGAAAAAGATTTGTGTATCGTGGCTTTGGTAGGCGAACAAATGAAAAACCACCAAGGAATTAGCGGAAAAATGTTCAGCACTTTAGGTAAAAACAATGTGAATATTCGAGCCATTGCCCAAGGGGCTTCAGAGCGAAATATTTCGGTTGTGATTAATGAAAATGATGTGAAAAAAGCATTGAACACGCTACACGAACGCTTTTTTGAAGAACAAACCAAACAGTTGAATTTATTCGTAATGGGAGTTGGAAATGTAGGCGAAAAATTCATCGAACAAATTCACCAACAAAAGAAATTCTTAAAAGAAAATTTAAAAATAAATCTGCGGGTTATTGCACTTTCCAATTCCAGAAAAATGATTTTTGAGGAAGAAGGAATTGCTTTAAAAGACTGGAAAACCGCTTTAGATAATGGGGAAAAAGCATCAAAAGCAGATTTTATTGAAAAAACAAAAGCCCTTAACCTTCGCAACAGTATTTTTGTAGATATTACGGCCAATGCAGATGTTTCAAAAACCTATGAACAGTATCTTCGTAAAAATATTGCCGTAGTAACCTGTAACAAAATAGCTTGTTCATCGGAATACAACAATTATTTGAATTTAAAACGCTTATCGCGAAAGTACAATGCTCCCTTTTTGTTTGAAACCAATGTAGGTGCGGGTTTACCCATTATTGATACGTTAAAACATTTGATTGCATCGGGTGATCGAATCCATAAAATTCAAGCGGTTTTATCTGGAAGTTTGAACTTTATTTTTAATAATTTTAGCGAAACCTATACTTTTCATGATGTGGTGAAAGAAGCCGGTGTTCAAGGTTTCACAGAGCCTGACCCAAAAATTGATTTAAGTGGTGTGGATGTAGCCCGAAAAATTCTGATTCTCATTCGCGAAAGCGGTTATCAAATGGAAATGGAAGACATCGAAAATATTTTGTTCTTACCCAAAGAATGTATGGAAACCACGAACAATGAAGACTTCTTCAAATCCTTAACCAAACATGCCTCGCATTTTGAAAATCTATTGAAAGACGCCAAAGAAAAAGATTGCCGATTGAAATTTGTGGCTAAATTTGATAACGGAAAAGCCAGTGTTGGTTTGCAATACATTCCTAAGGAAAGTCCGTTTTACAATTTGGAAGGAAAAGACAATATCGTTGAATTTTTCACCGATCGTTATGTGGATCAACCGTTAATCATCAAAGGTGCCGGTGCCGGTGCTGCCGTAACGGCCTCCGGTATTTTTGCGGATGTGATTAGGATTGGAAATGTATAATAAAGGTGCTGAGACACTAAGGTTCTAAGGCTCTAAGTAACCTCAGAACCTCAGAACCTTAGAACCTCAGAACCTCAGAACCTTTAAAAAAAAATGAACCAAATAAAAATATTCTGCCCCGCCACCGTAGCCAACTTATCCTGTGGATTTGATGTGTTAGGCTTATGTCTAGAAGGCATTGGGGACGAAATGATAATTCGAAAAAGTGATCAAAAAGGACTTCGGATTACAAAAATAACCGGTGCTGACTTGCCTTTGGAAACCGAAAAAAATGTAGCTGGTGTTGCCGGAATGGCCTTATTAAATCATTTGGATTTAGAGTTTGGATTCGAGATTGAAATCCACAAAAAAATCAAAGCAGGAAGCGGAATTGGAAGCAGTTCTGCCAGTGCAGCCGGAGTTGTGGTGGGAATCAATGAAATCTTAGGCAATCCGTTACCTCGAAAAGAGTTGATTCCATTTGCCATGGAAGGCGAATTTTTAGCCAGCGGAAGTTATCATGCCGATAATGTGGCTCCGGCCATTTTGGGCGGATTTACATTGGTTCGTGGTTATGATCCTTTAGAAGTTATCAAAATTAATAGTCCGAAAGATATTTATTTAACCATCATTCATCCGCATATTGAAGTTAAAACATCTGAAGCTAGAAGTATTTTACCGAAAGAAATTCCATTGAAAACCGCTATTACGCAATGGGGAAATTTAGGCGGATTCATCTGCGGATTATATACCGAAGATTATGGCTTGATGAGCCGTTGCTTGCAAGATGTAGTTGCCGAACCTAATCGAAAAAGTTTGATACCAGAATTTGATTTAGTAAAAAAATTAGTCTTAGAAAACGGTGCATTAGGTTGTGGAATTTCCGGTTCAGGCCCTTCTATTTTTGCGATGAGTAAAGGAAAAGAAACCGCTGAAAATGTAGGCAACCAAATGAAACAAATCTATACCAAAACCGGAATTGGATTTGATGTGTATGTTTCTAAAGTATGTGATATGGGTGTGAAAGTACTGTAACTTCATTTTGTCATTCCGACGAGGGAGGAATCTCAAGATAGTAATCCTAATTCGTCTGTATGACAGAACTACTAAAACTATACCTCTTCTCTATTTTGAAACTTCGTTCGTTTACTACCTTCGTAAATATCATATTTCAACAATCGGGCTTCCAATTTCCCGTTGAACAATTTGATTTTTCGGGAAGGTTTTAATCCCACAAATTTCAAGGCTTCTAAATTGGCTGTGATGAACCAAGCTTGTGTATTAGGGTAACTTTGCTTGAACGTATCGCCAATTTCTCTATAAAATCGTTCCATATCAATATCCAAACGCTCCCCATACGGCGGATTGAAAACCATGTGTAGCGGACCTTCCGTTTGTTTCTCTGATTCAAAAAAATCTTTTTGTTCAATGGTAACATAATCTTCCAAATTGGCATTTTGAATGTTATCTTGGGCTTTACGAACGGCACTTGGAGCTTTGTCAAAACCTTTGATGGTATAATGAAATTCTCTGGTTTTCTTCATCAAACTATCAATAATTTGATCAAATAAATCATTCTCCCAATCGTTCCATTTTTCAAAAGCAAACTCTTTTCTGTTGATATTTGCGGGAATATTACAAGCAATCATGGCTGCTTCAGCTAAAATAGTTCCGCTTCCGCACATTGGATCCAAAAAATGAGATTTTCCCTCCCAACCGGATAACAACAACATTCCGGCTGCTAAAACTTCGTTTATGGGGGCAATATTCGTAGCTGAGCGATATCCTCTGTGGTGTAACGAATCACCGGAAGTATCTAACGAAACCGTACATTGATCGCGGTCTAAATGAATATGAATCCGCAAATCCGGAAAATCTTTATCAATACTCGGACGAAAACCGGTTTTAGCTCTAAATTGATCTACAATTGCATCTTTGGTTTTTAAAGCCACGAATTGGGAGTTGTTAAACGCTTCAGAATACAACGTAACATCTACCACAAAAGTCTGCTTTTCGTTCATATACTGACTCCAATTAATACTTGAAACGCCATCGTATAACCCCTTCTCATTAAATACTTTAAATCCTTTGATAGGTTTTAAAATTTTAAGGGCTGTACGCAACGACAAATTAGCTTTATACATAAATCCTTTATCGCCGTAAAAAGTTACCACACGCGTTCCGATTTGTACATCTTGTCCGCCTAATTGTTGTACTTCTTTCGCTAAAATTTCTTCAAAACCAAAAAAGGTCTTGGCCACCATTTTAAAATTCTTCTCCATGATTATATAAAACTGTAAAACTTGGCAAAAATACACTAAATTTGCACGTTCTTAAAGCATCTAACCAATTAATGTCAGAATCGAAACCACCCATACCACAAAACCCATCTCCAATTACCGATAATTGGTATGCCTCTTGGTTTGATACACCTTACTATCACATTCTTTACAAAGATAGAGATTATGCAGAGGCTCAATTGTTTATGGATAATCTTACGGAATATTTGAACTTACCGGAAGAAGCCAAAATATTGGATTTGGCCTGCGGAAAAGGGCGACATTCAATTTATTTAAATCAATTGGGGTATGATGTTACAGGAGCCGATTTATCTGAAAACAGTATCAAAGCAGCTTCCGATTATGCAAATGAAAAATTGCATTTCAAAGTGCATGACATGCGAATCCCATTTGATGAAAAATACGATGCCATTTTCAATTTGTTTACCAGCTTTGGCTATTTTGAGGATGATGCTGATAATTTAATTACGTTAAAAGCCATTCGAGACAGCTTAACAGAATATGGATTTGCCGTGATTGATTTTATGAATGTAGATTTTGTTTTGGAAAATTTAATACCGGAAGAAACGAAAACGGTTGATGGAATTGATTTTCACATCAAACGTTATGAAAAAGACAATCATATTTACAAAGAAATTTCGTTTTCGGATAATGGACAAGCATTTCATTTTACTGAAAAGGTGCAAGCTCTGCGATTATCGGATTTTGAAAGAATGATGCAAGTAGCCGGAATTTATTTATTGGATGTTTTTGGGGATTATAAACTTCGAAAATTCTACAAAACACAATCTGAACGTTTAATTTTGATCTTTAAATAATGCAGTATATCATTACTTTTTCAGCTGTTGTTTTGGGGTTTTTAATCGCCTTATTTTTAAAACCACAGAAGAAAAAAAATATCAAATTATTACTTGCTTTTAGTGGAGCTTTTTTGCTTTCACTAACAGTTTTGCATTTGCTTCCTGAGTTATTTGAAGATTCCCATCATGTGCACGAAGGTGAACATGTGCACTCAAGCATTCCGGTTGGTGTTTTTATTATGATTGGAATTTTGTTCCAAATAGTCTTAGAATTTTTCTCAAAAGGAGCCGAACACGGCCACGTTCACGTACATACCGATGAAAACAATGAAGTGCATCATATTCCTTGGTTGCTATTTATCAGTTTGTGTATTCACGCGTTGTTAGAAGGATTTCCTATTCACGAAAACACTAATTTGGCTTACGGAATTGCGGTGCACCACTTTCCTATCGCAATTATTTTGACATTGTTTTTTGTGAATGCTAAGATGAATAAAATGATGGTTTTTGCTTTTATGTTTGCGTTTGCATTAATGACACCACTTGGAACGACCTTAGCAGAACATTTGCATTTTGCACAACATTATTCCAAAGAAATTTCGGCTATTGTAGTTGGAATTTTATTTCATATTTCTTCAACTATCATTTTTGAAAGTAATGAAGGGCATAAATTCAATCTAGCGAAAATCACGATGATTGTTTTGGGATTTTTATTGGCGTATGTATTGGAAATGGGACATTCGCATTAAAATAGCAAAATTCAATTGCAATGACAAAATTCAATTGCAATAACAAAAATCAAATGTATATATTAACTTTTTTTTGCGTCTTTGCGACTTTGCGAGAATCTCAATTTCACTTATCTTTGAGTGAAAATTAAAAGTATGTCTTTTACCAAAACTACCGAACAATCCTCCCACTACGAACATCTGGAAAAGATGTCGGTTTCCGAATTACTCCAAAACATTAATAACGAAGACAAATCCGTTCCATTAGCGGTTGAAAAAGCGTTGCCACAAATTGAAAAAACGGTGGATAAAGTGGTTAGTCAATTAAAAAACGGCGGTCGCCTTTTTTATATTGGTGCCGGAACTTCGGGACGATTAGGTGTAGTAGATGCTTCGGAATGTCCGCCAACATTTGGAGTACCATTTGAATTAGTAGTAGGAATTATTGCCGGTGGCGACAAAGCTATTCGAAAAGCAGTAGAATTTGCCGAAGATGACACTGAACAAGCTTGGAAAGATTTATTAGAATTCAACATTAATCAAAATGATTTTGTTATTGGCATTGCGGCTTCCGGAACCACGCCGTATGTAATTGGTGGTTTGGATAAATGTAATCAACATAACATTCCAACAGGTTGTATTACGTGTAACGAAGGTAGTCCGCTTTCTAAAGTTTCTCTATTTCCGATTGAAGTGGTGGTTGGCCCTGAATTTGTAACCGGAAGTTCACGTATGAAAGCCGGAACGGCTCAAAAGTTGGTTTTAAACATGATTTCAACCGCCACAATGATTCAACTAGGTAAAGTAAAGGGTAACAAAATGGTGGATATGCAATTGAGCAACAATAAATTGGTTGACCGTGGCATTCGAATGATTATGAGCGAAATTCCTGTAAGTTATGAAGAAGCGGGCGTTTTGTTGGAGAAGTTTGGTAGTGTGAGGAAAGCGGTGGAGAATTTTCAGTCACCGTAAATAATTAACAACATTAGAAACTCAGTCACTCAGAATCTTAACAACTTATTAAATAATGGATAGTAAAGGACTCCTATTCAAAGGATTAAAATATAGCATTGGAGCAATTCCGTTAATGTTTTTGGGACCAATTCTCATACACAATGCTTTTATGAATAAACATACTTGGATACATTATATCGTTTTAGGTATAGGAATTTTAATATGTATTACTTCTGTTTATCTAATGTTCAAAGGAATTCAAATTATCATGAAAAGTTTGTTTGATGAAAATAATAATTAATATGAAAAAATTTCTCCCACTTATAAGCTTACTATTCATTTCTTGCTACCAACAAGAACGAAATTGCACCGATTTTAAAACAGGAAAATTTCAATTTGAACTAGAAATTGAAGGAAAAAAAGAAATTTCCGTTTTTGAACGAAACGATACGTTACAAATAGAAACTTTTCGAGGAAAAACAGATTCTTCCTCTGTTCGATGGATTAATGATTGTGAATTTATACTTCAAAAACTTCATCCAAAAGGTATGAAAGAAAAAAAAGGTATACACATGAAAATCTTAACAACTGATGAAAAAAGTTATACATTTGAATATTCTTTTGTAGGCGATTCCAACAAACAAAAAGGGGTTGTAACAAAAGTGAATTAATTGCGTATAAACATCATTAACAAAACAATTATATGGAAGTATTTGCAAATCCCGATGCTTGGATTGCCCTATTAACCCTAACATTTCTTGAAATTGTATTAGGAATTGATAATATAATTTTCATTTCAATCGTAACCGGAAAATTACCCGAGGAAAAACGTAAAAAAGCAACTCGAATTGGACTATTTTTAGCGATGTTTATGCGTATCGCTCTACTTTTTGGTATTACAGTTTTAATAGCTATGAAAGCCCCTTGGTTCACTATTGATTGGGGTTGGTTTAGCGGAAGTTTCACCGGTCAAGCGATGGTTCTCTTTTTTGGTGGTTTATTTCTAATTTATAAAAGTACCAAGGAAATTCATGAGAAAGTAGATCATAAAGGTGATGAAGAAAAAGACTTAAAAAAATCTGCTGCCAAATCGTTTGGAAATGTGATTTTTCAAATCCTTTTGATTGACTTAATTTTCTCTGTGGATAGTATTTTGACTGCTGTTGGTATGACTAATGGAATTGAAGGTGCTATCTATATCATGGTTACTGCAGTGGTAATTTCCGTGGGTGTAATGATGCTTTTTGCTATTCCGGTGGGTAATTTCGTAAACGCAAATCCATCCATTCAAATTCTTGGATTGGCGTTCTTAATCTTAATTGGATTTATGTTGATTACCGAAAGTATGCACTTATCTCATGCAATGTTGGTTGGTCAAGAAGTAGGAGCCGTTCCAAAAGGTTATCTTTATTTTGCTATTGCTTTTTCACTAGCAGTGGAGTTTATTAATATGAAAATGCGTAAGAAAAACGGACATACATAAAAAAAAACACAAAAAGATGTAACAATTTTCATCGTGATGAATCAAAAGTAAAATTTTAAAATCACGAACCATGAAAACTGTTACATTTTTTATTTTATCACTTGTAAGTTCATTCGTAACTTCAATGTATGCTCAAAAATCATTTAACGTAATTATTAAAGGAAAAGGAGAACCCGTTTTTCTATTTCCAGGTTTTGGTTGTACCGGCGAATTATGGAACGAAACGGTTGCAGAACTTTCTAAAACTCACGAATGCCACATTTTTACTTTTGCCGGTTTTGGAGATGTGGCACCAATTGAAACACCTTGGTTTTCCTCAATTAAAGAAGAAATTATTGCTTATACTAAGTCAAACAAAACCAATAAACCTACTCTAATTGGGCACAGTTTGGGAGGAACATTGAGTTATTGGTTGGCCGCTACTGAACCTAATTTATTTAAAAAAGTGATTGCCGTTGATGCACTTCCCTGCTCAGCCGCTTTGATGATTCCAAATTATAATGGTGAAAAAATTTCATATGAAAATCCGCAAAGCAAAATGATGTTACAAATGGATGATGCCGCTTTTAAAGGAATGAATGCACAACAAGTTCAGTTCATGTGCAAAAACAAAGAAAAGCATTCAACCATTATAGCAATGATGAATCAATCGAACAGAAAAACATATGTATATGGGTACATCGATATGCTCAATTTAGATTTAAGAGAAGAAATAGCTAAAATAAAAGTTCCGGTAGTCATCCTAGCCGCCACTTTTCCGGATAAAGCTACTGTTGAAAAAACCTACCAAACACAATTTGAAAAATTACCTTCAGTAAAGATTTTTTATGCCGAAAACGCCGCTCATTTTGTAATGTATGACCAACCGGAATGGTTTTTAAAAAATCTAACTGAAAATGTAAACTAACTTGGAAAAGCAAGCTCAATTTAACGAATTATTCCTAACCCATTATTCCAAAGTTTTACGATTGTGCAAAGGGTATTTCAATGGCGATGCTGATTGG
>LFEF01045734.1_pt1 | contig 11268 bp, 15 predicted proteins | sample 619371 | NCBI WGS metagenome assembly LFEF01 (sample SAMN03014291, study PRJNA259931) | freshwater metagenome | biome: lake; feature: waterbloom | place: China: Taihu Lake | collected 2006-08 | depth 0 m m
TCAGAGAATTATAAAATTGTTCAAATGCGAAAAAATTTGAATGAATACTTAAATCCTGAATTGCGAATTACTCCGACGACATACACGCCAAAACCGAAAAGAGTCGTGGCAGAACAAAGCAAAGGTGAAATCATCATTCCACATCAAAAACAACAAGCTGCTCCGGCAGAGCAACCAAAATCAGTTTTAACACCACCTTCCGGGAATGACCCAATGAATCCGGTAAATTCCGGTCAAAAAGGAAGTCCCAAAGATAAAGTAAGAGAAGAACCAAGATCAGCCATCATGCCTCCATCAGAAGGCGGGTCTAAAAAAGGGTAACGATATGAGTATGTTTAAAAAGGATTCTAAATCGTACACCGATTTATTAGGTAAAACCAACAGAATTGTTGAAGGAACCATCATTAAAGGTGATATTTCATCATCAGCCGATTTTCGATTAGATGGTCATTTGATTGGTAATTTTTCTTCAAAAGGAAAAATAGTAATTGGTCCAAGTGGTAGTATTAAAGGCGATATTGTCTGTAAAAATGCCGATATCGAGGGTAAATTTGACGGTAAAATTCAAGTTTTAGAAATCTTAAGTCTAAAATCAAAAGCCGTTATCCGAGGAGAAGTAATTTGCGGAAAATTAGCCGTTGAACCCGGTGCAGAATTTAGTGCCACCTGTGTTATGAAACCGAACGTAAAGACTTTACCAACCCAAAATGAACCAGGAGCTGAAGAAAAAACCGCTTAATAAGTGGTTACAACTCATCAATATTCCTATTCAAATGGGAGTTGTGATTTTTCTTTTTGCTTATTTAGGAGAATGGTTAGATCAACATTATCAAAATAAAAACCATCCCAACACCAAGCTTTTCACAATGATTGGTGTTTTTTTAGCTTTATATAATGTGATTCGTCAAGTAAATCAACTTAATAAAGAGGATTAAATGAAAACGTATTGGCAATATGTAAGGTTTTTATTGTTGGTTATTCCAATTTTTATTCTTCATTATTTTCTTTTTCAACTTCCGGATTTAAAAAACGAAGAACAAAAGTTTCTCATTAGTATTCCGGTCTTGTATTTAGTTTATTTTGTTCTATCTACAATCATCATAATTATAGTTATAAAAGTTTCGAATAAGAACTTTGATCAAGTAGGCATGACCTTTATGATTTTAACTTCTATAAAAATGGGCATTTCTTTTTTTATCGTTCGGCCAATTCTTTCTGCATCAGCCGAAAACAATATAGAAAAAATCAACTTTTTTGGTGTTTTCATTCTTTTTTTGACAATTGAAACCCTCATTACGATTCGATTATTAAACAAAAAACAGTAATTTATACATTACATTGGTTTTTAGTCAAAAAAAATAAGTTTAATAAATTTGAATAATAAAGAAAAAATGTACCTTTGCACCAAATTTTAGAAACCCAAAAGTTTAGAACAAATACATTATGGTGATTTCAAAAAAACCACTTTATTTAATAGTTGCATTTTTCTTTGCGTTACTGCCTTTGATTTTAAATGCTACCATTTCTGATTCTACAGCTGTTCATACAGAAAATGCTCATTCAGAAGAACCAAAAGATTTAAAAACTGAAATAAAAGAGTATATCGCTCACCACTTGTTGGATTCTTATGACTTCCATTTGTTTTCATGGAAAGATGACGCGGGTCATGATCATCATATTGGTTTTCCATTGCCGGTTATTTTAATTGATAATGGAGTTCAAATATTTTCTTCATCAAAATTTCATCACGGTCAAACTGTAGCAGAGAGCAATGGGAATTTTTATAAACTTTACCATGGTAAAATTTACAAAACAGATGCTGAAGGAACGGTTAGTTATGATGACAAACACCATGTTTCAAATGCAAAACCAACTTTAGATTTATCAATAACCAAAAACGTCTTCATGATGTTGGTGGTTTCTGTTTTAATGTTCTTCTTGTTTTCCGGTTTAGCCAAATCGTATGCCAAAAACGGAGGAATTGCAAAAGGAGCAGGTCGATTCTTTGAGCCAATTATTCTTTATATTAGAGATGACATTGCTATTCCAAATATTGGACACAAAAACTATAAAAAATACATGAGCTATTTATTAACCATCTTCTTCTTTGTGTGGTTTTTAAATATGTTCGGATTAACACCGCTGGGAGTTAACGTTACCGGTAATATAGCTATTACCGCAGGTCTAGCTCTTTTAACATACTTAATAACTACGTTTACAGCAAATAAAAATTATTGGGGACACATTCTGGATGCCGGGCGTTCCTAGCTTAATGAAAATAGTTTTAGCTCCAATTGAATTATTAGGAACAATCATTAAACCTTTTTCATTGATGATACGTTTGTATGCAAACATTGTTGCAGGTCACGTAGTATTAATGAGTATCATTGGTTTAATGTTTATTTTCAAGAATTGGTTAGGAAGTAGTTTGTCTTTCTTCTTGGCTTTTGCATTGTCATTATTGGAAATTTTGGTTGCTGCGTTGCAAGCGTATATTTTCACTATGTTATCGGCTCTTTATTTTGGAGCTGCCAATGAAGATCACCATCATGAAGAAGCTCATCATTAATAAATTGAATGTTTAATTAAATATATATACATTATGACAATTCCAAACATCGTAGGTGCTGGTTTAATCGTTATCGGTGCTGGTTTAGGTATCGGTAAAATTGGTGGTTCAGCAATGGACGCTATTGCTCGTCAACCAGAAGCATCTGGAAAAATTCAAACAGCTATGCTTATTGCAGCAGCTCTTATTGAAGGTATTGGTTTCGCTGCGTTATTCGCTGCTTAATTAAAAAAACAAGCAACAGTTGTAACGGTTGGTTGCAACTGTTGTTTTAAATTTAAATTTTCTAAATACATTATATAAATGGAGAAGTTAATAGAACAATTTTCACTTGGTTTGTTTGTGTGGATGCTAGTCATCTTCATCGGCTTAATTTTATTGTTGAAAAAATTTGCTTGGAAACCTATCTTAGATGCGGTTAATGAAAGAGAAGAAGGCATCAAAAATGCATTAGCATCTGCCGAAAGAGCAAAATTAGATATGCAAAACTTGACGGCTTCAAACGAGCGTTTGTTGGCTGAAGCCAGAGCAGAGAGAGATACTTTATTAAAAGAAGCACGTGAAATCAAAGAAAAAATGATTAATGATGCAAAATCGGAAGCTCAAGCTCAAGGAGAAAAAATGATTGCTCAAGCAAAAGCAGCGATTGAAAGCGAAAAAAATGCGGCGATGGTTGAATTGAAAAATCAAGTTTCTTCTCTGTCAATTGAAATTGCAGAAAAAGTATTAAAAAGTGAATTGTCCAATACTGAAGCTCAAACCAAGTTGGTAGAGAAAATGTTGGGTGATGCTAAATTAAATTAATCCGTATGTCAAGAGCTGCGATTAGATATGCTAAAGCTATCATGGATAATGCTGTTGCTGCCAATAGAGCAGATGCAGTAAACCTAGACATGAAAACCATTAGCGAAACCGTTCATTCAAACCACGAATTAAAATTATTCTTAGGTAGTCCGGTAGTGAGTGCCGATGTGAAATTTAATGCGTTGACAGAGATTTTTTCCGGAATTCAAGAGGATACAAAAAGTTTGTTTCGCCTTTTGAAAGAAAACAAACGTTTTGAGATTTTAGGTGAAATTGCTCTACAATTTAATGAGCTTCACGATGCCTTAAATGGAATTGAAGTTGCAAAAGTTACCACTGCTTTTCCAATTACAGCTGAATTGGAAGCTAAAGTTTTATCGAAAATCAAAGAATTTTCAAGTAAAAAAATCACGTTAATCAATACAGTTGATCCGGCTATAATCGGTGGATTTATCTTGAGAATGGGTGATCAACAATATAATGCGTCTGTAGCCAACAGATTGCAACAATTAAAGAGAGAATTTAGTAATTAATATTCCAAAAAAGATATAAAACAATGGCGGAAATTAAACCTGCTGAAATTTCAGCAATATTAAAAAAACAATTATCTGGTTTTGAATCAGGTGCATCGTTAGAGGAAGTTGGAACAGTACTTCAAGTGGGTGACGGTATTGCTCGCGTTTACGGATTGTCTAACGCTCAATATGGAGAGTTAGTGCAATTTGAAAATGGATTAGAAGCAATCGTATTGAACTTGGAAGAAGACAATGTTGGGGTAGTATTGTTAGGTCCTTCAACAGGTATTAAAGAAGGTTCTACTGTAAGAAGAACTCAACGTATTGCTTCCCTAAAAGTTGGTGAGCAAATGGTGGGTCGTGTAGTAGATACGCTTGGAAATCCTATTGATGGTAAAGGACCAATCAGTGGAGATTTATATGAAATGCCATTAGAAAGAAAAGCTCCCGGGGTAATTTTCCGTCAACCGGTAAATGAACCTTTACAAACCGGTATCAAATCGATTGATGCAATGATTCCTGTTGGAAGAGGACAACGTGAGTTAGTTATTGGTGATCGTCAAACAGGTAAAACAACTGTTTGTATCGATACCATTTTGAATCAAAAAGAATTTTATGATGCTGGTCAACCGGTGTTTTGTATTTATGTAGCAGTTGGACAAAAAGCTTCAACTGTTGCCGGAATTGCTAAAACATTAGAAGATAAAGGTGCAATGGCTTATACAGTAATTGTTGCCGCTAATGCATCTGACCCGGCTCCAATGCAAGTATATGCTCCAATGGCTGGTGCTGCAATCGGTGAATATTTCCGTGATTCAGGTCGTCCGGCTTTGATTATTTATGATGATTTATCAAAACAAGCGGTAGCCTACCGTGAGGTTTCTCTTTTGTTAAGAAGACCACCGGGACGTGAGGCGTATCCTGGAGACGTTTTCTATCTTCACTCTCGTTTATTAGAAAGAGCGTGTAAAGTGATTGCGGATGATGATATTGCTAAAAATATGAACGATTTACCTGAATCTTTACGTCCAATTGTAAAAGGAGGAGGTTCATTAACTGCTTTACCAATCATCGAAACACAAGCAGGTGACGTTTCTGCGTATATTCCAACCAACGTAATTTCGATTACAGATGGTCAGATTTTCTTAGATGGTGATTTGTTTAATTCAGGGGTTCGTCCGGCAATTAACGTAGGTATTTCAGTATCGCGTGTTGGAGGTAATGCTCAAATCAAATCGATGAAAAAAGTATCCGGAACGTTGAAATTAGATCAAGCTCAATTCCGTGAATTAGAAGCGTTTGCTAAATTTGGTTCTGACTTAGATGCTGTTACTTTAAACGTAATTGAAAAAGGTAAAAGAAACGTTGAAATCTTAAAGCAATCGGTTAACGATCCTTATAAAGTGGAAGACCAAATTGCAATTATTTATGCCGGAACGAAAAACTTATTAAGAAATGTTCCTGTAAACAAAGTAAAAGAATTCGAAAGAGATTTTATCGAATATTTGAATAACAAACATAAAGATACGTTGAATGCATTAAAAGCTGGTAAATTCTCAGATGAATTAACCGATGTTTTAGATAATGCAGCAAAAGAAATTTCAGCGAAATATAATTAACTAGTAATTGGTAATTAGTGATTAGTAATTGGCATAAAGCACAAACCGACTATTCACTAATTACTATTCACTAATCACTAAAAAAAATGGCAAATTTAAAGGAAATCCGTAATAGAATCAGTTCCGTTCAGTCAACGATGCAAATTACATCGGCGATGAAGATGGTTTCTGCCGCAAAGTTGAAAAAGGCACAAGATGCCATTACAGCAATGCGACCTTATGCCGAAAAGCTTACCGAAATTCTACAAAGTCTTAGTGCTTCTATGGAAGGGGAAGTTGGTGGTGCTTTTACTGCTCAACGTGAAGTTAAAAAAGTATTGATTGTGGCCATTACTTCCAACAGAGGATTGTGTGGTGCTTTTAACACCAATGTTATCAAACAAGTAAAAGTGTTAATTGATTCGTATGAAGGAAAACAAGTTGATGTTTTTGCAATTGGTAAAAAAGGGAATGATGTTTTAAGTAAAACTTCTACCGTTATTGCTAATAAAAGTGAAGTATTTGACGCGTTGACTTTTGATAATGTATCTACCATTTCAACGTTATTAACGGAGAAATTTATTTCAGGGGAGTACGATAAAATTGAAATTGTATATAATCAGTTCAAAAATGCTGCTACACAAATTGTTCAAACAGAGCAATTTTTACCGTTAGCTCCTGTGGTGGGTGCTGCTATTGTAAATTCAGATTATATTTTTGAACCAACAAAAGAAGAAATTGTGTTGACCTTGATTCCAAAATCATTAAAGACACAATTATACAAAGCCATTCGTGATTCTTTTGCCTCTGAACACGGAGCTCGTATGACAGCTATGCATAAAGCAACGGATAACGCAACTGCACTAAGAAACCAATTAAAATTAACGTATAACAAAGCTCGTCAAGCTGCGATTACAAATGAAATTTTAGAAATTGTTGGTGGTGCAGAAGCACTAAACAAATAAGAATATTTATTAAAAATAAATCAATTAAAATAACATACATTTAAGAAAGTCACGTGAATAGCGTGACTTTTTTATTTTATATCTTTGATAAATTTGTTTGAAATTTATGAAAAAAACACAACTAAAAGAACTAATAAGTAAAGCAGAAATGCTAGAACAATTGCCTTTAATCCAGCAATTGTATCCTGAATTTACGGAACAAATTTATAGTGATTTGTTAGACGAAATGTTATCAAATAACTATAAACAAGTAGTTGCTTTTGAAAACGAATCACCTGTTGGACTTTCCGGTTTTTGGGTGGGAACAAAATTATGGTGCGGAAAATACCTAGAACTAGATAATGTTATTGTTCATCCCGACCACCGATCAAAAGGAATTGGTAAAATGTTGACGGAATATTTAAATCAAAAAGCAATTGATTTAGGCTGTAAAGTCGTAGCATTAGATGCGTACACGAATAATTTTCCGGCACACAAGTTTTATTATAATTTAGGATTTGTACCGAAAGGGTTTCATTTTGTAAAGTTTTTGGGGGAGAAATAATGAAAAATTTTGCAATTATATTTTTACTGATTTTATTTGGCTGTGCTCCAAAAGAAACCTTCCAATCGCAATTTCCCGTTCCGATTTTCGAATATTATTATGAGGTAATTGGCAATCAAACTCATTTTATTATTGAGTTTAAAGAGTTAGTTCCCGTGGAAATTCGACTGCAAAAACTTTATTTCAGAAATAATGAAAGTCAAATTGAAATGACTTCCAATCGAAAAGCGAAAGTTGTTTTTAGAAAACCGGATATCATTCTCGATAAAAACCCTGAAAAAGAATTCGGAAATCAACCCCTAGATCTATCTCAGCCAAGATTTCAACTAAAAGCCTCCGAAGCAATAGTAGAATATAAAGAAAAAGGGAAAATAAAGTATTTCAAGTTCACCAACGTGAACGAAAAGTCAAATAAATAGTTACTTTTGCTTTTAACTAAATTAAACTCAACTTTTCTTGGGACTTTATAAATCGCTATTCAAACAAACTGCTATATATGGGTTAGCCACCGTGTTGCCCAGAATATTTAGTTTTTTATTGGTTCCGCTTTATACAAAAATGTTGAATACTGATGAATATGGTGAAGTTTCTATCATTTTTTCATGGTTAGTGGTGTTCAATGTGATTTTAGCGTATGGAATGGAAACTTCATTTTTTCGGTTTTATCATTCACATGATGATAAAAGAGCGGTTATAGGGACATCAACCATTTCTGTTTTTTGGACCACTATTGTTTTTTTGATTGGAGCACTTTTGTTTCGAAATATGTTAGCTCATCTCTCCGGAATAGATGCCGAATATATTACATACACCATTTGGATTTTAGTCCTGGATGCATTGGTCATTATTCCGTTTTCTAAACTCAGAGCTTATCAACGATCGATAGTTTATGCCATTATTAAAATTGGAAATGTCGCAATCAACTTAAGCTTAAATGTTTTCTTTTTGTTGTATTTACCAAAAATTGCAGCAACTAATCCGGATAGTTTTTTGGCCAGTTTATATGTTGAAAACTTTCAAATTGGGTATATTTTTGTTGCTAATATCGTAGCTAGTTTGCTTACATTAATTGTTTTATCACCCAATTATTTTCATATACAATGGCATTTTGATGCTCAATTGTGGAAGAAAATGCTTCGTTATGGTTTCCCGATACTAATTGCCGGATTGGCATTTGCCATCAATGAACATTTTGACAAAATTTTATTAGATAAATTGAATATCAGCAAAGCAGAAATTGGTGCCTATGCGGCTTGTTACAAAATTGGATTATTCATGGTGTTGTTCAGAACAGCTTATACTTTAGGAATCGAACCTTTCTTCTTTAGCTATGCTAAAAATGAAAATGCTCCACAAACCTATGCGGAAATTACCAAATATTTTGTAATTTTTGGTTCGGTTATTTCGTTGTCAGTGATTGTATTTGCGGATGTTTTAAAGTTAATTTTAATACCGAATGAAACGTATTGGTCGGCTATGAAGGTGGTACCTTTGATTGTATTGGCCAATTTCTTTTTGGGAATTTATACGAATCTTTCTGTTTGGTATAAGTTAACGGATCGAACTAAAATGGGAGCTTACATTTCGATTATTGGAGCTATCGTCACACTGATTTTAAACTTTTTATTGATTGAAAAATTTAGTTACATGGGTTCTGCTATTGCAACGATTGCGGCGTATGGAAGCATGATGACCATTTCTTATTATCTCGGCAATCTTCATTATCCGATTCCATATGATAAAAACAAAATTGGCTTTTATTTAGGGCTTTCCGTTTTGTTTTCCTTTGTCTATTTTTATGGATTTAGAGAGAACTATTTTGTTGGAATTGGATTGTTAGTTCTTTACCTTTATTTTGTGTATCGATTCGAGAAAAATGTACTTTTACGGTTGTTAAAAAAATAGGAAATCATGCAGATTAAAATTATCAATACATCACAACATCCTTTACCAAATTATGAAACCATTGCTTCAGCTGGAATGGATTTACGAGCCAATTTATCTGAGCCAATCACTTTAAAATCATTAGAAAGAACCATCATAAAAACCGGATTGTTTATAGAATTGCCTATAGGTTACGAGGCACAAGTTCGTCCACGTAGCGGTTTGGCAGCCAAAAAAGGAATTACTGTTTTAAATTCTCCAGGCACAGTTGATGCAGATTATCGTGGGGAGATTGGGGTTATTTTGGTAAATTTGTCCAAAGAAGATTTTGTTATTGAAAACGGTGAACGAATTGCTCAACTCATTATCGCCAAACACGAAAGAGCGGAATGGGTTGAAGTAGAAGTGTTAACTGAAACATCGCGTGGTGAAGGTGGTTTCGGAAGCACAGGCGTAAAATAATAATCAGTTTTCAGCGACAGTAAGCAGTTTAAAAAATTAATAATTAAAAGTATTCAGTCAAGTCTTTATACTCAAATCTTAATACAGCAATATGAAAATAATAGTACCAATGGCCGGACGCGGCTCTAGATTAAGACCACATACCTTAACCGTTCCAAAACCATTAATTCCGGTTGCCGGAAAGCCTATCGTTCATCGATTGGTGGAAGATATAGCCGGAGTTTTGAACCAACCGATTGACGAAGTTGCTTTTATTATCCACGAAAGTTTTGGCAAACAAGTTGAAAATGAATTAATTGTAATAGCTCAAAAATTAGGGGCAAAAGGAACAATCTATTACCAAAATGAAGCTTTAGGAACCGGTCACGCTATTATGTGTGCCAAAGATTCATTGAGCGGACCTGCTGTTATTGCGTATGCCGATACATTAATTCGTGCCGATTTTGATCTGGACACAACAGCTGACAGCGTCATTTGGGTAAAACAAGTAGATCAACCGGAAGCATTTGGTGTAGTAAATTTAAATGCAAATGGTGAAATCATTGAGTTGGTTGAAAAACCAAAAGAGTTTGTTTCTGATTTGGCGGTGATTGGCATATACTATTTCAAAGATGTTGCCGTTCTTAAAAATGAGTTGCAATCCGTTCTTGACAATAACATCATTCATGGTGGTGAATACCAAATAAATGACGGAATAAAACAAATGATGGCAAAAGGCATGAAATTTGTACCTGGTAAAGTAGACGAATGGATGGATTGTGGAAATAAAGACGTTACGGTTGAAACCAACACTAGAATGTTAGGATTTTTACATCATGACGGTGATGAATTGATTTCAAAAAAAGTAAAATTAGAAAATGCAACTATTATTCCACCTTGTTATATTGGTGATGATGTGGTTTTAATAAATGCAACAGTTGGGCCTAATGTTTCGCTTGGAAAAGGTTGTCATGTGATAGATTCAACCATCAAAAACAGTTTGGTTCAAACCCATTCACACATAAAGAATGCAAGCTTAGATAATGCTATGATAGGTAATCATGCTTCGTTCGACGGCAATTTTACGAGTATTAGCATCGGAGATTATTCGGTTTTAGAATAAAATAAAGAAAGTACTCAAGTTTTTCTTTTTCGAGAGAAATTCAAAGAGATGTAAAAATGATAAAACGCACATTACATATTCTACTATTTATTGGAATTTTATTTCAATCCATAACCTTATTTTCACAAGTAGAACCGGAAGATATAGCAGTAGATTCAAGTGAATTTCAAGAGGCGTTTTACGAATCATTACGAGAGAAAGGGATTGAAAATTATGATAAAGCTGTAAATGCTCTTCAAAAATGTTTGGTTTTAGAACCTAACAATCCGGTTGTGCATTTTGAGTTGGGTAAAAATTATTTGGCTCAAAAAGAGTATAAAAAAGCGTATGATAGTTTTGAAAAAGCAACTCAACTGGATCCAAAAAACAGATGGTTTTGGTCTGGAATGTATGATGTTTCATATGCTACTCGTGACTATAAAAACGCTATTGTAATTATTAAAAAGCTTATAGAATTTAAAAAAGAATATAAAGAAGATTTAGTGTCGTTATACATGTTTACTCAACAATATGATGAAGCATTAGCTTTAATAGATGAACTAACCACTACAATTGGGAAATCAGAAGTTAGAGAACAATTTAGAAGTCAAATTTTAAGCACAACTCGCTACCAAGGACAAGAGACAGAAAAATTAGTACAAGCGATTAAATTAAATCCAAAAAGTGAAGATAATTATGTAGCATTAATTTATTTGTATTCTGAAAGCAATCAAGAGGATAAAGCAATGGAAATTGCAAAATTATTAGAAAAAGAAATTCCTTCTTCTGATTGGGCTCAAGTGAGTTTATTTAAATTTCATTTAGAAAAAAATGAAGGGGATAAAG
>LFEF01030930.1_pt1 | contig 11262 bp, 11 predicted proteins | sample 619371 | NCBI WGS metagenome assembly LFEF01 (sample SAMN03014291, study PRJNA259931) | freshwater metagenome | biome: lake; feature: waterbloom | place: China: Taihu Lake | collected 2006-08 | depth 0 m m
CCGCCGCTGCTTTGGGATTTTTGCCAATGGCTATTTCTTCCGGTGCCGGAGCAGAAGTTCAACGACCTTTAGCAACGGTAGTAATCGGTGGTTTGTTTTCGGCCACTTTATTAACCATGATTGTTTTACCGTTATTGTTTAAAATATTTGACGAAAAAGAATTTAAAAAACCGAAATTCAAAAAGCATGTTAGTGGAACATATTGTTTGATGTTTTTCCTTTTTACAGTTGTAGGATTCGCTCAGCAAAATCCGTCAGAGTTAGATTCAATTATGGCAAAAGCATTCCAAAATAATGTGGCCTTAAAATCAGGAAAATTACAAATTGATAAAGCAAATGCTGCCATTCAAACGGCTTACAATTTTGATAAAACCACGCTTTATTATGGTTATGATCAGAATAACTTAGCGTTAAATAATTTACCTTTAAAGGTTTTTGGTGTGCAACAATCGTTCGCATTTCCTACTGTTTATGCAGCTCAACGAAAAGTATTGCAATCGGATTCCGAAATTCAAAAAGCGTCATTTGAATTGCAGAAAAATGGATTGCAAAACAGCATTTCCAAAGTATATCATCAGATTGTTTATATTCAACACCAAGAGAAACTGTATCATTATTTGGATAGTTTGTACCAAAATTTTTCAAAAGCCAGTCATCGTCGTTTTGAATTGGGTGAAACCAATTATTTAGAAAAGATTACCGCAGAAGCTAAGTTTAGACAAATAAGAACTAAGCTTTCTCAGTTGGAAAAAGAAAAAAATGTAAAACTTGAAATTTTACAATCGTTGGTTCAAACGGATGAAAAAATAGTTATTCAATTGACTACGATTGTTCCATTAATTGACTTTCAACAATCCAAAAGTCAAGGACTTTATCAGGATTATTGGCAAAGTGTTTCCAAAAAATACCAAACCAATGAAAAATTGCAAAAGCAAAATTGGTTACCCGATTTGAATTTAGAATATTTTCAGGGAAGAAATACCGGTTTGTCACAATCCTTGTATGGTTTTCAAGTGGGTATTGCTGTTCCAATTTTATGCAACGGAAATCTGGCTAAATCCAAAGTGGCAAAGTTGGAAACACAAGTTTGGGAGCAGCAAAAGCAAAACGAAACGATTAGACTTGAATCACATATCATTCAGAAAAAAAATGAATTAGAGCAACATTTTCAAGCCATTAATTATTATACTCAATATGGCAAAAAAGTAGCAGAAGAAATTATAAAAGTAGCCAACTTAAGTTATCAACAAGGTGAAATTGATTTCTTTCAATACATCATGAGTTTAGAAAACGCCACTTCTATCCAGGTCGATTATCTATCTGCTGTGAATCAATACAATCAAACACAACTCGATATTCAATACATCAATTATCAATAAAATGAAAAATATAGTTAAATTGTTTGCAATAGCAACATTTTTACTTTCTTGTAAACAAAAAGAAAAAGAAGAGAAGGTAAGTGATAACGGATTAATTACCGTCACACAACAACAATTTGCAGCCAGTAAAATGGAAATTAGTTCTCCGGTTGAACAAGATTTTGAAGTGGTAGTTCAAGCCACCGGAAAAATTGATGTACCGCCGCAATACAAAGCCAAAATTTCTCCATTTATTGGAGGTTATGTTAAATCAACTTCTTTGTTGATAGGGGATAAAGTAACCCAAGGTCAGGCATTAATTACCCTTGAAAATACTGAATACATAGATTTGCAAAAAGATTATGTAGAAATAGCAGAGCAAATCAAGTATCTAAAATCAGAATACGAGCGTCAAAAAACACTATTCGAAGAAAAGATTACTTCTCAAAAAAATTATTTAAAAGCAGAAAGTGATTACCGTCAATCGAAAGGAATGTATCAAGGTTTACGTGAAAAATTATTGTTGTTAAATATAAATCCTGCACAGGTAGAAAGAGGAAAATTCACTTCACTTATTACACTAACTTCCCCAATTACCGGTGATATCACAAAAATGAATGCTAATGTTGGGATGTTTATGTCTCCTTCCGATGTGATGATGGAAATAGTGAATACCAATCATTTAATGGTAAACTTGACTATTTTTGAAAGTGATATTTTGACCATTAAACAAGGTCAAAAAATACTTTTTACTATACCGCAAGCCAGTAAAGAACAATTTTATTCTATTGTTCAAACAGTCGGTAAATCTATTGAAAATGAAGATAGAAGCATTTCAGTGTATGGAGCTTTACAGAAAGAATTAAAAGAAAAATTTCTTTCAGGTATGTTTGTGGAAGCCAAAATAGTTACGGCTACCAAAAAAGGTTGGAGTGTTCCAAATGACGCCATTATTAGAGAAGACAATAAATATTTTGTACTTTTAGGACAACAAAAACAAGACCGTTTTGTTTTTAAAAAAATATTGATTGAAATTGGTGAAGTAGCTGAAAATTTTACAGAAATCAAACTCAATCAAAACGTAAATCAAAATGCAAAAATACTAACTAAAGGAGTCTATGAACTAACCAATTAATTTTTATCTCATGAATCAAGCTCATTTACACATGGTTTTTAACCATTTTCCCATTATCGGATTATTTTTCGGAACAGCTATCTTACTTTACGGAATCATAAAAAAACAAACCATTCTCATCAACACGGCTTATATAATGTTTATCTTTTGTATGGTAATGGCCAAAGCCACCATGATGACCGGTGAAGGAGCCGAGGAAATAGTGGAAGAATTAGGCATATCGCACGACATTATTCACGAACACGAAGAATTGGCTGAAAAGTACATGAAAGTCTTGTATGCTTTAGGTTTACTATCCATTGCCGGTTTGGTAACCAATACCAAAAAACATGCAAAGGCGAGTTTGGTTTCTTATTTTGTTCTGGTTTTGGCTCTCGCAGGTTTGGTGTTCTCTAAGTTTGTAGGTACTTCAGGTGGTGAAATTCGCCATACAGAAATTCGGGAAAATGCGACAACTCAAACCAGTGAAATGCAAGAAGTGAAACAAGAAAACGATGATCATTAATTGAACGTTCTATTGTAACTTTCTTTCATTTTCTGCGTATAAAAAGTAAACCAAAATACTTTTTATGAATAAACCATTCAATTTTAAGTTAATTCCGATGATTGTCGGCGTTATCTTTCTTATCATTTTTATAGCAAAATCTACTGTAACTATAGGATCAGGACAAGCGGGTGTTTTATACAAAACCTTTGCTGGTGGAGTAGTAACTGATCAGCCACCTTTAGGTGAAGGATTTCACTTAGTAGCCCCGTGGAATGATGTGTTTATATACGAAGTTCGTCAACAAGAATTATCAGAACAAATGCAGGTTTTGTCTTCCAATGGTTTGGAAATCAAATTGGATGCAACCGCTTGGTTTCACCCTCAATATGAAAATACCGGAAAATTACATCAGGAAAAAGGAGAGAATTACATTGAAAGAGTGATTCGTCCTGCGATTCGTTCTGCTGCCAGAAGTGTGGTAGGTCGTTATACACCTGAACAATTGTATTCCACCAAAAGAGATGCTATTCAAGACGAAATTTTTACTGAAACGAAAAAGATTTTAGCCAATCAATATGTTCAATTAAATGAAGTATTAGTGCGTGATGTTACCTTGCCATCCACCATTAAAACAGCGATTGAAACCAAACTAAAACAAGAACAGGAAAGTTTAGAATACGAATTCAGATTAGAAAAAGCTCAAAAAGAAGCAGAACGTCAACGTATTGAAGCCGAAGGGAAAGCCCGTGCCAATCAAATTTTAAGTGCATCGTTAACCGATAAAATTTTACAGGAAAAAGGTATTCAAGCCACATTAGAGCTTTCAAAATCAACCAATTCAAAAGTAATTGTCATTGGTTCCGGTAAAGATGGAATGCCGATTATTTTGGGGAATCAATAATTCAACAAATCACAAAATTTCTAAATTTTTTGTTTTCTAAAAATTTAAGTCATTACATTTGCAACATCAAAAATGAACAAAATGTTTTCAATTCAATTACATCATCATCATCACACCTCCGCTCAAGCGAAGTAATGATGCTATGTAATTAATTCATATATCTAAAACCCGTTTGAGTACATCAAACGGGTTTTTTGTTGCTCTCCGCTTTGGTGTACTCATTTTAAAAAACAAAAAATGAACACACTAAAAATTGCCATTCAAAAATCAGGTCGACTTCACGATGAAAGTATTCAAATTCTTCGAGATTGTGGAATTTCAATTTACAACGGAAACGATCAACTCAAAGTATCGGCATCCAATTTCCCTTTAGAAGTCTATTATTTACGTAATTCCGATATTCCTCAATATTTGATTGATGGAGTAGTAGATATTGCGATTGTAGGCGATAATCTTCTAGTTGAAAAAGGGCAAAACATTCAAATTGTCGAAAAACTAGGATTCTCCAAATGCAAAGTTTCTGTAGCGGTTCCAAAGAATTTCAACTACAATTCCATTCAAGATCTAAACGGATTACGTGTTGCCACTTCCTATCAAAAAACAGTAGTAGATTATTTTTCTTCTAAAGGAATTTCTGTAGACATTCACCAAATTTCAGGTTCCGTTGAAATTGCTCCTAACATTGGACTTTCAGATGCGATTGTTGATATCGTTTCAAGCGGAAGTACGTTACTCAAAAACGGTTTGAAAGAAGTTGAAGTGATTCTAAAAAGCGAAGCCGTATTAGCCGTTTCTCCTCAAATTTCTGCTGAAGCCAAACAAGTTTTAGCCCAACTTCAATTCCGAATTCAAGCCGTATTACGATCAAGAAAATCGAAATACATTTTGATGAATGTACCCAATGATAAAATTGCAGAAATCAGTAAAATTCTTCCGGTTTTAAAAAGTCCAACAGTAATGCCATTAGCAGAAGAAGGTTGGAGTAGCGTACATTCTGTAATTGATGAAGATAAATTTTGGGAAGTCATCGACCAACTAAAAGAAGTTGGTGCCGAAGGCATTTTAGTTTGCCCAATTGAAAAAATGGTTCTGTAAAAGAAAATAGAGAATAGAATTTAGAATATAGACTTATGAAAAAAATATATAATCCAAAACCCGAAACCTGGACTCAAATTTGCAAAAGATCAACGCAAACGTTCTCTGATGTAGAAGAAACGGTAAAACAAATTTTCAAAGAAGTACAACAAAAAGGTGATCAAGCCATTGCCAAATATGCCTCTTTCTTTGATGGCGTAACTTTAGAAAATAGTCAAGTAACTTCAGAAGAAATTGAAATCGCTAAAAGTGAAGTTTCAAATGAGCTAAAAGAGGCCATTCAACTAGCCAAATACAACATTGAACAATTTCACGCCGCTCAAAAAACAGATATAATTGTGGTAGAAACGACTGTTGGAGTTACGTGTTGGCAAGAAAAACGTCCCATTCAAAAAGTCGGGTTATACATTCCGGGTGGAACAGCTCCGTTATTTTCTACTGTTTTGATGTTGGCCATTCCGGCAAAATTAGCAGGTTGTCAAGAAATTGTATTGTGTTCGCCATCGGATAAAAATGGAAAAATCAATCCTGCAATTCTCTATGCTGCCGATTTGTGTGGTGTAACCAAAATTTACAAAGTAGGCGGTATTCAGGCTATAGCAGCATTGACTTTTGGCACAGAAACAATTCCGAAAGTATATAAAATTTTCGGACCCGGAAATCAATTTGTTACGGTTGCAAAGCAAGTGGCAATCCAATTCGGAACAGCCATCGATATGCCGGCCGGACCAAGTGAGTTATTGATTTATGCCGATGATTCAGCAATTCCGGCTTTTGTTGCTTCTGATTTATTGAGCCAAGCCGAACACGGAACTGATAGCCAGGTAATCTTGGTTTCCAATTCTCAAAAATTAATTGACTTGGTTGAAAAAGAAATCGATAACCAAATTCAAGTTTTACCACGCAAAGAAATAGCTCAGAAAGCCATTAATAATTCAAAATTAGTCTTAATTGAAAAGGAGAATGCCGCATTGGATTTTATCAACGAATATGCTCCCGAACATTTTATCATTTGTTCCAAAAACGAAGATTTTTTCATCAACGGAATTCAAAATGTAGGTTCAGTCTTTATTGGCAATTTCTCACCGGAAAGTGCAGGCGATTATGCTTCGGGTACGAATCATACGCTGCCAACAAACGGATTTTCAAAGAATTATTCCGGTGTAAATTTAGATAGCTTTTCTAAAGCTATTACGTTTCAAAAAATTTCTGAACAAGGAATCCAAAATATTGGCAAATCAATTGAAATCATGGCCGAAGCTGAGGGTTTGCAAGCCCATAAAAACGCAGTTACATTACGACTAAATGCTTTAAATGATGAATAAAAATAAAGAAATTAGCAGTTCCTTTTCGATTCAAAATTTAGTTCGAAAAACTATTTTGAACATGAAATCCTATTCATCAGCACGCGATGAATTCAAAGAATTTGAAACGAATATGGTTTTTTTGGATGCGAATGAAAATCCGTTTTCCAATGGATACAATCGCTATCCCGATCCACAACAAAAGCTATTGAAAACACTTTTGGCTAAACAAAAAAAAGTCACTTTAAATCAGATTTTATTAGGTAATGGAAGTGACGAAGTGATCGATTTACTCTTACGTGTATTTTGCGAACCCAATCAAGACAACATCATCACGTTGCCACCAACTTACGGGATGTATGGTGTTTTAGCCGATTTGAATGCCATTGAAAACAGAGAAATTTTGTTAACCAAAGATTTTGAACCGAATGTGGATGAAATTTTAAATGGTGTTTCCGAAAACACAAAAATCATCTTTTTATGTTCGCCAAATAACCCAACCGGCAATTCATTTTCAGATGAAAGTATTTTGTATTTATTGAGAAATTTCAATGGTTTAGTTGTTTTGGATGAAGCGTATATTGATTTTTCCACCAAAGAAAGTTGGTTGTCGGAGTTGAATGATTTTCCTAATTTAGTAATCATTCAAACCTTATCAAAAGCCTATGGTTTGGCCGGACTTCGGGTTGGAATCGCCTATGCTTCAGACGAAATTATTTCTATTCTAAACAAAATAAAACCTCCATACAATCTGAATACTTCTTCACAGGAAATTGCATTAAAAAAACTTACTCAAAACACCTTAACTGCTCAAGTAAAAAAGATTGTTTCGGAACGGGAAAACATTATCGATGCATTTAAATCAATTACTTTTATTGAACGTATTTTTCCATCCGAGGCGAATTTTATTTTAATCAAAGTAGACGATGCAACGTTGCGTTACAACCAACTAATTCAAAATGGAATTGTGGTTAGAAACCGAAACAACCAACCTTTGTGTGATAATTGTCTTAGAATTACAATCGGCACAAAAGAAGAAAACAATCAACTAATTACCACCTTAAAATCATTGTAAAATGGCACAAAAAATTCTATTTATTGACCGTGACGGAACGCTCATCAAAGAAACACCCGATGAACAAATTGATGCGTTTGAAAAAGTGACGTTCTATCCAAAATCATTGACCTATTTAAGCAAAATTGCTTTAGAGTTCGATTATGAATTGGTGATGATTACCAATCAAGATGGTTTAGGAACTGAATCATTTACTGAAGAATCCTTTTGGCCGGTGCATAATTTCATTCTAAAAACATTTGAAAATGAATTCTGAAGTTTTAATCGATAAAACATTTCTACACGAAAATGCTCCAACCCGAAAACCTGGAATTGGATTACTACAAAAGTATTTTTCTACTAACTATGAATTAGAAAAATCAATCGTTATTGGCGATCGTTTAACCGATGTTGAATTGGCTAAAAACCTCGGTTCAAAAGCAATTTTCATTAATGATAATACCTATTTGGGTACAAATGAAATTTCCGTTAAACGCGAAGAATTGAACTCAATTATTGTTTTGGAAACCAATGACTGGAAACAAATTTATGAATTTTTGAAATTGGAAAACCGAACGGCTTCGGTCTATCGCAAAACGAATGAAACTGAAATAGCCATCACGTTAAATTTAGACGGAACCGGAAAAAGTAACATCAATACAGGTTTGGCATTCTTTGACCACATGTTGGATCAATTGGCACGTCATGGTCAAATGAATATGGATATTCAGGTCAAAGGCGATTTGCAAGTGGATGAACACCACACAATCGAAGATACAGCAATTGCGTTAGGCGAAGTTTTTGCCAAAGCATTAGGAAACAAATTAGGCATCGAACGTTACGGATTTTGTCTCCCCATGGATGATTGTTTGGCTCAAGTTGCCATCGATTTTGGTGGTCGTTCATGGTTGATGTGGCAAGCTCCTTTTAAACGAGAAAAAATTGGGGATATGCCAACCGAAATGTTTTTTCACTTTTTCAAATCGTTTGCCGATGGTGCCAAAGCCAACCTTAACATCAAAGCAGAAGGTTTTAACGAACACCATAAAATTGAAGCGATTTTCAAGGCTTTCGCGAAAGCTATCAAAGCTGCGGTTAAACGTGATTCGGAGAAAATGATTTTGCCAAGTACGAAAGGAATGTTGTAATTATTTGTTTCAAGTTTCAAGTTTCAAGTTGTTTTGTTGAATAACCTGAAACTTGAAACCTGAAACTTGAAACCTGAAACTTGAAACTTGAAACCTGAAACCTGAAACTTGAAACCTGAAACTTGAAACCTGAAACAAAAAAAATGAAAATAGCAATAATAGATTACGGAGCAGGAAATATAAAAAGCATTCAATTTGCCTTGAAACGATTAGGTTTTGAAGGAATTTTGACAAATAATCCAAACGAAATTCAAACTGCCGAGAAAGTCATTTTTCCAGGTGTTGGCGAAGCAAGTTCTGCAATGAAGAAACTTAAAAATAGTGGTTTAAATGAATTGATTCCCACATTAAAACAACCGGTTTTAGGCATTTGTTTGGGAATGCAATTGATGTGCAACCACACAGAGGAGGGAAATACGAATGGTTTAGGAATTTTTGATACCCATGTTATTCGATTTTCCAATCAAGTTAAAGTGCCGCATATGGGTTGGAACACCATTTACAATTTGGAATCGGCATTATTTGCAGGAATAAAAGATAATGAGTTCATGTATTTAGTACATAGTTTTTATGCTCCATTGTCTGAAAAAACGATTGCAACGACAAATTATGAACTACAATATAGTTCGGCTTTGCAACGCAATAATTTTTACGGTGTTCAATTTCATCCTGAAAAAAGTGGAATGGCTGGAGAACAAATTTTGAAAAACTTTTTAGCGTTAAATTCTAATTACTAATTACTCAAAAAAAATGAAGATAATCCCAGCCATCGACATCATCAACGGAAAATGTGTCCGACTAACCAAAGGCGATTATGCCACACAAAAAATATACAATGAAAATCCGTTAGAGGTCGCCAAACAATTTGAAGAACACGGTATCGAGTATTTACACTTGGCGGATTTAGATGGAGCAAAATCCGGGCAAATTGTGAATTACAAAATTTTGGAAAAAATAAGTACAAACACCACCTTAAAAATCGATTTTGGAGGTGGATTAAAAACTAACAAAGATGTTGAAATCGCATTTGAATGCGGAGCCAATCAAATTACAGGAGGAAGTATTGCTGTAAAAAAACCTACTTTATTTGAAGAGTGGATTATTCGCTATGGTCCGGAAAAAATCATCCTCGGTGCCGATGTTTCGAATGGAAAAATTGCTGTCTCGGGTTGGCAAGAGGAAAGTTCGGAAGAGCTCATTCCATTTATTCAACACTATCAAACCAAAGGAATTCAGTCTGTTATCTGTACAGATATAGCAAAAGACGGTATGTTGGAAGGACCAAGTTTTGAATTATATAAAACGATTTTAAACAAAATTAAAAACTTAAAATTAATTGCTTCCGGCGGAATATCAACCTTTGATGAATTACCAAAATTAGCCGATATAGGTTGTCACGGCGTAATCATCGGCAAAGCGATTTACGAAAACCGAATTTCTTTAAAACAACTGGAAAATTTCATCACAAAGTCTTAATACTATCATCTTAATACTCCAATGCTAACAAAAAGAATAATTCCCTGTCTAGACATCAAAAACGGAAGAACCGTGAAAGGCATTAATTTTTTAGACTTAAAAGATGCCGGAGATCCTGTTGAATTAGCTTTGAAATATAGCTTAGAAGGTGCCGATGAATTGGTTTTTTTAGATATTTCTGCCACTGAAGAACGAAGAAAAACATTAGTTCAATTGGTTCAAAAAGTAGCTCAAACGATAAACATCCCATTTACAGTTGGTGGTGGAATTTCATCTGTTGAAGATGTGGAAATATTGTTGAAAAACGGAGCAGATAAAATTTCCCTCAATTCATCCGCTGTAAAGAATCCTAAATTAATCTCAGAAGTAGCTAAAAACTTCGGAAGTCAATGTGTTGTAGTTGCCATCGATGCCAAATTAATAAATGAAAATTGGAAAGTCCATTTGGTCGGAGGAAAAGTAGCTACAGAATTGGATTTATTTGATTGGGCAAAAGAAGTCGAACAACTTGGAGCAGGAGAAATTTTATTCACCTCAATGAATAATGACGGAACAAAAAATGGCTTTGCCAATCAAGCCTTGGCTCAATTATCAAGAACAGTGAATGTGCCGATTATAGCCTCCGGTGGAGCAGGAACATTGCAACATTTTGAGGAAGCTTTTTCTTCTGGAAATGCTGATGCAGCTTTAGCAGCCAGCGTTTTTCATTACTATGAAATATCCATTCCTCAATTAAAACAATTTTTGAAAAATCAAAACATCTCAATTAGAATATAAAGAGTTTTCAACGTAAAAAACTTTTATGAACTTATAAAAACTAAAAGAATTAGTAAAAAAACTTATATGACTTATATGTTTAAAAATAATCTAAATTTCAGTAAAAATCCTGATAACTTGATACCAGCCATAATTCAAGACGCAACTACTAAAACAGTTTTAATGTTGGGCTACATGAACGAAGAAGCTTATCGCCTAACGATTTCTTCGCAGAAAGTAACATTCTTCAGTCGAACAAAAAATCGATTGTGGACTAAAGGCGAAGAAAGTGGCAAATTTCTCAATCTTGTTTCAATAGAAGCGGATTGCGACAATGATACACTTTTAATTCAAGTGAACCCAACCGGTCCGGTTTGCCATACGGGAGCCGATACGTGTTGGCAACTGCCAAATGAAACAAAGTTTGGTTTTTTATCAGCGTTAGAAAATATCATTCAATTTCGGAAGGAAAATGGCGAATCTGAAACAAGTTATGTTGCTTCGTTATTTGCAAAAGGAATCAATAAAATAGCTCAGAAAGTAGGCGA
>LFEF01031730.1_pt1 | contig 11142 bp, 9 predicted proteins | sample 619371 | NCBI WGS metagenome assembly LFEF01 (sample SAMN03014291, study PRJNA259931) | freshwater metagenome | biome: lake; feature: waterbloom | place: China: Taihu Lake | collected 2006-08 | depth 0 m m
GGCGGTGGCAAAAACTGAGTGCAACACCTGACCTTTCCGGTAGGGTGTTGCCATGTCTTATCACGAACTCAGCATCGAAGAGCGCTCCAACATCCAGGTCGGTCTGCTGCGCGGCATGAGCCAGCGCGCCATTGCCCGAATGCTCAACCGCAGCCCCTCGACGATCAGTCGCGAGATCCAACGCAATCGCGACACCCAAGGCGCATACACCACCCTGCATGCCCAGCGAGCCATGCGCGAACGTCGATTGCCCTGCCGGCCTCGGAAAAAGCTGGTGCCCGGCGACGAAATGTTCGAGCTGGTCGCCCACCTGCTGCGACAACGCTTTTCTCCCGAGCAGATTGCCGGCAAGCTCCGCGCTATGAAATCGCCGAACTTTGAAGACACCTACGTCTGCCGCGAGACGATCTACAACGCGATCTACGCCCTGCCAGTCGGTGAGCTGCGCAAGGAGCTGATCATCTGCCTGCGACAAGGCAAAAGTACCCGCAGGCCGCGCTCTGGCGGTGTGGACCGGCGTGGCCAGATCCCCGATATGGTCAGCATCCATGTGCGCCCGCCGGAGATCGAGAATCGCGTGATGCCCGGTCACTGGGAGGGCGACCTGATCAAGGGCAAGGCCAACGCCTCGGCAGTGGCCACCCTGGTCGAGCGCACCAGCGGCTACCTGATCCTGGCGAAGATGAACGATGCGACGGCGACCTCGGCGGTGGAAGGCTTCAGTGCGGCGCTGAACCGCATGCCGCTGGCGGTGCGCAAGAGCATGACCTACGACCAGGGGCGGGAGATGGCCCGGCACGCTGAAATCACGCAGAAAACCGGGGTGGCGATCTACTTCTGCGACCCGCACAGCCCCTGGCAGCGCGGCAGCAACGAGAACATCAACGGATTGATCCGTCAGTACCTGCCCAAGGGCACGGACTTGTCGGTGTACAGCCAGGAACAGCTGGATGCCATTGCTTATGAGCTGAATATCCGTCCACGCAAGCGCTTCGGCTTCAAGTGCCCCATCGAGGTCATGACAGAACTGATGGGCAAGCATCACGAGGCACCTGCCTCACTCCAGTAACCGTGTTGCACTCAGCTCCTGCAACCGCCAGGTAATGCCAGCCGAGAGAGACGCCCTGGTGGCTGAGAACCATCTGTATCAGCAGGTTGTAGTCGTTAGCATTGAAGAAATGAGGTGCGTTGGGGGGACGCGTCCCCAGATCGATGTCGTGGTAGGCCAGCCAAAGATTCCAGTCGACATGCTCGGCTACCTGGGAACGGCCGTAGGGACTGAGGTTCAGCAGCACACTGTCGCGAAGACCTTCCAGGCTGCTTATCTCCGGGTGCTCTTCTAGATACTTGGGCGTACACACTGGGTAGATCACATCGTGCACCAGCGGGTAGTTGCGATAACCCTCACGAACCTTGGCAATCTTGGTGACGAAGATGTCGGGACTCACGCCGGGCTCCATGGAGAGGAAGTTCTGCGTAGTGATGAGGTTCAGATCAACGTCCGGGTTCGCGCTGAAGAAACTGGGCAGCCGACGGGCCAGCCAGAGTGCGGAAAATGCGGGTGAACAGCAGAGAGTGAGAACGCGCTTTGAGGTGCTCTTTCTGCGAATTCGCTCAGCAGCCTGAGAGATGTTGGCGAAAGACAGCTGCACCGCATCGAAGAATATCGAGCCGGCATTCGTAAGCTCTACGGTTCGCCCCACGCTCGTGAACAGCTCGTCGCCGAGATAGATTTCCAGCTCGCGAATCTGTCGGCTGATGGCCGCCTGACTCACGCACAAGGCCTCGGCGGCACGAGTGAAATTCTGGTATTTGGCCGCCGCGACAAAAGCCTTTACGGCTCGAAGCGATGGCATCTTGATTAGGCTTTGATCGGGTTCGCTGTGCTTAACCATAACTACAAGTCATCAGATTCCTGAATAAAAAGTAGGTTTGGCCCCTGGCGTGCGCAATTTAGACTGCATCCAGCTGCCACCAATGGCCACCGTAGCTCGGTAGCTTTAGATAACCCGAGGTTATCCGAAAGGGCATCAACACAAAAGCCCTAGCCTTGTCGTGCGCAGGGCCCTGAGTCCGAGATTCCAATGCTTTCTGACTCAAGGACGCACCAACAAATCCCGCGCCAGCTTAGGAGTGCATATAACAATGAACAACCGTACCGATGTATTGGCCTTGATTCGCCAACGCAAAGAGCAACATGGACTTCCTTCCGCGGCGTATAAAGATCCGGAGGTTTATCGTCAGGATCTTGAGCAAATCTGGCACAAGGAATGGATCTTCGCAGGTCATACCTTCGAGCTGGAAAAACCCGGGCAGTACCTGACCCTGCAAATCGGCGACTATCCGATTGCAGTGGTCCGTGGCGGCGACGGCCAAGTCCGTGCGTTCCACAATGCTTGCCGGCATCGAGGCTCCAAGGTTTGTACTGAAAACAGCGGTAAGGTAGCCAAGCTGGTTTGCCCCTACCACAAATGGACTTTCGATCTGGATGGTAAGTTGCTGTTCGCCGGGAACATGGGGCCCGACTTCAACGTTGCCGACCATGGCCTGAAGCCCGCCCATTGTCAGGTGGTGAACAGCTATATCTACGTCTGCGTGGCCGACAAGGCACCGGACTTTGATAAATTCCGAAGCGCCGTATCGCCCTTCATCGGTCCGCACAACCTGGATCACTGCAAGGTAGCATTCGAGTCCAACCTGGTGGAACGGGGCAATTGGAAGCTGGTCTTCGAGAACAACCGCGATTGCTACCACTGCGATGGCAGCCATCCTGAGCTGCTCAAATCCTATGTTGAAGATCCTTCAGTACAGGGCGTTGGCGGTGAGGAGCCCCCCGAACTAACGGAATACTGGAATCGTTGTGAGGCAGCCGGCCTGCCTAGCCGCTTGGTGATGGATGAAGCCGGGCAGTTCCGGATGACACGCATTCCACTCACCAACGGAGCCGTCAGCTACACAATGGACGGCAGACCTGCGGTAACCAGTCGCCTGGACCGAAGTGGCGAAGACAACATCGGCGCGCTCCTGTACTTCAACTATCCCTCCACCTGGAACCACTTCCTCGGTGATCACGCCCTGAGTTTCCGAGTGCTGCCCCTGGGGCCCGGCGAGACCCTGGTGACTACAAAGTGGCTGGTACACAAAGACGCTCAGGAAGGCATCGACTACGACCTCGATCGCCTGACCCGTGTCTGGACTGCCACCAACGACCAGGATCGGCGCCTAGTTGAAGGCACTCAGGTTGGCGTGACATCTCCCGCATACGAGCCCGGCCCATTCTCGTCGCTCGTCGAGATTGGGGTCAGTCAATTCGTGGATTGGTACTGCTCAAAAATGATTAGTCGACTTGCTGACTGACTCCTGCTCGTAGCGCTTCGGCTGAACCCCGTTTCATTTTGTTGGTGAAACGGGGTTTCTTTTATTTGAAGGACCAATTGCTCAAGAGCTCGTACGCAGCCCATAAAATCCGCTTCTCGCCATAGCGGTCATGGCAAGGGATTACTCCTGGTGCTCTTGGCCGCGCTTTGCTACGGACTGCAACCCCTCTTCGCCAAGTACGCATACGTAGGCGGCGCCGATCCTGTAGGGCTACTGCTAGCGCGCTACTCAATTGCCGCTGGAGTATTGCTGCTGATCCTCCGCCGCCGAGGAATTCCGCTTCCGAGTCGGCACCTGGCAATACAGAATTTTCTGCTGGGCGCTGGATATGGGGTATCGGCACTCGGTTACTACGTCGCCAGCCGCTATGTATCCGTAGGCTTGGCGGTGATTCTGGTGTTCACCTTTCCAACCTTCGTCACAGCAGGATCCATCGCGCTTCTGGGTGAGCGCACCAACTCCCTCAAGCTAGTGAGCCTGACATTGGCGCTGGGCGGGGTCCTTATGGCGACTGGGCTCACGATATCTGGATCACCGACAGGGGTGCTTTGGGCGTTGTTCTCCGCAATTTGCTACAGCATCGCCGTCCTGTATGGAACCCATCGCATCTTGCATGAACATCCGCTGGCCTCAGCCGTAATAGTGCTCCTAGGTTGCGGAACTGTATTCGTTCTGGTCGCCCTTTTTCGGGGCGCGTCCCTACCGTCTTCAGCCCTTGGCTGGTGGTCAACAGTGGGCTTAGCCTTGTTTTCGACCCTGATACCGCTCACAGCATTCCTGGCCGGGGCCTCGCGAATCGGCCCGTCGTCAGCGGCAACTGTTTCAACGCTAGAGCCGGTAGTGGCCATTGCGGTTGCACTCATGGGCGAGCAGCTAACCTCTGCAATGATCTGCGGAGGCGGAATGGTAGTTCTGGCGGCTTTGCTGTTGGCGCGCCGGGGAGTCGTTGATCAAGGCTTGAGCGACGCGCAGACCGAAACCGCCTCAAATCGATAACATGAGGTTATTACAAGATCCTTGTAAATGTAGTTGGACGCTGAGACAGCTAAAACCTAATTTTTAGCTATCGCGTGGCATCTAAAAACGATGCCGCATTTATGGAGCAGGAATTTCTGCGCGCCGGCTTACCGATGTTCGAGTTTGAACGGATCTCCGGCATTTTTTTCGCACTGATCACCGTCCGATCATGAACAGTGAAAAGTTGACTGATTGGTTATAAACATAAGAATGAGGTTTGTATGAGTCAGGCCGATGAGATTCTTTCGGTAAAGAACATCTTCAAGGTATTCGGACCTAATCCGGATATTGCCATGGAGATGCTGCGCAAAGGCGCCGACAAGAACGAGATCTTCCGCAAGACCGGTCATGTCGTCGGGGTGTTCGACGCCAGCTTTTCAGTCAAGCGCGGTGAGATCTTCGTGATCATGGGGCTGTCCGGTTCGGGCAAGTCCACCATGGTGCGGCTGTTCAACCGTCTGATCGAACCCACCTCGGGCAGTATCCACCTGAACGGACGCGAGATCACCGGCCTCTCGGACAAGGCATTGCTGGACGTGCGCCGCAAGGAAATGGGCATGGTGTTCCAGTCCTTCGCGCTGATGCCGCACATGAGCGTCCTGGAAAACACCGCCTTCGGCTTGGAAATCTCCGGTGTCAGCGAGCGCGAACGCCACGCCCGAGCCGCCGAAGCCCTGCGGCAGGTGGGCCTGGCCGGCCATGAGCACAGCTACCCCCACCAGCTGTCCGGCGGGATGCAGCAGCGCGTCGGCCTAGCCCGGGCCCTGGCGAACGACCCGACCATCCTGCTGATGGACGAAGCCTTCTCCGCCCTCGATCCGCTGATTCGCAGCGAGATGCAAGGCGAACTGATCCGCCTTCAGGCCGAGCAGCAGCGCACGATCATTTTCATCTCCCATGACATTGAGGAAGCGATCCGCATCGGTCATCGCATCGCGATCATGGAGGGCGGCCGGGTGGTGCAGATCGGTACCCCGCAGGAACTGATCAACCAGCCCGCCAACGAGTACGTCGAAACCTTCTTCAAGGGCTTCGACAGCTCCCGGGTGCTCAAGGCCGGCGACGTCGCCCAACTCGACCCGGCGATGGTCTGCCGAGTGAATGGCAAAGCCCCACACTTTCAAGCGGGTGTGCCCTACGGCTACCTGATCGACGAGCGTGACCAGCTCCTGGCCGTGGTGGGCGCGGATGAGTCCGGTGGCGTGGCGATCGGCCAGCCGGAGGAGCAGTTCAGCCTGCACAAGCAGAGCCCCGTCTACACCGACACGCCCTTGCATGACGTGCTGGATATCGTTGCGGCACTGCCTTACCCCGTGCCCGTTCTGGACCGTGACGGTGCCTTGAAAGGCACCATTTCCAAGAATCAGCTGTTGCACACTCTGAGCCGCCATTGAGCCCCCTCGATCACGCAACAGCCGCAACTTCGGAGAATAGGTAACCAGCATGTCAGAGTTCAGTCTTCTCGATCCTTTCCAGAGCGCAGTCATTCCCCTGGGTGACTGGGTGGAAACCACCCTCAATTTCCTGGTGCACAACTTCCGCGATGTGTTCCGTGCCATCCGTTGGCCGATCGATCAGGTGCTCAATGGCATCGAGTTCGTCCTGCAGAGTATCCCGCCAACCATCGGCATCATCCTGTCCTCGTTGCTGGGCTGGCAGCTGGCCGGCAAGCGCATGGCATTGTTGTGCTTCGTCACCTTGACCCTGCTCGGCTTCATCGGCGTGTGGTCGGAGTCCATGACCACCCTAGCGCTGGTGCTGACCTCGGTGTTCTTCTGCGCCGTGATCGGTATCCCGCTGGGCATTCTCTGCGCCCGCAGCGACCACCTGGAACGGATGGTGCGGCCGGTGCTCGACGCCATGCAGACCCTGCCTGCGTTCGTCTACCTGGTGCCCGTGGTGATGCTGTTCGGCATCGGCAACGTGCCGGGTGTGCTGGTAACCATCGTGTTCGCCCTGCCACCGCTGGTGCGCCTGACCAACTTAGGGATTCGCCAGGTACCCGAAGACAAGATCGAGGCCGCCCGCGCCTTCGGCTGCACCCCGCGGCAGATGCTGACCCGCGTGCAACTGCCGCTGGCCACCTCGACCATCATGGCTGGCATGAACCAGACCCTGATGCTGTCACTGTCGATGGTGGTGATCGCCTCGATGATCTCCGTCGGTGGCCTGGGGCAGATGGTGCTGCGTGGCATCGGCCGTCTGGACATGGGCCTGGCCACGGTCGGTGGTGTCGGCCTGGTGTTGCTGGCGATCTTCCTGGACCGCCTGACCCAGGCCATGGGCAAACGTTCCAGCGCCGACCCGAGCCTGCGTTGGTACCACACCGGCCCCGTTGGCGTGCTGCTGCGTCTGTGCGGTGCCGGGCAATCAGCCGGGCGGCGCAAGACCGCCTAATTCCAAACCCATCTTGATCTGCCGTACTTGAATACAAAAACCAGAAGAGGGTATGTGACAATGCATCAGTTCAGTTTTTCCCGCAAATTCATGCAATGCGCCTCGGCTTTGGCGTTCACGGTGATGTCTTTGCATGGCAACGCATCCGCTGAAAAGCCGGGAGATGGTGTCAAGGTCACACCAATGTTCTCTACGGTTGCCGAAGAGCGCTTCCGTGGCGAAATCGCCATGGCCGGCTTGGAAGAGCTTGGCTACAACGTCCAAGAGCCCAAGGAGGCCGAATACGCCACCGTCATTCTGGCGGTTGCTTATGGTGATGCCGACTTCACCGTGCATTTGGATGACATCCTACATGCTAGCTTCTACAAAAAAGCAGGCGGCGACACCAATCTGATTAAGGCCGGGGTGTTCATGCCAGGAATCCTCCAAGGCTACATGATCGACAAGAAGACCGCCGAAGCCCATAACATCAAGTACGTCACCGACCTGCAGAAGCCCGAGATCGCCAAGCTGTTCGACACCGACGGCGACGGTAAGGCTGACCTGACCGGCTGCAACCCCGGCTGGGGCTGTGAGCTGGTCATCGAGCACCATATGAAGGCCTACGACTTGGACAAGACCGTGCACGTCAACCAGGGCTCGTACTTCGCCCTAATGGCCGACACCATCAGCCGCTACAAGGAAGGCAAGCCGGTCCTGTACTACACCTGGACGCCACAATGGATTTCCAACGTACTGGTCGAGGGGCGTGACGTGGTCTGGCTGGAAGTACCAAAAACTGACCTCCCGGATGGCAATAACGATGCCAACACCATGTACGAAGGCAAGAACCTCGGTTTTGCCATCGACACGGTCGAGTCAACCCTGAACAGGGAATTCGCCGAGAAGAATCCAGTTGCGCTGAAGTTCTTCTCGCTGGTGCAGATCTCCGCCGCTGACGAAAGCGCACAGAACTTGAAGATGCAGCAAGGCGAAAACAAGCCAGCCGATATCCGCCGCCATGCTCAGGAGTGGATCGCTGCTCACCGCCAGCAGTGGGATCAGTGGCTGCAGGCCTCCCGTGCCGCAGCAGCAAATCACGCCTCCAAGTAGTTCATGTTCAAGGTGCCCGCAACGCGGGCACCTTTTTCCTTACCTGATCCTGTCTGTGGAGTGTTGATCACTCTACCCGCTCGTCCGTGATTTTCCTCTAGCCCAGGAACATAAAATAATCATGACTACTTCTCCGTACTCGATTCATCCAGACGCGCGAAAAATAGATCCTGCCAAGCGGCGAATTTCAGCAGTCAAGGCGGATGGCTCTGAAGACAATAATGATCGTGTTGAAATTGGCCCTACCCCACTGGCTTTCTCTGAATGGGCAAGCCTGAATCTGGAAGTGCCAAATCTGCACGCCATGCGCGAATATCGTTTGCGACGGATTCGCGAGCAGCTTGTAGCACGCGACTTGGGCGGCGCTCTCATCTTTGACCCTTTGAATATTCGTTATGTGACTGACACCACGAATATGCAGGTTTGGACTGCTCATAACCCTGCCAGGGCTTGCTTTGTCTCGGCTGCTGGATACGTGGTGCTGTGGGATTTTCATGGTTGTGATCACTTATCTGCCCATCTGCCACTTATCAACGAACTGCGTAGCGGAGCTTCTTTTTTCTACTTTGAGTCAGGCGATCGAACTGAAGAGCACGCTCGTAAATTTGCGGCTCAAGTTGATGATTTACTTCGTCAGCATGCCGGAAGTAATCGTCGCTTAGCAGTTGATAAGATCGAGATGGCGGGGCTTCGCGCTCTACAAGGTCTGGGTATTGAAGTCTTAAATGGACAAGAAGTTACAGAGTTCGCGCGATCAATAAAGGGGCCAGATGAGATAAAAGCAATGCGCTGTGCGATTGCATCATGTGAGGCATCCATTGCCGTGATGCGCAAAGAGCTTCGTGCGGGCGCTACTGAAAATGATGTTTGGGCCGTTCTGCACGCAGAAAACATACGACGCGGTGGTGAGTGGATCGAGACTCGAATTCTCAGCTCAGGCCCACGTACGAATCCCTGGTTCCAAGAGTCGGGACCTAGGGTCATCAGTGATGGTGATTTGCTCTCATTCGACACAGATCTCATCAGTGTCTATGGAGTGTGCGTGGATATTTCTCGTAGCTGGATTTGCGGTGGTGGTGAGCCTACTGCAGAGCAGAAACGATTGTATCGAATCGCATACGAACATATCACGACCAATGCGACCCTGGTGAAACCTGGCGTTAGATTCTCCGAGCTAACTGAAAAAGCCCATCGCCTACCAGAAGAGTTCCGGGCGCAGCGCTATGGCGTGATTTTCCATGGAGTTGGATTGTGCGACGAGTATCCCTCCATTCGATACCCAGAAGACTTTGAATCGTATGGTTACGAAGGGGAGCTTCAAGCCGGAATGGCATTATGCGTTGAGGCTTATGTGGGAGCTGTCGGTGGTAGGGATGGCATAAAGCTTGAGAATCAAATCCTCGTCACTGATGATGGATTTGAAAATCTAACTTCTTACCCATTTGAGGACTCATTTTTAATCGACTAACCGAGCATATTCGCGTGACCAGGACCAAATTCCAGTCACGCGCGCATGAATAAATAGATTATTAATGGTATTCATTGCCAATGAGCTGAGATATGAGAACTTCATTCGAAAGTGTCTTGAAGTGCAAGAACTTAGTGCATCTGGACAGGGCTAGTCGAGCTGGCCTGACGACTCCCGTACGTCGAGTGTCCTTCGTTCTGCGCGAGCATTTTTCAATGATGGCATTTACTGGGGCGGTAGATGCCTTGGTGACTGCCAACCTCATGAGTTCGATGCCCGTATTCGAAGTCCAGGTGGTTGGCGGCCAGAGTAACCTGGTCGTGAGCGACCTGGGTATCGCTATCTCCACAGACTGCTCGCTGGCTGAACTGGATGAAAGACACGAAGACATCATCGTGGTGTGCGGTGGTTTCCGGGTCCGCCTTGAAAGCGATCCTTTATTACGATCGAAATTACGCCACGCCGATGCTGCCGGCTCAGTGCTTGGCGGACTCTGGAACGGTGCTTACTTCCTTGCCGAGGCTGGATTATTGGATGGCCACGAATGTGCTTTTCATCCGGACGGCCGGGCTATGATGACCGAGCTTTTTCCAAAAGTAAGTGTGACTACTCACTCCCATGTGCTGGATCGCAAGAGAATGAGCTGTGCCGGCGCAAACAGCTCGCTGGGTATGATGCTTGAAGTGGTTGGGGGCGGTTGCAGGAGCTGAGTGCAACACGGTTACTGGAGTGAGGCAGGTGCCTCGTGATGCTTGCCCATCAGTTCTGTCATGACCTCGATGGGGCACTTGAAGCCGAAGCGCTTGCGTGGACGGATATTCAGCTCATAAGCAATGGCATCCAGCTGTTCCTGGCTGTACACCGACAAGTCCGTGCCCTTGGGCAGGTACTGACGGATCAATCCGTTGATGTTCTCGTTGCTGCCGCGCTGCCAGGGGCTGTGCGGGTCGCAGAAGTAGATCGCCACCCCGGTTTTCTGCGTGATTTCAGCGTGCCGGGCCATCTCCCGCCCCTGGTCGTAGGTCATGCTCTTGCGCACCGCCAGCGGCATGCGGTTCAGCGCCGCACTGAAGCCTTCCACCGCCGAGGTCGCCGTCGCATCGTTCATCTTCGCCAGGATCAGGTAGCCGCTGGTGCGCTCGACCAGGGTGGCCACTGCCGAGGCGTTGGCCTTGCCCTTGATCAGGTCGCCCTCCCAGTGACCGGGCATCACGCGATTCTCGATCTCCGGCGGGCGCACATGGATGCTGACCATATCGGGGATCTGGCCACGCCGGTCCACACCGCCAGAGCGCGGCCTGCGGGTACTTTTGCCTTGTCGCAGGCAGATGATCAGCTCCTTGCGCAGCTCACCGACTGGCAGGGCGTAGATCGCGTTGTAGATCGTCTCGCGGCAGACGTAGGTGTCTTCAAAGTTCGGCGATTTCATAGCGCGGAGCTTGCCGGCAATCTGCTCGGGAGAAAAGCGTTGTCGCAGCAGGTGGGCGACCAGCTCGAACATTTCGTCGCCGGGCACCAGCTTTTTCCGAGGCCGGCAGGGCAATCGACGTTCGCGCATGGCTCGCTGGGCATGCAGGGTGGTGTATGCGCCTTGGGTGTCGCGATTGCGTTGGATCTCGCGACTGATCGTCGAGGGGCTGCGGTTGAGCATTCGGGCAATGGCGCGCTGGCTCATGCCGCGCAGCAGACCGACCTGGATGTTGGAGCGCTCTTCGATGCTGAGTTCGTGATAAGACATGGCAACACCCTACCGGAAAGGTCAGGTGTTGCACTCAGTTTTTGCCACCGCC
>LFEF01034078.1_pt2 | contig 11062 bp, 9 predicted proteins | sample 619371 | NCBI WGS metagenome assembly LFEF01 (sample SAMN03014291, study PRJNA259931) | freshwater metagenome | biome: lake; feature: waterbloom | place: China: Taihu Lake | collected 2006-08 | depth 0 m m
GTGTGGGGTGTGGGGTGTGGGGTGGTCACTGCGTGCGCGTTGCGGGGGGAAGTGGGGAGAATAAATAAAAATAATCTCCTGAATCCTGAATCCTGAATCCTGAATCCTGACTCCTGACTCCTGAATCCCGACTCCTGAATACTGAATCCTCACTCCCAACTCCTGAATCCTGACTCCTGACTCCTGAATACTGAATCCTGACTCCTGACTCCTGAATCCTGAATCCTGAATCCTGAATCCTGACTCCTGACTCCTGAATACTGACTCCTTGACTCTTGCCTTCAGAAGCTGATCACTGAAATCCCACGATTTCTCCTGTAAGATACTTTTTAGAGATGAGGAGTAATTATTTATGGAAGCTGGCGGTTCACAACGAGGGATTTCCCCAACTCTGCGGCAAAGTGGTATCGGTTTAATGTTACTGACATCGGGGGGAATATTAATCTGGTTTATCGCCTGGTTAAGTAATTTTAGCTTCGGGGGGCGCAGTTATCGAGCCAGCTTCCTTTTTCCTAATGTGGGTGGCATGATGGTGGGAACCCGCGTCGGTTATCGGGGAGTGAGAATCGGGCAAGTGACGGCAATTACCCCAGAACCGGAGGGAGTCGCCGTAGAAGTGGAGATTTCGCCAGCAGATCGCCTAATTCCCAGTAATTCCCTCATCGAAGCCATTCAATCCGGTTTAGTGGGTGAAACCACGATCGATATTACTCCCCTGCAAGCTTTACCCGTCGGTGGTGTTAAAGAACCCCCTTTGAGTCCTAACTGCAATGGGGAGGTGATTATCTGTAACGGTTCCCGTTTACAAGGGCAATCGGCGCTAAATGTCAATACCTTGATCAGATCTTTACTGAGAATTTCTAATCTAGTTAGTGATCCCGATATGGTGGCCGGATTTCGTTCTTTTACCCAACGCGCTGCCAATGCCTTGGGGGGACTCGATCGCTTTAGTGGTGAGGCAACCACCGCTTTAAGTGAGGTACGTCGCAGCGGTACTCTAGGTAAACTTAATTCGGGGATGAGATCTCTAGAATCCTTACCCCAAGTATCCGGTTCTCTCGATCGCCTTTCTAGTGATCTTTCTGGTGTCGGGGGATTGAGTCAGGAAGCGACTACTTTACTGAGAAGTTTACAGGGAAGTGGCGGTCTGAAAAATTTAGACGCTACCCTAGTAGAGGCCCGAAAAACCCTGCTTTTGGTGGGCCAAACTACCGAAGAACTGCGGGTTTTTTTGGCAGCCAATCAAAATCGTTTAATTGCCACTCTCGATAGTATCAAAACTACCAGCGATCGCCTACAAACTACTCTCGCTGCTTTGGATCCCATCCTGACGGAAGTGCAGAAAAGCCAAATTATCGATAATTTAAACACTATTTCGGCAAATGCTGTTAAATTAAGCGAAAATTTGGGCAACTTTACCGCTTATCTCTCCGATCCTGCCACTGTTGTCACCCTACAGCAACTCCTCGACTCCTCTCGTGCCGCTTTTGCCAATCTTCAGAAAATCACCTCGGATGTGGATGAAATTACTGGTAATCCGCAACTGCGACAGGAAATTATCCGCTTAATTCAGGGTTTAAGTCGTTTGGTTTCTTCTAGCGAACAACTACAGCAGGAATTCGCCCAAGGTCAAGCAATGACAAGAATGGCCGCCCAAATTGCGACAATAGCCCCAAATCCTCCCGCTAATACCCCAGAAAAAGACCCTAAGAAACCTGAATCTGAGTAGCAGAATTTGGGGTAAGGGGTTGGGGAAAAAAAGTCCGAGAAGACCCAGTTTCAATACACAACAGTTTGTCTAATTTTTTGTCATAGCTAAATGAGGAATTTCTTCACCATATTTACGATAACTTTCTTTAACGCCTTCCCAAGCTAAAATTAATTGATTGAGTGCTGTTTGGGGGCGATCAGAAAAAGCGGAAACGCTAGGAATTTCTACTAAGTATGCTATCCAATCTCCCTCCTCATCTCGGAAGATATTAATGCTAAAACCGTTAAAATCATCGGTTTTTGACTTCATTTTCTTCCTCATGTATTTTTAAAAATTGTTTAACTTGATCAGCTTTTGCTTCACCGTTTTTTGTCGGTTGAATAGATAGACGGACGGGTGCATCTCCTATTTGTGACTTTCTCTCACATATAGGTGAGCAGCAGAAGTTATCAAAAAAGGGCGAAGGCAATTCGCCCCTACCTCAAGGGGTGACAGAAAGGTTAAAGAGCTTGCTTGATAAGGCTCATAGCCGTTAACCCTTTGGAGAAATAAGGGTTTTTCTGGGGTTTGAGGCGTATCAAAGAAAGGGCAAGTTCCGAAAAAATATCCATCGACTCAACCCAAAAAGTACCATAAGTCCCTATCCAAAAATCACTATGTCTTTCAGCAGAACGATTAGATTCTTTGAGGCGACAAATATAAACACGGTGGGGTAAAATATTGAGTTGTTGACCCCGTATTGTATTTAAAGAATAGGCGATAGCAATTAATAAAACAAGAGCTAAAAAACGCGGTTCGCTAACTTTAGTTTTCTCGATATTATAACCTCCCGTTTTACAATCTTTGAACATTGCTTCAATGCCAAAACGAGATTCATATAAATTTAAAGTCTCATCCAAAGAGTCAAGATTAGTAAGAAGATACCAAGGAGCTTCGGCTGGTTTACTACGGTAGCGTCTTTTCCAGCGAGTGGCCAAATTAAAAGGGCCAAGTTTATGAGCAGATGTATGATAAATATCCGAAAAAAAATGCTGAGTCCCCGGTTGAATATCTAGAGCTTTTAGAGGTTGATAGTTTTCTTCACCTGATAATAGCAAAGATGTTCCCTTCTTTTGTCTCAGAATAAAGGCTATCCCCTTTTCGTCTAGCCACTTTCCTAGTTGAACACTGTGAAATTCTCGGTCGCCTATCACGACAACTGGGTAGGATTTCAAAAATTTTAATACCGGCTTGAGAAAGTTTTTTTGGTTCCCTAAATTACTGCTTCCTTGTTTATCTAACAATATCCAGTACACAGGTAACGCCCTTTTTCCACAAATAACACTAGCTACAAACAAATTTCTTCCTTTCCAATCTGTTCGGTCAATTACCAATAATAGATGTCCCAGATGCTTAAGTTTTTTCAGTTTTCTTCTTTGATGTCGATTTTTATTTTTTTCGCTAAACTCTTGCTTAATAATGTGTTTAATTAGCGGAAACCATAACAATTTTACACTTAATTGCGGTAACTTGAGAAACCTTTGTAAATTTCTTCTTCTGCTTTCAAAGGTAATTGGTTGGGGAAATAAGGCGGCCAATCTCTCCAATTGTACTGTTCTATGGCTTTGTAGGAGCAGTATAAGAATTTGTAGAGTCAGATATTGTGCTTGTGTCAAGCTGGCTTGTAAACAGGCCTGATAGAATGATGGTAACATATTGAAATTTTGGGTGGTTGTCTCAACCACTCTATTTCTTTTGGGTTCATTTGGCTAGAGTCTTTATCTTGATTACCTTTGAACCCCTTTGTCACCCCTTGAGCGCCCCTACAATATATTTAATTTAACCCACCTACTTTGGATGGGTTAAAAAGATCAAAAGAGATTAAGACTGACGTTTTAAAGCAGAACCAATTCCTAATACTCCTAAACTCAATAATCCTAGAATTGATGAAGGTTCGGGAATAGAAGTAGGAGTAGGAGGAGTAGAAGAAAGCATCACCGAGACATTATCCAACGCAGGACCTGCACCAGTTAAATTTATACCGGCAAACTGAATTGTTGTGCTTGTGCTGGTAGCGACAAAACTCCAGGATTTTTGCACCCATCCCATATTTGTAGTGGATTTTCCTGTTATATCAAAAGAAAAATCCTGAAAAGCTCCTGCTGCGCTAACCTGCATCAGTTTAGTATCAGGAGGTGCTGTGGGATTACCAGCTAGATCAAAAGTAACTTGATAGGTCTCACCGATTACTGTGGTGATAACTTGTGATACTGAACCAGGACCCGCTCCATTCAGATCAATACTTCTAACACCATCAGCAGCGTCCCACAATGTACTTATATAATCAACTGCGGGAAATGAGTTGCCGCCAACCGTCCAGCCTGTAATTGATGTCGTGTCACCACCAGATAAACTTAGAAAACCACCAATTGGGGTAGTTGTAAGGTTACCAGGTGGGATGGGCACACCGTTTTCAAAACTGCCATTTGTGATCAACTCTACTGCTTGTACAGGGGTGACTATCAAAGCACCCACCGCAAAGACAGAGGAAGCAATTGAGAGTTTTAATAAGCTATGCTTAGCTAAACCCCCAAGATTAGTTAGTTTTGCTAATTGTTGAGTCATGATTAACAAGTTCATCTTTGTAAGGATACCTAAAGCGTAGCAGGGGAAAAGATTAAAAAAGATGAAAAAATGATTAACTTTTTCCTAAAGAAAGATGGGGGAGCATCTCACCTCTGCCATAAGCATAAATGCTCAATGAGGTAAGAAAAAAGTTAAAAAATATGGTAATAATTTGGTAGTAGTGGTGTAGCCCTCTTGCTTATCCGGTATGAAGTGTGTCAAATATTTATTAATAAAAATAATTGGCTCAAATCAGTCCTTAAACCTCTAGCTTGATCATGACTTTTCTGATAAATATCTTTTTGTGGATCGTGTCCAGCTTACTTAAATATCAGCCTAGCACAGAACAAAATCCCCCCTTCGCCTCTATTTACTTGTCCGGCGTTGTGGTTCTCACCATACTATCAAGAATGGTTCTATTCATAATGGGAAACCCAAACGTCAATGTCAAGAATGTGGTCAACCGTTTGTGCTCAATCCCACTAATAAAACTATCTCTCCCGATACCAAACAATTAATCGATCAACTCTTGCTCAAACGAATTTCTTGACGAGGAATTACTAGAGTAACAGGGGTAAGTTGGTCATGGTTACAAAATTATGTCAACGTCTCGACCCTTCGACGTAGCTCAGGGTTAACTCTTCGGCGTAGCTCAGAGGCCACTTCGCTCGACGTTGACCCATCCCGAAGCCGAAGGGTGGTCTTTGGTTTTTTCTAAGACGATAAAACTGTATATTTGACTGGCAATTGATATAGAAGATAGGAGTCGCCAATCAGCCAAAAAACTTTGGAAACTGGTCAAACTAATCCTATTGAAAGATTAAATAATACCTTTCGACCAAGGATTTCTCGGCTGGTGAGAGAGAGTCTATCTTTCTCTAAAAAAATGGAGAATCACGTTGGGGAGCCCTTTGGTATTTTATCCATGACTACAATGCACAGCAAAGCAAAGGATTAAGCCTCCATCAATACTACCGAATCACCCCCCCGAACGGTTACGATGGCCTTAAATAACAGTTAAGTAGGGCTTGCTGAATAATGGTAAAACCCTTTTAAAATAAGGCTTTTGACCTGTTAAAATCCGATGTTCATGCTGCGAAAATAGGATTGTGACCTTCAAAAACTTGGCATTATCCTTTTTGTAGTACACAAGCTGGTACAAAAAGGAGGGCAACAAAGCCTGAAACGACCGACGACCTGCTACTGAATCCTGACTCCTAACCCCACCAACAAACTTTTTCAGCAAACCCTAAATAACTCAATTAAGTTAGCTTGGTTGGTTCTCTTTGCTTCCAACAAGACAGGTTCAGGTTCAGATTTTTTTGTACATAAATTACTTATTTTTGTTTCTTTAAATAGCTTGGAAGCCCGTTGTTTAATCGGTTTTGATGATGTTTTTGCAAAAAATAGTCTTTTAAAAAGAACATAAATAACTCAATTATCTTTTTTTTGTTCGATTTTGATAGTTGATCTGGTGTTGAAAAAATTGTTATTGTTTCCTTGAATCAATAATTTGATTCATTCATTTAGCGAAAATTTGGAGAATACATCTCATGGCTAACATCAAAATCAACGAGATCAAAAACACGGTGACTAACGAAATTATCGAGCTTCGCACCGATGCCGCTAACGACAGTCCAGAAAGTATCACCGCTTTTAAAACTTTACGTCAAGTGGTAGGCGGTTGTTGTCGTTGGGCCGTCGAAGTGTAACTGATTGATAAAATACAGAGACAAATCAGTATTTTATCTTTTACTTCTCCTAGTTTCCACGGTAGTTCAGCCAAACAAGATACTCCGTTGACTATCGTGGAAATACTAACCAGATAAAGAAGATCGCATTTCTTGAGAATATGTATGCTATTTTTAAACGATTTTCCGATCACTTGGAGCCATCGTCCTTATTTCGATCTTAGTCCCTATCAATCTGGCGCTTGGCATATTCAGGGAATTGACTATAGTTATCGAAATCTTGTCTCCGAAGTGCGAGATACTAATACGTCGTCTGTGAACCCGGTTACTCTCGTTCACCCCGCTTCTTTTCGAGAGCAATTGATTCGAGAGACCGGTCTTTTTCAATACCCAATTAACGATCCTCTCACCCTCCCCGATGAGTTGAGAACCGAACGTTGGAGAGTTCTTTGCGAGCATTTAGAGCATTATCGTGAGCTTTCACCCGCTACTCAACTGAAAACAATTAATTTATTATCGAGTTTATGCTTTCATGAAACGATTATTAGCTATATTCCTGCAATTACTGATGAAAACATTGGCAGAGACCCCACGTTCGCTAGATTAGCTTACAGCCTGGCGATGTCTAAAATCCTTTGTCAAGAAGATATCGGTACATCAGAAAACCTGGAAGATTTTCAACGAATCGTTCAATACGCTTCTAAAGAAAGCCTGGTGGTTTTCGGGGCAGCCGTAGAATTAATCGTTTTGCAGGCTACTGCCTTTCGAGATATAGCCGCAGTCGCCTATTGGCGAGAAGTAGCCAAGGAGGCACTCTCTCACTTCGAACCTTCCCTCGATCGTTTCGATTTTAAACATTTAACCAGTGCTTTCCAGCGTGCGGCTGTTTTCGCTCCACTTCTGCGGGGTGAGCGAGAAACGGTTGTCCGTGAAATGGATCTCTGTCAATCCCTAGCGGAAGAACTAACTCGCGAGTGTAAAAACGAGAGCGAACGACTTTCCGCCTACGACAATCTAATAACGGTTTTCGAGAGCCGAACAAAAGAAGCTCTCTGGTTAGGCGATATTGATCTCGCCGAAGAGAGAGCGAAGAAAATGGTGGCGATGGAACCTCTTTACTCTCGTTATCGCCTGAAACTGGGGGAAATTTTACTAAAACAAAATAAATTTGAAGAAGCGGCGAAAATCTATCGTTCTGCTACTAGACTCGGCCCGCCTGGAATGGCGATCGCTTGGTTTATGGCTGGCCAATGTCACGAACGATTAGGAGAGATAGACATCGCCTGTGATTGCTATCTAGCTTCCCTACAGATGGATGAATTGGGTATCTCCGCCGTCGAGAAAATTAACAAATTGGCCCCCCGGCTAGGTAACTCGATGCTGACCGATTGGAGTACCATGCGTCTAGAACAATTACGGGAACAACAGGGAGGTATGGTCTCTAAAACGAAAACTTCCTATATTCCTGAAGCCGCTTCTGCACTGAAATTAGCGGGTGAACGCGAACTCTCTCAAATTTAACTCAAGGTGATCGAGGAATTCGGGAAAGATTCTACCTCGATCGCCCCGCAGCCGGAATTCCCTTAGAAGAATTTCTAACCCCTCACTGAATCGCCTGTTTTAAACTACGGCAGAATTCTTCGAGGGATTTTAACCCATCGCTGGGGGAATTATCGGCCAGACGTTTAACCATGGCACTGCCGACAATTACCGCATCAGCACCCCAGTTTTTCACCTGTAGTGCCTGTGTCGGGTCAGAAATGCCAAATCCTACCCCCACGGGTTTATCGGTGACAGAACGGATAGAATCGAGCAATTCCTCCACTCTGGTGGCCACTTGGTTACGCATTCCCGTCACTCCCGTGACACTAACCAAATAAATAAAACCTTGGGATTGCAGGGCGATCGCTTGTATTCGTTCCGGGGGACTGGTAGGCGCTACCAATAAAATCACTTCAATTCCCTTAGCGGCAGCCGGTTGCAGCAGACTTGCCGCTTCCTCTAGGGGTAAATCGGGAACCACCAAACCACTCACCCCGGCTGCTTTTATTTGGTCTAAAAAGACATCTATCCCGCGATGATAGATGGGATTATAGTAAGTAAAGAGAATAATGGGAGCTTTCACCTCTCCCTGAGCATTTTTGACGATTTCTAGCACATCTTCCAACTTGACACCCCGATTTAAAGCGCGGGTGGCTGCCGCTTGAATAACCGGACCATCCGCAAGAGGATCGGAATAGGGAACCCCCAACTCGATCAGATCGGCCCCTGCCCGGTCTAAAATGCGTAAAGCTTGGGCAGTAGTGGACAAATCGGGATCACCAGCAGTAATAAAGGGAATTAAGGCACAATTCCCCTGGGAACGGAGAGAACGAAAACACTCGGAAACAGCAGTCATCGAAAATTACTGGAGACATAAAGCACCGTCTATTATCTCATGGTGGGGAATAGCTCGTAGCCGGTCGCCGCAAGCTCAGGTAAAGAATTTTTCGAGTAATACTTAAGGAATATTGACAAAATGGCGATCGAGGTTAGAATAGGCTCAGTCTGACAGTTTTAAAAAAATTTCTTGGATAATAAGGGTTTTCATTCCGCTTTTTCCAGTACACAATAGAACTACTGCCCGATCGGGTTTCGTATAATCAAACACCATATTATATCTATGTTTTCCATTTACATTCTCACTCATAACGAAGAAATTGATATTGCCGCCTGTGTGGAATCGGCACTTCTATCCGATGATGTGATTGTGGTTGACTCCTACAGTAGCGATCGCACAGTAGAGATTGCTTCTCGTTATCCAGTGCGCGTGATTCAGCATCAATTCGAGAGTCATGGTAAACAAAGAACTTGGATGTTAGAAAATATCGAGACTAAATACGATTGGGTTTATATTCTCGAAGCAGATGAAAGGATGACACCCCAACTCTACGCAGAATGTCTCCGTGCCACGCAACAACAGGAATTTACTGGTTTTTATGTGGCCGAAAGAGTTATGTTTATGGGAACTTGGATCCGTCGCAGCACCCAGTATCCCCGTTATCAAATGCGTCTATTTAGAAAAGATCAAGTCTGGTTTAGCGATTATGGTCACACGGAAAGGGAAGAATGTCGGGGAAAAACCTCTTTTTTGCAAGAAACCTATCCCCACTATACCTGTAGTAAAGGTTTAAGTCGTTGGATTGAAAAACATAATCGTTACTCTACCGATGAAGCGGCAGAAACCCTGCATCAGTTGGCTAACGGTGGTGTTAGTTGGAAAAATTTATTTTTTGGTGAAACCGAAGTAGATAGACGGAGAGCTTTAAAAGATTTATCTCTACGATTGCCTTTTCGTCCCCTGCTTCGTTGGTTTTATATGTATTTTATCTTGGCAGGAATTCTCGATGGTAAAGCTGGTTTTGCTTGGTGTACTCTGCAAGCTTTTTATGAGTATTTGATCCTCTTAAAAGTAGCGGAAATGAAACAGGGTTTACCCACTCCCCCCGAAGTGAGAAATCCTTTTCATCCCCCGCAAAATGGTGACAATAGTAATTCCCATAGGCCCGATTTCGTCTCCCTAAAAGGAAAAGCCGATTAACATTCAACCATTATTAATCAGTCAGCAATCACCTAACAACAACCTAGAGACAAAAAACAATCCCGATCTATGTATTGGTAATTTTAGTACAAATGCTGATACTCTCTCTCCCCTCTCCCTTCTCCCCACTTCATAATTCATCTCAAGCTGTACTGTATTTAAACTTCGTATTAGCATTTTAGTACAAATGCTCAAACTCCCTCTCCCATCTCCCCACTTCCCTGATTAATAACGGATGCGAGGATCAATGTAAGCATTGATTAAATCGATAAAAATACTGGCAAAAACCACTATTGTCGCAAAAAAAGCCATTAATCCCTGCACTGTTGGGTAATCCCGCAGAGAAATCGCCCTATATAACTGATTTCCCAAACCTGGCCAGGAAAAAGTAACTTCCGTCAAGACTGCACCACCTAAAAGAGCCGCAAAAGTTAATCCTAAGACAGTAATTACGGGTATTAGAGCATTTTTCAGCGCATGGGCGATCATAATCGTTTTTTCTGGTATTCCTCTCGCTTTTGCCGCATCTACATAGTCCGCTTGCAAAGTTTGTTTCAGATTAACTCGCACCATCCGTTCAAAAATTCCACTCAAGAGAATGCCGAGAGTAAAACTAGGTAAGGCTAGATAATACAAAGCTGTGGGCAACTTATCTAGTTGTAGAGTCATCAGACTATCAAGGGTGTATAAACCCGTAATTGTCTGGGGTGGAGTTTCACTCAAAGGAAAACGAGTCCCCAAGGGAAACCAGCGCAACTGTACCGCAAAAATTAGCTGTAAGAGCATTCCCACCCAAAAAATCGGCAAGGAATAGGTTATCAGTCCAAATAAACGTCCCCCCGCATCTAAGGGTGTATTCGGACGGGAAGCGGTAATAATTCCCAATCCGACTCCCACTATCACCGCAATTAGCATTCCATAAAAAGTTAGTTCCACCGTCGCTGGAAAATGTTTAGCGATAATCTCCCACACAGTCACCCCTTTACTGGTTAAAGAGTCTCCTAAATTGAGACGCATTAGGTGAAAAATATAGTCTAGGTACTGGAAAAATAGGGGTTTATTCAGTCCTAATTGTTCTCTTAGGGCATTTTTGGCACTTTCAGGGGCGCGGTTGCCTAAAATCGCATCCGTGGGATCACCGGGGGCAACACGCATCAGTAGAAAAACCACCGTCACGATCGTCCATAACATCAAGGGAGCTAGGAGTAAACGCACCAGTAAATAGGATTGTAAAGCAGCGCGGCGAGACATGAGGGCTTTCCGATCAGAAAATACATTCTCAAGGAACCATACCCCAAAAAGGACCGAGCGATCGAGAGGTACTGAATAAAAAATTAAATTGAGAAAAACATTTAGTACAAATAAACTAATATATCCGCACCGCCAGTTCTAATCAAGGGACTAGCAAAAAAGACCAAAAGCCGAAAGGCTTACGTAGCAAGGGATAGAAAAAAGATCAAAAAATTTTGCCAAAAG
>LFEF01033528.1_pt1 | contig 11052 bp, 13 predicted proteins | sample 619371 | NCBI WGS metagenome assembly LFEF01 (sample SAMN03014291, study PRJNA259931) | freshwater metagenome | biome: lake; feature: waterbloom | place: China: Taihu Lake | collected 2006-08 | depth 0 m m
GGCTCTTGCGAGCCGCCCTTTCCACATATCGGACAGTCTGGAAACGATCAGCGCTTCGAGAACTGGAATCACGATAACAGTTTGAATTTACATCATAAATTCTGATCATTTTTCCTTGTCAAACGAATGTCAATTCTGCGGTCGATTTTGAAGGCATCTGCTTTTCGATACGCGATAGCAGCCCGAGAAAGTCGACCGCTTAAACAGGTGCGATTCGCAGTTCAACGATTCGATAGCCAAGTCTGGATATGTACATCGGACCACGTAGAATCAAATAGGTGATTGTTGATAAGCGTCGGAGCCCTGTTCCGCTAATCGCCGGGACACGTTATCGTGCAGCGTCGAGGGGGGCTGATATGAATGTCCATTTCAAAACATTTATTATTGCGTTTCCAGCAGCTTTCTGGACTTATTGCCCTCTCCTTGCACAGGAAGATACAAACGTAATTATGATAAATGGGTCTTGTAATTCGTCGTTTTACGGGACAAATTTGATCAATTGTACAAATATCTTATCTATGCATGCGCGTCATACAAGTAGAACTAATTTTACTGTCGCCGTCGGTGATGCTGTCATTTCATTTTCCGGCACGAGACGTATGCAGCACTCAAATCAGAAGCTCGATCTAATTATCGACTCTGTCATTCTTGATAAAGTGCGCTTGGAAGCTTGGGGAATTTGTAATGTCGCGGTGAGCGCTGATGCATCACGCTATCAGAGTGTAAAATGCCTTGGCAAAGTGGGGGAAACCGACTTCTCTTTACAATTTGCTGGCGCTGTCGGACCGAATATAGAATCAATCAGCGCTAGCAGGCCCGTCTCAATGCCCTCTAACCAGCCACGCAAACTGAGCGAATTTGTCGGCGTATGGGGCGATGTATCCGACAAATGCCGGTCCTATCGAGCAAAAACAGAGGGGCCATATTTTACTATTCGGGAGAAATCATTCTCTCCGAATGGAGGCAGCGGCTATTGCCTTCGCCCAACTTACAAACTTCAAGGCCAAGTTCTTGAGATCAAAGCTGCGTGCCAAATCGAGGAATCGCCAAGAGAGTCAATAACTGATCGCTATACAATGGTCAGCGCGGACGAGCTTTTAGGTGGTGATGGGACTCGTTATCGGCGTTGCGCCAAGTAAGATTGGTGTTCAGTCCCGAGAAGTAATGATGCATCATGGTTTACCTAACGCCGGGACGTATTAATGCTTGATCTGATACAATCCTCACAATTAGTGGCTAATAGCGTCACTACGAAGGTCATAACGTGACAATTTTCGCCGCACTTATGTTCATTGCCGGCTGCGTTATTTTCGTTGCTAGCTTGATTGGGCTTATTTTCAAGCGGTACCGGAGACGGTCAAAGCTTGGTCTCGTCGGAAGCACCGCGGCGGTAATCATCAGCATCATCGTTATTGTGAACGATCCTGACTCTGACGCCCGGAAAAAGGGCTTCCGAAGCTCCTCTGATCAATCCAAGGCGAGCGCCGAAGGAGTGACAGATTCTGCCCAATGGGCAGCAATCAAGTCCCAACGTGACACCGCAGCAGGAGAAGAAAGTCGCAAACAAGCCGACGCGGCTCAAAGACAATCCCAAGAGCGACAACTCGCCCGGGAACGTCTCCTCGCCAAACCTGCCCAACAAGAGGCATTCCTCAAAGCGGTCGAAGCAGGGCAGCGAGCCTTTAAGGCGGCGGAGAATGATTTTCAAAGAGGTGCAACGAGGCCAGCGCGGTCGCAAGCTATCTGCACCGTTCTAAGAGTCGTTTCAGCGTCAAACTGGATTGGACGCGTTTCGCGGCTCACCACCAATAGCGAGGGCCTCGGGGTGCTTGGAATCGATGTCGGCTCCAAAATAATCTTGACCACTTGGAACAATAAGCTGTCTGACATGTCAGCGGATTCACTAATTGCCCCGAACTCCTTAATCTATCAGCGCATGGGAAGCCTTAAAAGCGGTGACTTTGTTCGCGTCAGTGGCAACTTCGTTCGAGGCGATGTGGACTGCATCCAAGAACAGAGTGTGACGATCCGCGGCTCTATGGCTGACCCCGAGTTTACGTTTGTCTTCCAGACGCTCGATAAGATCGAACTACCAAGCAACTAGAAGCTACATCGTCTTGATGGCGCGCGAGAATATAGCAGCAAAAGGGCAGCCGGATATGCTGCCTTATGGATGCAATTGATATTTTAACGCGTCAAACAATAGAGCTTCTATCTTTTTGGATGCGCTCCTCTGCAATAAATTGCTTAAAACGTATGGTTGATTTGGCGGCGATCAGCGCAGACACTGCGCGTTCAAGCTCGGCAGCAGAGGCAGTTTTGCCGGCCTTACGCCGCCTTATAAGCTCCGAAGTGAGGGCATAGCCGATCAGAGCATATCGCTCGTTCTCATTTGCCATCAGAAGCCCTTCCCTGCTGCAGGAAATGGCCTTTGATTATCTGACGGATAACGAAGGCCTTAGAACGTGCGTTTCGCTTTGCCTCCTGAGCAATGCGATCCATCGTTTGCTCACCAATCGATACAGTGAGGCGTGACATGGAGACCTTACCTGACATCGATGTCATGCTTTTCGATAAGTTCGGCGATATCGTCCTGAATTGCGGTAGCGCGAAAACGGCTGGCGTCGTCCTGTAGAAAGTGTTGGATCAGCCTTTCTAGGTATGGATCGATACGGTCGCCGAGCGCGTCCTTGATCTGCACAATCATATTGATCTTTTTCTGTGATATAATAAAATACTGTTCTTCCATAAATATGTTTCCTTTGAGATGTGTTATATGATTATTTATCAAATAGTGAATCTTGACGGTGCGTCGTTGATCAGTCCGATTCTTATTCTATAACACGCGAGTAATACGACTTGGAGTTTAACCGCCTGTTAAAGATCGATGATCGACGTGATGGGTGATTTTTTTCGATTTCTTGATCGGAACTAAAATATTTGACGTTGCTTCTGCATTCCCGATGAACCCGAATAGGTCTTCGCGTCCAAAATAAAATCCGTTGGCTTGCAACACTGATTTGGCACAATAGCCAATGACATTCAGGGCGTCGGATTCGGTTGGTTTCACCTTTTCCAAAAAAAGCTCGTTACAAGAAAAATCCCCGATCTCGACAGGATAAGTCTCATTTTTGGAGTTAGTGCGCGTGATTGTCTTTAATCTGCCGAAGGCTCGTTCGAATTCATCGCGCCATTCAGGGTGTACAACAACCACTGCATGAATATGGATGCCAATCATAATCTGAATATAGCCATGGCGACTACCGTTGCAGTCAATGAAGAAGACGCCACAATGCTGAGATGGCAGAAATTTATAAAATCCGCATCTCTGCGAAGAAATTGTGAAAATGAGATTCTTATTTCTTTCTCTAAACTCTTCCATTACAACAATTGGGTCGAGGCTATTTCCGAAATATGAAATTATATAAACATGATCATAGAAATTGTATTTCTCGTCATCCTCTAGAGATTGACACCATACGCCAAATCTCTCTTGCATATATTTCAAAGAAATTTCTGAAATCGTCTTTTTGGTAATTTTCTGCAACTTTATCTCTGACAGTATATTCAAAATAAATCCTTTATGAAAATTGGCGATATAAATCCATTGCCGAGTCTCTAATTCAGAAAACTCAGCCAAATTAAAATATCGTGGTCAATCTCAAAGAAGAATGTCGCCTATTTTAATCTTTAATCTCTATTATTTATCGAAATTGGTCCTAATTTTTCACCGAAGTGATGATTTTTCTTATCACATTTTCGTTATAGAGCCAAACAGCTACTTTGATTCCCTGATGTACTTATAAAGGGTCTCGCGGCTTACACCCATCTCGCGGGCAAGCGCCGACTTGTTCTCGTTTCGGGCGACCCTCGCGATTAAATCGGCCTGCTGCTGCGACGTCAGCGATGCTTTGCGACCCCGATAAAGGCCCTTGGCTTTTGCCAGCGCAATGCCTTCTAACTGCCGCTCCCGGATTAAGGATCGCTCGAATTCAGCAAAAGCTCCCATCATTGACAGGAGCAATGTTGACATCGGGGAGTCCGACTTGCCGGTGAAGGTCATCGTCTCCTTGATGAACTCGACGTTGACGCCCTTGTTAGTGAGGGCGGCAACCAACTTCCTCAAATCTAAGAGGTTGCGTGCCAGCCGGTCCATCGAATGAACGACAACGGTATCACCCTCTCTGACGAAAGCGAGCAGCTGGTCCAACTGAGGGCGATTAGCATCTCGGCCTGAGGCAGCGTCCGAAAATACCCGGTCTAGCGCCACGCCTTGAAGCTGGCGGTCCGCGTTCTGATCCGACGTGCTTATGCGTATATATCCGACCCGTTGGCCAGCCATCTTGAAACCTCGAACTGTCAAGATACCATCATAGATGCATCAGACAATTTGTCAAGTTATTTCTAGATGAACCCTAGATTGACAGCCATAAGCGAGATTCAGATTGTCAATTTAGGGCATACCCTAATTACTCCGCACCAGCTGCCTCCCCGTTAATATGCGAAATGTAGTTTGCCTCAAGAAACTCACGCAGAGATTTCGGAACTCTGGCGCGCGGAGCTGCGACCACCATCATGTTAGCGGGACCGACCGAAACTTTCACCTTCGGCGGCGAGGAGTACGCGGCAACGAACAAACCAATCGAACGGTGTATAGATGAAATAAAATTGCAGAAAAACCAGAGAATGTACTTCCCTCTTGTGAATTTGGCGCATCCGTCCTTTGAACGAAAAAGGCTTTCTATTTTAACAATTTCATCCTCTGGATTGCATTCCGCGCCTACGCAGGCTGCCAGTTGCGTCAAGCGCCTGCCTACGTCATGGAATTCTGCAACAATCTGCAGACGCCCATCTTTGAATTCGAACATTCGCGGCAAGTGGAGATTATCAAGATTGGCCTTGGTCTCCTCGCGACGCCAAGCTATGATTTGAGCCATAATAGGAGCCATAAAATCCTGAAACTGCAGGAGATCGTCTGCAAATGCCTCAACAATCGCGGATTTCTCCGCCACCGTTGCATCAGCAATACCGTATATCTCAAGTAGAAGATTTGTTAATATCTCTGCGCTTACGAATGAATTTTCTATTGAATATCCATCCGTAATATAAATGTTAGAAGCATTTAGTAATTCAATATCGATGAATTCGCTCAAATCTCTATCAACGAAGAAGGCAATCTGTCTTGTAGGGAAATCGTTCCACTCAATGTCCCTGTACGACGACAGTACTTTCTTTTTGTTTCCAGCTACAATTAGATCGACTGACCAATGATCAGGAAGAAATCTTTCAATCGCGCTTCTATAAAATGCAGGGTCTTCTTTGCCCTCGACAAATCCGTAAACGACTTTTCCATGCTTCTTATAGCGACTAAGAAACACGTGATGAGCTTCATTGACTGTTGCCAGCGCCTCAAGATGGATATCAATCATACTCATGAGAGATTTCCCCAATCGGGGCCGACAACAAATTCCCCTATTGCGTGAGTATTTTTGCGCAGTTCATTATCGTATATGAACGGCGAGTGTGTAACTGCCACCAGTCCTGCACAAAATGATGCTTTTTGAATGTCCAGCAGAAATCGCCTCTGCCATGGAACCGACAGTGAGAGTTCTGGCTCATCGATAAGTACAAAGAATTTGTCGCGTCCTGAGAGATACAGGTGGCTAAACAACGAAACAATCTGCTTCTCGCCGGAAGATAACTCAGACAGCTCGATCTCTGTTTGTTTGCCGAACCTTGATTTGATGCTGAATGAAAACTTTGCGCTTTCATATATAAATACTTTGTCTACAATGTATGTGGAACATAGCTCGCAGAACAGTGATATGTTCTTTTCTTTTGACTGTAGCTGCGCTTGAAAGCTAACCAACTTCGTAAAATAATGATATATAATTTGTTGATGCTCAGACGGAACGTTAGCCGTTGTTTTGGTCGCCAATATGATCTCTCGCAACTGTTCTTTATTATAATCACTTAGGATTGTATGGTCGATGCGGTTAAGGACGGCTTCGATAGTCTCATTTGAAGCATCGCTTATGACGCTCCTATCTGTAGTTTTATATTTCTGGCTGACAACGTCGCCTAGGTAGCTCAGACTAAGTCGTGTTATGCCGTCTAATTGAAAGCTCCGAACCTCTTCGAGCGTCGAAGTTATTGCTTTTTTGACGTCATTCATACCAAATTCTACTAGTTCAACATAGTCGTTGGCATCTTCCGACTGCCTAACGACCTGTGGAGGGCGGCGGCTGTCCTCTGCACCTTCGAAGCCTTGAAGGATGCTGCTTAGTTCTCTCTCAATACGCCGAAATGTCGGCAAATATAAAATCTGTGCTCCTAGTGATTGTTGTACCGCGTCGTGTAGCTCACTCATTCTCTCAGCGGTGTTGGTCGCGACAGTCCGTCTTTCATCAGAAGATAAATCGCTCAACAGGCCGGGATAATGGTTTGAGTAATTACGGTACATTGCCTCCGCTTCAACTATTCGGCCCATCGCTATGAAATCTTGTATTCTACGCCGTTGGCTCGGGGGGATTGCCCGTAAAGAACGGTCGTCCATCGGTATAGAGATAGCTAACAATTCTTTCTTTGTAATAACATAATCAGTACCGTTGATTGTAGCTACGATTTCATTAAAGTCTAGTTGGGCCAAATTTGACCATTTGGCGGACAAAAAATAAAACATTACTCGTAGAAACGTTGTCTTTCCGGAGCCGTTCTCTCCGACTAGTATCAGGGTATTATCTTTTATCCGGGCGTCAATTGTAACGTTGCCACGCAGGCCCACCACTCTGAAATTTGAAAACTGAAGCGGTTTTGGCATTTCGTCGATTTCCTAGATTTGCGCGGTGCCAATTTTTAACAAATAGACAACGAGACGTTGAGTGGATGCGTCATACTTTTCGATCAGATAGGCTTCTGGTGATGCTGTCATCTTGAAAGGCAAATTCGTTTCACTTTGCTAAACTGCAAGATGGTACAACGCGCGTGCCTTTGACATTCCCTCACCGAGTTAGAGTGCAACGTTCAAAGAGAGGTTCTGGCTGACTTTATAGATACATTCCCTTCCGACTTTCAGCGGCATGCAGATTTCCGCCCAAGACATGAGCTATTTGCCGTGTCATTACGTGGCGATAGTGCTTGTATATCGTTGCCGGTGAAGTACCCATATTTTGCGCTAGGTCTTCAATTTTTACGCTGCCGTACAACAATCGTATGGTCGCGTAAGTGTGTCTGAGGCTGTAAATGGTCCGTTGCTTTCCGAACCGATTTTCCAATAACTTCGCTTTTATCAGCGCCTGCTTGAATGTTTTGCCAAAGTTTTCTACTGGCCTGCCACTCTGATCACAGAATATGAGGTCGTCTGCCTCTGTATGTCTTGACAGAGATTTTATTCTTTCCAAAAGCACGATCACGTTCCGAAGCGGTATGCATTCGCGCGCCCCGGTCTTGGTGGACGGCGCAACGTAAATAACGATGCCTGCGTTTCCGTTGATATCCTGATGATGGACTATGTCACGCCATCTTAGCTGCCGGGCTTCGTTAGGCCGCAGGCCCGACGAACCCATAAACAGCACATAGTTTCTAACAAGCTCTCGCTGCCACCTGTGCAGGCTGTGCGGGCCTTTTCTGGCGGGTTCGCCGTCAAGGGGGACACCCTCCTTTACCCATTCCCGTAAGAAACGGTAAAGCAGTTTCCATTCAGAGAGTTCGAAAGCCGGTCGCCGGTCGACGTCATGTCCGACCTTTACGCGAGGGGGCTTCATGTCGGGAAGGCGATTGATCATGCCATTCCGGTGCGCCCAACCAAGAATTTGGCTGAGAACTGTCTTTTCCATATCTAGAGATTTTTGAGCCGGAACGCGCGCCACATTGCCAAGCTTCTGCTTGTAGGGCCTTTTTCCGGTAGTTCTGACTTTTCGAGCTTTCGCGATCTTGGCTTCACCCTCGTCGGACGACCAATAATTGATGCGCCATGTCCAGTACTCGGCGATCAACTTGTCATTGATCTCGCCTACAGATTTTTGCCCGAGGAAGGGCAGGAGATAGCGGTTTGCGCTTCCGGTAATGTATCTTTTTCGATGAAACGAGAGCGTCGCGTTGTGCGCAGTCAGCCATCTGTCCCATATCGATTTGAACGTCTGTGCGCCGGTTTCCTGCCCATGTCTGACTTTGTAGCGCAAATCTTCATAGAGGTTTTCTGCAAACTCTCTTGCGCGGTCGAGCGAGCGTTCTTTAGTCGTTTTGGTGACGTAGCTCTCCATGCCGTCCACAGATAGACGGCAGTGATATGTCGGCGACCCGTTGCGGGTGTAGAGCAGGATGCGCCCCTCGCGGAGCGAAGTCTTATTTTGATAGGCCACAGATTTCCACTAGCCCTTAACGGTTGCCGTCAACCCATTGTCAAAAGCTGAGACTGGAATCTGTGCACCGTCAAGCGCTTGATAATGGCCTGTCAATAAACAAAAGGAGTTGGCATAAATGCCAACTCCTTGAAATAGAACACTCTTTTTGAGAGTGTAATCAGCGCTTCGAGAACTGGAAGCTGCGGCGGGCCTTGGCCTTGCCGAACTTCTTGCGCTCGACGACGCGCGAGTCGCGGGTCAGGAAGCCTTCCTTCTTGAGCGGGCCGCGAAGCTCGGGCTCGTAGAAGGTCAGGGCCTTGGAGATGCCGTGACGGACAGCGCCGGCCTGGCCGGAGAGACCGCCGCCCTTGACCGTGACGACGACGTCGTACTGGGTCAGGCGATCGACGAGCTGCAGCGGCTGCTGGAGGACCATGCGCAGCACGGGGCGCGCGAAGTAGACCACCTGGTCACGGGTGTTGACCGTGATCTTGCCGGTGCCGGGCTTGATCCAGACGCGGGCGATGGCGTTCTTGCGCTTGCCGGTGGCATAGGCGCGGCCCTGCGCATCGACCTTCTTGACGTGGACGGGAGCATCCGGCTGCGCGGTCTTGGCGACCTGGCCGAGCTGCTCGAGAGACTGAAGAACCTCGGCCATGGTCAGACCCTCGCATTCTTGCTGTTGAGCGCGGCGACGTCGAGCGCCTCCGGCGACTGGGCCGCATGGGGGTGCTCGGCGCCCTTGTAGACGCGCAGGTTACCGAGGATCTGGCGGAAGAGCGGGCCGCGGGGCAGCATGCGCTCGACGGCCTTCTCGACGATCCGCTCAGGGAAGCGGCCCTCGAGGATGAACTTGGCCGAACGCTCCTTGATGCCGCCGGCATAGCCAGTGTGGTGGTAGTACACCTTCTGGTCGCGCTTGCGGCCGGTCAGGATGACCTTGTCGGCGTTGATGACGATGATGTTGTCGCCGCAGTCGACATGGGGGGTGTACGCCGGCTTGTGCTTGCCGCGCAGACGCAACGCCACAACCGCGGCGAGACGACCCACGACGAGCCCGGAGGCGTCGATCACAACCCACTTCTTTTCGACATCGGCGGGCTTGAGCGAGATGGTCTTCATCGCGGGCACCCTTCGGAGCGTTGAAAAAAGGACAAGCCGCCGGAGGACCGGCGGCGGTGTGAGCGGGGGATAGGGGCAGGCCACGCGGGTGTCAAGCGCTGTTCGACGGCTGCAACCCCGAAAAACGCATTGTTTTCAGCGGAATGCCGAAAACGGTATCATGATACCGCGACCCGCCCCTCGTCAGCGCTCCACGGGAATCGAATAGGTCCCCGTTGCATGGGCGACCATCTCGCTCTCGCCTTGCGAGTAGAGCGAGACTTCGCCAACCGCCAGCCGCTTGCCGAGCTTCAGCAGCCTCGCCTCCCCGATCAGCGCGGCGGGCGCCGGCTTGCGCAGGAAGTTGAAGGACAGGCTGGTGGTGACGGCGAGCGCGACCGGGCCGATCTGGCCGAGGATCGCGGCATAGAGGGCGACGTCCGCCAGCGCCATCATGGTCGGGCCGGAGATCGTGCCGCCCGGCCGCAGATGCTTCTCGTGATAGTCGCAGCGCATGCGGGCCGTCATCGGCCCGACCTCCTCGACGAAATAGGTCCGCCCGCCGCTATGGAGCTGCGGGAAGATCTCGTCGAGAAAGGCCTCGAGCTGCGCGGCGGTCATGCGGGGCGTGGTGTCGCGCAGGGTCATCTCGGGCGGTCCGGCACAGGCTGCGGTGAGGCGAGGCCCCTTGCAGCATGGGGGCGCGCGGCGGACAATACGGCAAAACGCACAGGCAGACGCGTAAGGAAACGCCGAGGTCACCGCCATGAACGCCCATGCCCCCCCGGAAGCCGCGCCCGCACTGCGGCGCGACGACAGCGACGGCATCGCCGTCCTCACGCTGAACCGCCCGCAATCGCGCAACCCGCTGAGCGAGGCGATGCTGGCCGCGCTGGCCGAGAGCTTCACCACCATTGCCGCCGACCGGAGCGTCAAGGCGGTCGTGCTGGCGGCGGAGGGCCCGGTTTTCTGCGCCGGGCACGACCTCAAGGAGATGAGCGCCCACCGTACTGACCCCGATCGCGGGCGCGCCTATTTCACCGAGATCCTCGGGCGCTGCTCGGGCGTGATGCAGCAGATCACCGCCCTGCCCCAGCCGGTGATCGCTGCGGTGGAAGGCACGGCGACGGCGGCGGGCTGCCAGTTGGTGGCAAGCTGCGACCTCGCCGTGGCCGGCGATGCCGCCCGCTTCTGCACGCCGGGCGTCCATATCGGCCTGTTCTGCTCGACGCCGATGGTGGCGCTGACGCGCAACCTCTCCGCCAAGCACGCCATGGAGATGCTGCTGCTGGGCGAGATGGTGCCGGCCGACGAGGCCGCCCGGATGGGGCTGGTCAACCGCGTGGTGGTGGCCGGTAGCGCGCTGGCGGAGGCCAAGCGTCTCGCCAGCGTGATCGCCTCGAAATCCTCAGGCACGATCCGCGTCGGCAAGCGCGCCTTCTACGAGCAGCGCGAGATGGGCTTGGCGGCGGCCTATGACCACGCCTCGGCGGTGATGGTCGAGAACATGCTCGCGCGCGATGCCGAAGAAGGCATCGGGGCCTTCGTCGAAAAGCGCGCCCCGGTCTGGGAGGGGTAGGCGCGGGGAACCCCTCTCCTGTAAGGAGAG
>LFEF01025996.1_pt1 | contig 11006 bp, 8 predicted proteins | sample 619371 | NCBI WGS metagenome assembly LFEF01 (sample SAMN03014291, study PRJNA259931) | freshwater metagenome | biome: lake; feature: waterbloom | place: China: Taihu Lake | collected 2006-08 | depth 0 m m
CCAGCCCAGCGGGCTGGCGATCGGCTACCACATCTTTTGTGCTGACAAGGGCGATTTCTACGAGATCGACAATGACCGGCCGCAATATCCGACGGGCAGGACCTGAGGGCCGCTATGCGGCGGCCCAGCTCTCCGTCTTGATGCCGAGCTCGTCGAGCGCTCGCTGATAGGAAAGGTCCACCGCGGCAAACTTCGCCGACTGCCAGGTGAAGTAGTCTTCCACGAACTGGCTCGAGAGCAACAGGTTTCCGCGGCGGCGCGGTTGTTCCCAATGCAGCAATCCGTCCGTTTCCGCCTTCTTGAACATGCGCTTCAGATTGGTGGTGGAGGCCTGGTAGGTCTCGCTCAACTCAGTCAGGGAGACCGGCCCGCAGGAGTGCAAGGAAGCGGAGCGATCCACATTGTCGAGCCGGGCGATCAGATCGTGCAGGATGATGCCGCCGAGGTCGGACCAGAGAAAGTGACCTATCGAGTCCGGAGGCTCACGCCAGGCAGGGTCGCCGATCATGATGTCGGCCCCAATGGGTTGGGCTATCAGGAAGATCCTCTCTTCCGCGAGCGAGGTCATTTCCCGGTTTCCCCCGTCGAGACGATCAAGGCAGGCGAGGTGGCCGTTGAACCAGCTTCTCAATCCGCTAAGGCTGAGCTCCGTCGGTTCGAGCACCCGGACGCGTTTGTCCGGCACGTCGGGAACGTCCTTCAGGAACTTGTAGGCGACCAATTCGGCGAGGTAGCCGGTTGCCGTGTTCCGGCTTGCCGTGCCCAGTCGCATGACGGTGTCGACGAAACGGGTGGCCGTCAAACCGGAGAGCGGATCATCTGGTGTGCGCCGCAGTGCTAGCGCAAACAAGGATTGCGTCATCAACCATTTGCGGTGCGAGGCCTTGAGACGAGACATGCGCGGTGTGCGCAGGTGAATGCCGATAAGGTGTTGGGCAATCTGCTTTTCGATAGCCGGAAACAGCGGATGGGCAACAATTTCAGTGCACGTCATAAGCGGCATGGCAATGACTCGCCTCTAACCTAATCTTCATCGGAGCACTGCCCCGCGCGCAATCGGCAAAGAACAGTGACAGAAATACTGTCAAGCGCTCCGGTTCATCGAACAAAAAAAGTCTATGGCGGAAACCGCAGAGCACTGCAATAGCATCGGCTCTTCAAAATGTCTTTATGGGAGATTGTGATCGGTAGTAACGGCCCGCTCAACTGCTGGGCTGAAGTCTATCTGCCTGCTCCGGGAAAAAGCGACCAAGCCCATAGCCTTCGCCGAACATGACGTCATGCTGCAGAAGGCGATAGTCGCGGATCAGCGGGTCGATGCGCCCCGACAGGGCCCAGTCTGCCTGTGCCTTGTTGTTGCGACCGATCAGCAGATGACGATCAATCACGGAGTAGCGCTCCGAAACACGTCCCAGCATGCCCGTGTAGTATGGATGACGGTAGCCGGCCATGCGGACGATGTAATAGGGAAGCTGAGACGGACTGACCGAGCCGATATCCTTCTGGACGCCGCGCTTGGACGACCAGACGACGAGCGGCGTTTCGTGCTCCCGCTTCATCGTCGTGACCGAGGCTTTGCGCGTGGCGACGACATTCGCCATGTAGCCGCTCTCGGTATACACCTCGTTCAGCGGCGGCAGGTGGTCGCCGAAAAGCACGATGATGGTTTCGCGACGGCGCTTCTTGGCCCAGTCCATCAGCGCCTTCAGGCTCTGATCCGCTTCCTTCACGCCCTGGGTATAGGTTGCGAGCGCGCTTGCGCTGGCATCCGACAGGGTCGGAGCGTCCACCCCGATGGTGTTCTTGACATAACGGTTGCGCTCGTAGGGGCCGTGGCCCTGCAGCGTGACGGCGAAGAAGAAGAAGGGCTTTTCGGTGTTGTCGGCCTGCTTGATGATGTAGCGCGTCAAGGCGTCGTCGGATGCGAAGATGCCGCGCTTGTCCATCACAGGCATATTTTCTTCCGAATGGAACTGCTGGAAGCCGAGCGACTGGTAGACATTTTGTCGGTTCCAGAACCAGCTCTGGAAGGGATGGAAGGCCTTGGTGACGTAGCCCTTGGACTCGAAGAAGGTCGCGAGCGAAGGCACCGGACGGCGGATATACTGCTGATAGGGAATGCTGCCATAGGGCAGGAAGGCATTCGTGAAGCCGGTCAGCGCTTCAAACTCAACATTGGCGGTCATGCCCCCGAATTCCGGCGAGAACACGTTGCCGGACTGGCTCGCCCGAATGACCGGCATCGGGTCCGCCGAGTAGCGTACGCTGGTCATGCGGGTGGGATCCCAGAGGGACTCGCTCATCACGACGATGACGTCTGCCTGGCGGCCGGAGAAGAAGGACGCGGGAAGCCGGTCCGTCTGGATGTCGGTGATCGCAACGTTGCTGTAGCCATCGGGAGCCGCCACATTGGCCATCGGCACGTTGAAGGCGAAGGCCAGCAGGAAGCCGTTATGGCGATAGTTTTCGGTCTGGTCCCACATCATGGGCACGATGTTCAACCGATCACGGAAGGCGGAGAACGCCATCGGATCCATCAGCGAGATGAAGCCGGCAAGAAGCGGGAAGGAGACAGCCAGCCGAACACCGCGACCGGCGAGGTTGAGCCGTGGGAACACCTTGCGGCTTTTCCATATGAGCGCAATGAAGGCTACCACGAAGGCGATGCCACCGACCGCAAGGCCAATGGCCTTCATCGGTTCGGCTGCGACCATGGCCGGCATGAGCTGCATGATCTGGCGGCCGAAAAGCAGGTCGCTCGGAAACAGCGGGTCGGACAGGAAGAGCTGCTTCTGGCCCGAGAAAAAGGCGGGCAAAAGCAAGAGCGGGCCGGCGACGAGTGTCGACTGATAGGCCTTGCCGATGATCGCATCGGCGAAGGCCAGGATGAGAAAGACGATGCCAACGGCCACAAGGCCGGGACGGCTTGTCGAGGTCATGTATTCCACGACATCGATCATGCTGCCGCGCGCCAGAACCTCGCTCAGCAGAACGATCGCCGCAGCAATCAGCGCCGTATTGATCGACTGGACGACGAGCTGGACGATCCAGGATCCGCCGAGCTCACGCTCACGCACCGCACCGAAGGCGGTAAAGATGTTCGCGACTCGCGATTTCGGGCTGGTCTGGACCACGTCGAACTCCAGGTCATGGGAGGGTGTCATGAAAGGTTCGCATAGGTGTCACATAAGTGTCATGAATGCTACATGAACCGAAAGCGAAGAACCTTTGTTCCCAGAAATTCCGGTGGTTTGGTTAGCGTCGGAGCACCATATGAAGGGGGCGCCCGCGAAGCGACGTTGCGATAGGGCGGGCGAGCGGCTAAATCGGTGTCATGAGCGAAGCAAAGAAGATCTCCGACGTCCTGCGCATAGCGGTGGCACAGTTCAATCCGACGGTGGGTGACGTCACCAGCAATCTCGCCAAGGCGCGTGCTGCGCGTGCCGAGGCCGCCGGGCAGGGGGCTGACCTCCTGCTCCTGACGGAGCTCTTCATTTCCGGCTATCCGCCGGAAGATCTGGTGCTGAAGCCCGCCTTTCTCAAAGCCTGCCTGCAGGCCGTGGAGGCGCTTGTCGCCGATACCGCCGATGGCGGGCCTGGGGTGATCGTCGGTTTCCCACGGCAGGGCGAGAAGGGGCGGCACAATTCCGTGGCGATCCTGGATGGCGGTAGGATCCTCGCCTTCCGCGACAAGCTCGATCTGCCGAATTATGGCGAGTTCGACGAGAAGCGCGTCTTTGTCGAAGGCGAGATGCCGGGGCCGGTGAACTTCCGGGGCGTGCGTATCGGCGTGCCGATCTGCGAGGAGATCTGGAACGATCTTGGCGTCTGCGAGACGCTGGCCGAGACGGGGGCGGAGATCCTGCTCGTGCCGAATGGCTCGCCTTATTATCGCGGCAAGGTGGATGTCCGCCATCAGGTGGCGCTGCGCCAGGTTATCGAAACCGGGCTGCCGCTGGTTTTCGCCAATCAGCTTGGCGGTCAGGACGAACTGGTCTTCGACGGCGCGAGCTTCGCCTTCAATGGTGACAAGTCGCTGGCCTTCCAGATGAGCCAGTTCGAGGAGACGCTCTCAGTTACCACCTGGCGACGCACGGCCGATGGCTGGCGTTGCGATGAGGGGCCGATGTCGCGGATCCCTGAAAAGGAAGAGGCTGACTACCGCGCCTGCGTGCTCGGCTTCCGCGACTATGTGAACAAGAACGGCTTCAAAAGCGTCGTGCTCGGTCTTTCGGGCGGTATCGATTCGGCTATTTGTGCGGCGATCGCGGTGGATGCGCTGGGCGAGGAGCGCGTTCGCACGATCATGCTGCCCTACCGCTACACCTCGCAGGAAAGCTTTGCCGATGCCGAGGCCTGCGCCAAGGCGCTCGGCTGCCACTATGACATCGTGCCGATCCAGGAACCGGTCGAGGGCTTCCTTTCGTCGCTGTCGGAAATGTTCGAGGGCACCGAGAGCGGGATCACCGAGGAGAACCTGCAGAGCCGTACGCGCGGCACGATCCTCATGGCGATCTCCAACAAGTTCGGCTCGATGGTTGTGACCACCGGCAACAAGTCGGAAATGTCGGTTGGCTATGCCACGCTCTACGGTGACATGAACGGCGGTTTCAATCCGATCAAGGACCTCTACAAGATGCAGGTCTATGCGCTGTCGGCCTGGCGCAACGCGAATGTGCCGCCGGGTGCGCTTGGCCCCTCGGGCGAGGTGATCCCGGCGAACATCCTGTCGAAGGCCCCCTCGGCGGAGCTTCGGCCGAACCAGACCGACCAGGATTCGCTGCCGCCCTATCCGGTTCTCGACGACATTCTCGAATGCCTGGTCGAGAAGGAGATGGGCGTGGACGAGATCGTAGCGCGCGGTCACGACATCGCGACCGTGCACCGGGTCGAGCATCTGCTCTATCTCGCCGAATACAAGCGCCGCCAGTCGGCGCCGGGCGTGAAGATCACCAAGAAGAATTTCGGACGCGATCGTCGCTATCCGATCACGAACCGGTTCCGCGATCGCTGAGCGATCCGGGACGGCCGAGAGGAAGCAGCATGCGCAGTTCCGTCGAAATCTTTGACATCAACACCCGCGAATGCGAGGTCGTCTGGCAGACGGAAGACCTCGTCGAGGCGCCGAACTGGTCGCGGGACGGCGAGTTTCTCGTCGTGAACGGCGACGGGCTGCTCTATGCCCTGCCGCTCGATGAGGAGGATCCGGAGCCGGAATTGATCGATACCGGTTTTGCCGTCCGGCTGAACAATGACCACGGCATTTCGCCTGACGGTGCCTCGATCGCCTTTTCGGACCATACGCTCTACGGCAAGTCCTGCATCTATCTCTTGGGCGATGGCGACGACGAACCGCGCCAGGTTACCGACAAGATGCCGTCCTACTGGCATGGCTGGTCGCCGGACGGAAAGGAGCTTGCCTATTGCGGTGATCGCGGCGGTGCCTTCGACATCTACACGATCTCCACGAAAGGCGGGCCCGAGCGGCGTCTGACGCATGGCGAAGGTCACAATGACGGTCCCGACTATTCGCCTGACGGTCAGTGGATCTATTTCAACTCCAGCCGTACCGGCACCATGCAGATCTGGCGGATGCGTACGGATGGCAGCGACCTGCAGCAGCTGACCTCGGACGGCCATAATGATTGGTTCCCGCATCCGTCGCCGGATGGAAGCAAGGTGCTGTTCCTCTCCTACGACGCTGACGTGACAGGCCATCCGCGTGACCGGCAGGTCCGGCTTCGGCTCATGAATGCCGATGGCGGCGATGTCGAGACGCTCATCGAGTTCTTCGGCGGGCAGGGATCGATCAATGTGCCGAACTGGGCGCCGGACGGAACGGCCTTCGCCTTCGTGCGCTATTTCCCGCAGCCTGAGTGACGCTGTCGCTTTTTGGTCTGTCCTCCGCAAACTCCGTCAAGTACAATTCCTGTGTCAGGTGCCTGCCGCAAGGCGGGAGAATCGGGAAGCCGGTGAAAATCCGGCACGTGCCCAACGCTGTGAGGCGGACGTGACGTGTCAGGGGAAACCCAGCCACTGGAGCAATCCGGGAAGGCGCACGTCGCGGATGATGCCCAGTCAGAAGACCGGCCTGGCGAGATAGACCGAACCCGCGCGGACGGCGGGTGGTTGCGCATTGTGGGGATTACGATGCACGACAGACCGAACGAGTTTCTCGTCCGGACAGCGCCCTTTGCCGAGCCTGACAGGGACGCCGTCTACCGGGCCATCCACACGCGCCGCGATGTGCGCGACCAGTTCCTTCCCGATCCGCTGCCGGACGATCTCGTGCGCCGGCTTCTGCAAGCCGCCCATGCGGCTCCATCCGTCGGCTTCATGCAGCCGTGGAGTTTCCTGCTCATCCGCGATGCTCAGACCCGCGATGCGGTCTGGCAGGCGTTCACCCGGGCGAATGAGGAGGCCGAGGCGATGTTTCCGCCGGAGCGTCGCAGCGCCTATCGCTCGCTCAAGCTCGAAGGTATTCGCAAGGCACCACTCAACATCTGCGTCACCTGTGACCCGGACCGTGCGGGTCCGGTTGTGCTCGGGCGGACCCATGATGTCAGGATGGATGCCTTCTCGACCGTCTGTGCGATCCAGAACCTCTGGCTGGCCGCCCGGGCCGAGGGGGTGGGCCTCGGCTGGGTCAGCATATTCCACGAGACGGAGCTGAAGGCGATCCTCGGGATACCGGATCGGATAGAGATCATCGGCTATCTCTGCCTTGGCTATGTCGACGAACTCTATGCCGTGCCGGAACTTGCGGTGAAGGGCTGGCGCCAGCGCCTGTCGCTCGACGATCTCGTCTTCGAAGATCGCTGGGGCGAGAAGCCGGAGGATCCGATCACTCCTGGAGCGGCTGGGGTCCCGGGGCTGCCGGGTTCCTGAGATCGATCGTCCCCTTGTCGGACGGCAGGAAGGCGGGCCCGACCTGGCGTACGTTGAGGCTTGCCTCGTCGAGCTCGCGCTCGATCACCGGCTGTGTCGTCTGCTCTGTAGGTTTTGTCTTCGGGGAGACTTCCAGGATCGAGGATTGGTATTCGGGAAGGGCGGGTCTCGGCGTCATGCGCTGATGGTATTGCCGAAGATTGCAGCTGCAGGACGGATCGGCATCCGTCCGCCGGTTGCGATAGACAAAGGCATTCGGCAGATCGCGATAGGGCATGCCCGTCACCGCAGAAACCATGTCGACGGTCTCGCTGCGCTCCGGCGCGTGATAGAAGAGTTCGGTCTCCGTCCCCGGGCACATCTGCTGGCATTGGGCCGCATCGCGGGTGAAATTCATCGCCGATGTCTGCGATGAAATCGGGAAGAAGCCGCCATCACAGGTCCGCACGCACAGTGTCCGGACATTGCCGCTGGGGAGCATGCTCATGGGTGGCGGTTGCGTCGCATAGGTTGCCGCCTCTGCCGCCCGGTCCGGACGGTAGGGTTCGGCCAGGCTGTCGAGATAGGGGATGCGCTCTGCCTCTTCCGGCAGCGCGGCTTCGTCCGGTCCGCAGCCATTGGCTTCAAGCGCGGTCACGAGCGCTTGCCGGGCATCGGCGACGCGGCTTGCCCGCAGGTCTGCCAGGCGTGCTGTCAGGATGTCCCGATTGGCCTCCATGCGGGAAATCGCGGTTGCCAGATCGCTGCAATCATTGCCGCCATCCGGGCGGATCTGGACGATGGATGACGTTAGGCAGCGCAGGCGGCGCTGATCCTGGCGGGCTTTGCGAAGTTCGAGGTTCTGCTGCGCAATCGCGCTGGCATAGCTGTTGATTTCCGGTGATCGTCCGCCTTGCTCGACCAGGACCAGGCGGTCGCGCAAGCGCTCGCACAGCGCCGAGGCTTGAGCCCCGCCCGGCAGCATGCTGCCGAGCGCGATCAACAAAGCGATGGAACTGACTATCCTGCTCGGCACATCCGGATTCCAGTTGTCGTTTGCAAGGCATGAACGACCCTTGTGCGCTCAGGATAGCCGACAGTCGGTCAAATGAAAATGACGGATGACGTAGCGCATGAAGGCCACGGCATCCGCCATGTCGACAATCACGCGGCCCGGGCTGCCGTCAGCGTCATCGGTGCTTCCAGGACGCTGCCTTCGATCGCCGCCACTGCCTTCATCCGGTCGAGCAGATCCTGGGATACCTCCCAGGATACCGCGACCGCCTGGACCACGCCGATCCGCCGGGGCTCGCCGATCCGGATACCGGGGCAGCCCATGCGTTTGAACATGCGCTCGAGGAAGACGTCGGTGACCGTGACGATATGGCTGAGGCCCGAGGCAAGACCGAGTTCACCCACCCCGCACATCAGTTCGGCTGCGGCGATGGTCACCTGATTGCTTGCCCGATCCTGCGAGATTTCGGGGTCGATGCAGAAGCGGCTCGATTCCCAGATCGCGGCACTGCGGATCTCCGGACCGTTTCCGAGCAGGATGGGAAAGGTGTCGTCCAGCATATTCGGACCAAGTGTCGGCAGGAGACGCAGCGAACCGCGCAGCCTGCCCGTCTCGCCATAGGAGAGAACATAGAGCGGGTTGGCACGGTCGTAGTCGTCGATTTCCCAGGCATCGCGCACCTGGACTTCCCAGCCAAGCAGGTCGTGGAAGACCCGTTTGCGCAGCCTGTGCATGGCGTCGATGTCGGAGGGAAACTGGTTTCGGCGACTGCCGCTGATGATCCTGATCATGCTTTTCTCCTTCTTGCAGAACGGAAGGGCCAGCATGCGTTTCCCGGGTATGTGCTGAAACTGACGGTGGCGCCAGCTTTCGTGGGTGCAATCTATGATATCGTGAGGGGATTTGCCCTCGTCATGGGGATTTCGGATCGACGAGCCGTGGAATGATCCCGCGCCAGACGGCTTCGGCGACGGCCTGGGCATTGTTGACCACATCGAGCTTCATGCGGGCATTGGCCATGAAGTGGCGAATGGTGCGCTCGGAAATGCCGAGAATGACTGCCGCTTCCCAATAGCTCTTGCCGGCCGCGATCCAGGCCAGCGTCTCGCGTTCGCGGCGTGTCAGAGGCAGGCGTCTCGCCTTCTCGCCATCATCGATGGCCGACATCCGTGCGAGCCTGGCGTTCAGCACGCTGCCGAGGCTCAGGAGATTGCGATCATGCATGCGGCGCCAGGCGGAGAGCTCGGCGCGGCCGGTGCGCAGTTCCACGAGCAGGCAGCTCTGCCGTCCCGGCAGGGGATAACCGAGCATGACATGATCGCGCGATGCCGTCCGCTTCCAGGAGTGCAGTTCGATCGGCTCCAGCGCTGCGAAGACCCGCAGGATCTGATCACTCGCCTGCTTGCGGGCAAGGCTGCGCGCCAGCTGCTGTGTGTTGTGGCGATGGCTGTGATGGATCAGGCTGGGACGCAGATGGCCGCTGGAGACCATGGCGTTGAGATAGATGACCGGTCCGGTATCAAAGGCAGCCTGCAGCCGCGCCAGAAACTCCGGCGGATCGAGCGTCTCCTGCTGTTCCAACCGATCCAGGAGGTCGAAATACGCGTCAGGTGAACCCATCCACTATGCCCCAAATTTCAAGGGGAGCAGTGTCAAGGCTACAGCTTGTGCTTGTCCAGATGGCAGATTTTGCAAGGGCGGGCGGCGAATGGTCTCGCCGCCCGTCGATATCGCGTTCAGCCGGTCGGCTGGGATGCTTCGACCACGGCCAGTGCCGCCATATTGACCACGCCACGCGAGGTGACCGAGGTCGACAGCACATGGGCGGGCAGGGCGGCGCCCAGCAGGATCGGGCCGACATGCAGCGCATCCATCATCGTGCGAACGATGCCGAGCGAGATGTTGGCGGCGTCCAGGTTCGGGAAGACCAGCAGGTTTGCTTCACCGGTCAGGGTGCTGTCGGGCATGGCACGCTTGCGCAGGGCTTCCGACAGGGCCGAACCCCCCTGCATTTCGCCGTCGACCTCCAGGTCGGGCGCGGCACTGCGGATGATTTCCAGGGCGTGGCGCATCTTGGAGGCACTTGCCGATGGGCGCGAACCGAAGTTCGAATGGGACAGCAGTGCCGCCTTCGGCGTGATACCGAAACGACGGATTTCCTGCGCCGCCAGCATGGTCATTTCGGCGATTTCTTCCGCACTCGGATCGTCGGTCACGAAGGTGTCGGTGAAGAAGATCGCGCCGCGCTGGGAGATCAGAAGGCTCAGGCCCGAGAAGTCGCGCACGCCGGCACGCTTGCCGATGATCTGGCGGACATCGCGGACATGGCGGTCGTATCGGCCTTCGACGCCGCAGATCAGCGCATCAGCCTCGCCACGCTTGACAGCGAGCGCACCGATCACCGTCGTATTGGTGCGGACGATGGTTTTGGCGGCCTCCGGATTGATGCCGGCGCGGCCGACCAGGGCGAAATAGTCGTCGACATATTCGCGATAACGCGGATCGTCCTCTGGGTTCACAAGCTCAAAATCGGTGCCCGGACGGATGCGAAGGCCATAGCGCTTGAGACGCGTTTCGATGATCTGCGGGCGGCCGATCAGGATCGGTTCGCCGATGCCGTCTTCGAGGAGGACCTGGGCGGCACGCAGCACGCGCTCGTCTTCGCCTTCGGAGAAGATGACGCGCTTCTTGGCAGCGATCTTGGCGGCGGCGAAGATCGGCTTCATGACGAAGCCGGAGCGGAAGACGAAGCGGTTGAGCTGATCGAGATAGGTGTCGAAGTCAGCGATCGGCCGGCGTGCGACACCGCTGTCTGCCGCAGCCTTGGCAACCGCCGGGGCGATGCGCAGGATGAGGCGCGGATCAAAGGGGGAGGGAATGAGATAGTCCGGGCCGAAGGTCGGCGTTTCGCCGGAATAGGCTTTTGCCGCGACTTCCGAGACTTCCTCACGCGCCAAGGCTGCGATGGCGCGCACGGCGGCCATCTTCATCTCTTCGTTGATCGTGGTTGCGCCGCAGTCCAGCGCGCCGCGGAAGATATAGGGGAAGCAGAGGACGTTGTTCACCTGGTTCGGGAAATCGGAGCGGCCGGTGCAGATCATCGCGTCGGGACGGGCGGCGCGCG
>LFEF01022224.1_pt1 | contig 10944 bp, 11 predicted proteins | sample 619371 | NCBI WGS metagenome assembly LFEF01 (sample SAMN03014291, study PRJNA259931) | freshwater metagenome | biome: lake; feature: waterbloom | place: China: Taihu Lake | collected 2006-08 | depth 0 m m
TTGGTGAGCGGTAGTGTTGACGGGACTATCAAACTCTGGAATGGGTCAACAGGCCAGGAAATCCGCACCCTCCAGGGGCATGATGACTATGTCAGAAGCGTTAATTTTAGTCCCGACGGCAAGACTTTGGTGAGCGGTAGTGGTGACAATACTATCAAACTCTGGAATGTAGAAACAGGCGAAGAAATCCGCACCCTCCGGGAGCATGATGACTGTTAATTTTAGTCCCGACGGCAAGACTTTGGTGAGCGGTCGTTGGGACAAGACTATCAAAATCTGGAATCTTGGGACAGACTGGGGTTTAAGTGATTTAATGGGGCGTAGTTGCGATTGGGTGCGGGTTTATTTGCACAATCCTAATTCTGGTGTCAGGGAGGAGGATAGGCATTTGTGTGATGGCATTGGTACAAAGAATTAATTGTCAGCTAAGTTAGTTCTGGTTAAGAAGATTTGGTCATGACTTCTACTATTTATCTGTTAAAAAAATGACAGGAGATACTTTATATATAAGCACTCAGGTTTTACCCGGTAATAAGATTGAAATTGCCACCCCTGAATTAAATGTGGGTGAGGTGTTTGAAGTTTTAATACTTGCCAAAACTCCTCAAGATAATAATGAATCTGATCCGTTAATAGGTTTATTTAAAATTTCCCCCAGAGGAATATTTAGCAATGATTAAACTAGCTGCATTGGTACGAATATCACCTAGTTAATGCTAAATTTATCATCATTAACCAGTAAAATAATTTTATTGCTTAAAGGGATTAATAATAGTGAATTTTTTATTAATAGTTAAACCATCCTGCATATCTTCTGAATACAAAATATTTGCATCAGAAAATAAAGCGCAAGCAATCACCAAACTATCCCAAAATGATAGATGATATTGAGTTCTCAGATTAGATGCAGATTCAAAAATATCAAGATTAAATGATATAACTTGATATTTTCTATAAAAGGAAATAATTAATTTAAACAGTTGTTTTTCATCAAGCTTATGCTTTTTAAGTAAATTACAAAAAACCTCATTAATTATTTGGGTACTGATAATGATGGACTTTTCTTTAATTAATTGTTTCGCTAATATTCTTTTAGTTTCTTCTTTTTTATCAGTGGAAAAAGCATAAAGCCAAATATTAGAATCAACAAAACAACTATGATTTTTAAATTCTGTCATAAATTTCTTCTCGTTTCATAAATTCTAAATTATCAACCTCTATAGGATTTTCCAATAGGTATTCAATCATATCAATTTCAGTTTCACTTTTACTGAGTTGATTTTGAGCTTTAAATGCAGCAATAAGTACCTGTATCTGCTGAATTTGTTCAGGTTTAAGTCCAGTTACATTAATATTTTTAATCATGGCTACCTCAGAATGATTTTTACTTTAATTATACTAATTACAACCTCTCACAATAATGCTCTTCCTTTTTTACATCTTTGACTAAAATTATCGGTGTTTAAGTACCTAAGCAAAATTAATTATACATATCTAACCACCTCTTGCCTCTTGCCTCTTGCATGAGTGCCTATCTTCACTAGGAAATTAATTTTGCACGACTACTTATGAAGAGTCATTATAGCCTAGCCTAGCCTTTGAATTATAACAAAGAGACCCAAACTCCGTCGCTTACGTCCCCAATTCATCCCCAATCAAAGTTTACCGCTTGGATAACCGAGAAATAACCCGTTTAAAGTCATATCCCCCCGTAAGGAAAATTAACCCGACTTTTTTAACAATTGTCGGCAAAATTTTGCTTGCTTTTTTCACGGCTTTCTGCAATAATATTTTTATAAGACTTTATATATAATGGAGTGGTGGAGTCTAGAGAAAAATGCACGGATTCCCATTATAAGAAAAGTATAACCGAAGCCGCCGCCCAAGTCAAGGGGTCACTCCTCTTTTTTTTGAGAAGTTTTCAAAGAAAAAAAATCAAAGAGGCAGCCGGAGATATTCTGTTTTTCTTCACTATTTGGGCGAAAAAACCCTTTTAGGATGCCTATAATAGGAGAGAGAAAGGGTTAAAAACTAAAAAAAAATGGCGGAGAGAGTCCAGAAAATCCTTGCCCAGTGGGGAATTGCCTCCCGAAGAAGGGCGGAGGAGATGATCATAGCCGGCCGGGTGAGACGGAATGGCAAAATCGTGCAGTTAGGAGAAAAAGCCGACCCCGAAAAAGATCACCTAGAAATAGACGGAAAAAAAATTGAACCGGCCAATCGTCCCAAAAGATTGTATATACTGGTCAACAAACCCATTGGTGTGGTTTCTACCTGTAGGGATCCACAAAACCGGCCGACGGTAATTGACCTTTTGCCCGACTCCCTCGCCAGCGAGACGGGGTTACATCCCGTAGGCAGGTTGGACATCAACACCACTGGGGCTTTACTCCTCACCAACGACGGTCAACTCACCCTCACCCTCACCCATCCCCGTTATCATTTGCCCAAAACCTATCGGGTTTGGCTAGATGGTGCCATTGATAGACTTGCTCTCCAGCGTTGGCGAGAAGGTATCCTCTTAGAGGGAAAAAAAACCTTACCCGCACAGGTTGAGATACTCAAGCAAACCGACCAAAAAACCCTACTAGAAGTTATTTTAGTGGAGGGAAGAAATCGGCAGATTCGCTCTGTAGCGGAAGAATTGGGCCATCGCGTCCTGAAACTTCATCGCAGTGCCATCGGTCGTATTCAACTAAACTCTGGTAATAATTCCCCCTTACCCTTGGGTGATTACCGTTTTTTAACCCTTGATGAACTGAAATATTTAAAGAACCAGATTAACTAAGCTGAAAGTCAGCCCCTAATAGCGATATGTTTCGCCTTCTCCAATCACAACTTGATCCCCAGCATAAACAGCGAACCAAATTACTGGAAATCGGCGTTTATTTGCAAAAAAATCGCCTAGAACAGTCCCTTTCTCTCGAGGAAATTGCCCAGAAAACCTTAATCCCGCGCCATCGCCTAGAAGCACTGGAAGCGGGGGATTTGGAGGCATTGCCCGAACCGATTTATATTCGTTGGTTAATCAAACAATTTGCCGATAGTCTGGCCCTGGATGGTGAGACGATTAGCCGACGTTTTCCCACCAAGGTCAATAACTTTTTTAGGGGAACAAAACCGTCTTTATCGCTGCCGAGTCTTCAAATTCGCCCGATTCATCTCTATTTTCTCTATTTAATCCTAGTTATTGGTTCCGTACAAACCCTATCCCACGTCCTGCAAAAATCGGTACTGCAATCGAATCGCCTACCGCCGCCTTCCTTGCCACAACAGCAAATTGTCCAACCGAAAAGCAATCCCCTTCAACCGGTGGCCAACAAAACCAGCAATAATCAGCAGCTGGTGGTGGAGGTAAAACTGGAGGATGACTGCTGGCTGCGGGTGGTGGTGGATGGCAAGACAGAATTTGAGGGTGTGCTGCCCCAAGGAAGCCATCGCACTTGGCAAGCAAACCGAGAATTAACCGTGAGGGCGGGTAATGCCGGCGGGGTTTACGTTGCCGTTAATAATGCCAATGCTAAACAACTGGGGCAACCGGGCAAAGTCGAGGAAGTCACCTACCGGGCAAATTGAGCTAATTTATGCAAAAGGTTTTTTCACCCCTCGATCGCCTTCAGGGAGGGTTAATCGGGGCATATATTGGGGAATCCTTGCATAATCAACCCCTAATACCAGCCTTTAACTATGAGGCTACACCGAGGACGACCCTGCTTTTGCAAGCACTGCAATCTAAGGAGGATTTTTCCCTTGCGATCGCAGCCAAGCAGCAGTCGGAATCGGCGTTATTATTTGTGCTGTTGCCGGAGATTTTAACCTGGCCTGACCATAAGGAACGTTGGCAAGCTAGATTAAATTTTTGGCTAAAAAAGGGCTTAATTTCCGAGTTAACCCGACAAGAAGCGATAATTTGGGGAGAGGCTGTAGGTCTGTTATTACAGGGAAAAAAGCCTTTAAATCAGTTAATGGCGCAATTGCTAACTATTAACCCCAAGAATAAGCTATTAGAGCAGATTCAGTCAGCTTTAAGGCAAAATCATCCCTTAGAGTCCATTTTATCGGCTTGGGCGAAAGATATCTCCCCTTTAGGAATTGCGATCGCAGCTTCTCTCTATACCTTTCTGCAAACGACCGAGGATTTCGCCGTTAGCGTGCGTCGCGCTAATTCTAGTCCCTATCAACGGCAATTAACCACCACTTTAGCGGGGATTTGGGCGGGATTGTACAACGGTATCGAGGGGATTCCCCTAGCTTGGCGGCAAAATTTGCCGAAAGAGCCAGTTAAACAGCAATTAATGGATAAAGCTGGGGAAATCTATCGAATTTCCCTGGGTATATCTCCTCATCTTGTCCTATCTCCTCATACTGCCGTCGCTTACGGGGGAACAATCCAACCCCGTCCTAGCTTAAAATTGGTCTCTCAAGACAAGTAGTCGTGCAAAATTAACTTCCTAGTGAAGATAGGCAACAAGCAATTTAAATACTTAACACCTTACAACAGCTTACTTAGTTTGAAAGATATTTTGTACCATTTTTTTATCCAAACCCGCGGCAATTTTATCTAATTCTGCTATTTCCCCACTGTCTAAACTCCATCCTAAAGCCCCTAAATTATCCTCAGCTTGCCGAACATTTTTAGCTCCGGGGATAGGAATTGTTCCCTTACAGATACACCAATTTAAAGCAACTTGGCTAATAGTTTTATCTTTAGCTTGGGCGATAACTTCTAGACAACTTATCAGAGGCGAAATAGCGGGAATTAATTGACCAAAAAGGAAGCGACGTAATCCAGGGGGTAAGTTTTTATTATCTCGATATTTCCCGGTTAATAACCCCAAAGCTAAGGGACTATAGGCAATAATTTTAATACCCAATTGATCACATAGTTCCTTTAATCCTAAGTCAGTGAGAGGATAGGTAGAAAGGAGAGAATACTGTACCTGTAAACTGGTAATAGGAATGCCGCGACTGGCAAACTTTTGATAGGCAGACTTCAATCTTTTCGGTCCAAAATTGGATAAACCGACTCCTTTAACTAACCCCTTTTCTAGACAATCCCCCAATCCGTCTAATAATCCTCCCTCCTGCCATGGCGCATAATTGCCCGTTGACCAGTGCATTTGCACTAAATCCACCCGGCGGCCTAGTCTGGTTGCCGAAGCTTGACAAGCTTTCACCATGGCATGACGGGTTAAACGCCAAGGATAAGGGGCGAGTTTGGTAGCAATACGAATATGATCAGCGTTATAACCGCTATATTCCCCTGTAAAGCGTCCTAATAGCTTCTCACTCTGTCCGTTGAGTTTGCCTGTGCCGTAGGAGTCTCCCGTATCAAATAGGGTGACACCCCGCTGGACGCAGAGATTAAAAACCGCTTGTAACTGGCTATCCATGCTCTCATCGTAACCCCAGAGAAGACGATTTCCCCAGGCCCAAGTACCGCAGCCCATGGGGGGAAGGGATAGAGTTTGATGTGTGACTGTCAAGGGATTCATGGGTCAGTTTCTCTGGGTTTTTTCTCAAGCTTTCAGCAAGATATTTTATACTAAATCTGGTTATTAAAGACTGATTATTTATTCCCATTTTTGCATGAGTGCATGAGTAGAAAACGGGTTTCTCCGAGAAACCCGTTTTCTGTGCGGTATTACTACCAAATCGACTTGGGTTTTTGTTTAACAAATAATCCCCGCAACCAATAGTAAAAACTATCGATATAAGTAAAGATTACCGGCACAACCACCAAAGTTAATAGGGTGGAAGTGGTAAAACCACCAATAACGGCAATCGCCATCGGTGCGCGAATTTCACCATCTGCACCTAAAGCTAAAGCAATCGGTAACATCCCGGCAATTGTGGAAACGGAGGTCATAATAATTGGTCGTAAACGAGAGACTCCCGAATCAATCATCGCCTTAAATTGCGGTTTACCTGCCTCAATGCCACTCAGGGCAAAATCTACTAACAGAATCGCATTTTTAGTGACTAATCCCATCAGTAAAACTATGCCAATTAAAGCGTATAAACCTAACTCTTTTTGGGTAATTAAAAGAGCGATTAAAGTACCACCAATCGATAAAGGAAGGGAACTTAAAATCGCTAGGGGATAGAGGAAATTGTTATACAACAACACCAGAATCCCATAGATCGAAATAATTGCTAAACTTAACGCCCCCAAAAAACGAGCAAAGATATCGCGCATAATGCGAGCATCACCAAAGGGTTCTTCTGTCACCTCTGGGGGTAAGTTTTTCATGATTGGTAAAGCGCGAATTTGTGTCACCGCACTTCCCAAAGAAACTCCCTCTAAATTAGCTCCAATATTAACCTGACGTTGACGGTTAAAGCGTTGAATTTCCGCAGGTCCACTACCTAAGCTAATTGTCGCCACCGAGTTAAGCGGTACTAACGTCCCATTACTGCTAGGAACGCGCAAATTTTGCAGAGTTTCTATCTCACTGCGTCCATCATTGGCAATTTTGACCCGGATGGGAATTTGTCGGTCAGCAAGGTTAAATTTAGCTAAATTAAACTCATTATCGCCGATTAAAGCTAAAGATGCAGTACGGGCGATCGCTCTGACCGAGACTCCCTGATCGGCAGCCCGGACAGGATCCGGTTGAATAATGATCTCCGGTTTAACTAAACTTACCCCGGAACTTACCTCGACAAAACCGGGTAAAGCACGCATTTCTCGCTCTAATTTTTGGGCAGTTTGGGTTAAAATATCGCCATTTTCACTTTTTAAAATAATAGCGACATCCTTAGTGCTTCCTGCTCCCCCCTGCGCCCGAAAAGTCACTCTAGCCCCCGGTATCTTCTGGAAATCCCGACGGGTTTGTTCCTCAAATTGCCGTTGAGTTAGCGATCGCTGTTCCTTAGGAACTAAATTAACATATATTAACCCCGTATTTACCCGTCCCGAATCTCCCGGAATAGCCAAAACATTAGCGACGGCGGGATTTTTTTGCAGTAAACTATTCACCTGATTGGCCACGGCAACAGTATCATTCAAAGTTGCACCGGGAGGCAATTCTAGGCTGATGGTACTTAATCCAGTATCCCCAGAACTAAATAATCCTTTTGGAATCAAGGGAACTAACTGTAAACTACCGATAAAAAAGGCCAAAGCCGCCAATAAAGTCAGGATTCGATGACGTAAAGCCCAAGTTAACAAACTTTTGTAGGGACGAAAACGGGGGCGCGAGGAGGGATTATTATCACCGGTTTTGAGCTTTTTCGGCTGTAGAATATAGGCACTTAACATCGGGGTGACGGTGACAGCGATCAAACTGGAAAATAGGGTAGAAACCGCCACCGTAACGCCGAAAGGTTGAAAGAATTGGCCCGGCACACCGCCCATAAAAGCAACCGGCAGGAATACCGCCATAATTGCCGCCGCACTGGCTAAAACGGCTAATCCAATCTCTTTTGAGGCATCAAAAGCCGCTTGCAGGGGTTTTTTACCCATAGCTAAATGTTGATCGATGTCCTCCACCATACACACCGCATCATCGACCAGATTACCCAAAGCTAAAGCTAAGGCCAGTAGGGTCATGCCGTTAAGGGTATAATTTAGGGACTGCATCACCCAAAAAGTCGGGAAAATCGACAAAGGCAGGGCCAAACCCGTGATAATCGTGGCGCGCCAATTGCGTAAAAATAGACCCACCGTGATCACCGTCATCATACAACCAATCAGGAGATCGCTAAGAAGGCTTTCGTAACTAGCACGAATTGAGTCGGCACGGGTAAAAATTAATTGAAATTTAATATCTTCGGGCAGTTTTTTCTTTAAATTCTCGATTTCTTGGCGCACTGCTGTTTCTACCGTCACCAAGGTGCTGCCAGTCCCCCTTAGAATCGAAAAACCCACCACTGGCTGCCCATCTAAGAGGGCCATTTGTCGGGGATCGCTGTTACTATCACTAACTGTCCCTAAATTGCTCAAGGGGACTGTATCACCGTTAGGTAAAGAGATTTGATAATTTCTTAAATCTTCGATGGTTTCAGCGCTGCCGAGGGTGCGGACAGTTTGTTCACTGCCACCGATTTCCGATCGCCCTCCGGGTAAATTAATATTAAAACTACGAATTTGGTCATTAACCGCCGTGGCCGTGATACCGTAGGCGATCAGACGGCCGGGATCTAAATCTACACGCACTTCTCGATCGACTCCCCCAACGCGATCAACTCGTGCTACCCCCGGCACTCCCGTTAAAGCGCGGCCGATTTGACGATCAACTAGATCACTTAATTCGGCGATCGATCTTTTCGGGGAGGAGATGGTATAGTTCATCACCGCACCCCCGGCAAATTCTAAACGTTGGACAATTGGATCATTAGTATCTTGGGGTAAATCCTGCCGAATTTGCGCTATGGCATTGCGTACATCATTGGTAGCGCGATCGCTGTTAGTGCCAAGGATAAAGTTAACGGTGGTGGTGCTGCTGCCTTCGTTGATGGTAGAAGTAATTTGATCGATATTACCCAAAGCAGCCACCGCATCCTCGACTTTTTTGGTGACTTGGGTTTCCAATTCCTCTGGACCTGCACCGGGTTGATTAACGGTGATAATCACGGCCGGAATGTCAATATTAGGAGAGCGATCGATCCCTAATCCTAGAAAGGCAATGTATCCCATTAGGGCCATAACCAGGGAGATCAGGATCGTGGGAATGGGATTTTTGATAGACCAATTAGAAATATTAAAAGCCATAATTTCAGTTATCAGTTATCAGTTATCAGTTATCAGTGGGTAAGTTATCAGTTATCAGTTTTTGGTTTTTGGTATTTTCTTGGCAGGTTTTTAGAATAGCCCAAAGCATTTTACCAATTTCCTCCGCATCATCATTGATACTTTGAAAGGCTCTTTCCTCTATGTAATTCGTGTCTTTCAATAGAGACAGCCAATACTTTGTTTCTAGACATTCCTTATAAGCTATTGACATTTTAGCTCGAAAATCAGCTTGAGAAATAGCTCCATTAGCCTCGGCAATGTTAGCCCCGATTGAAGTGCCACTCCTTAATAGCTGTTTTGACAAAACATATTCTTGTTTATTCTCACACAAATATTTATAGCCTTTAACAATCCTAATGGCAAATTTATAAGCTTTATCATAAACTTTACTCTCCATCCGTTTGCCCCGCTACCGATCACTGATTACTGATTACTGTTTACTGATCACTGATTACTGATCACTGATCACTGATTGCTGTAATTTTGTCGCCATCACCGAGATAGGCTGCCCCTTTGACCACAATGCGATCGCCAGCTTGTAAACCGGTGAGAATTTCCACGCGATTATTCGGCATAATTTGACCTAATTGCACAGTTTTGGCGGTAACGGTGTTATCAGGTCCGACTAAATAAACTAGAGCTTGATTATCTTTTTGGGGTAAAACTGCGGTCATGGGGACGGTTAAACTATTGCTAGTATTCGTCACGATCGCACCTCGTAAAAACATCCCCGGTTTTAACTCTGTATTGTCGGTTAAATCGACTTTAACCGTTGCCTGACGGGATGCCTCATCGACGATGGGATTAATTTCGCGTACCTGTCCCGATAATTTTAAACTGCTATTAGCATCGGAAGTGATAGTAACGGGCGCTCCGACGCGGATTAAGGGCAATTGATTCTCAGGAACCCGCAATCTTAGCTCTAAACGCCCATTTTCGATGATTTTAAAGAGAGCATTTTGACCGTTGGTGGTATCCCCGATGCGAGCATTTCTTTCGGCAATTTTGCCACTAACCGGAGAAATCAGGCGCGTCTCGTTTAATTGGGCTTTAACAATGGCTAAACGGCTTTGAGCTTCCGCTAATTGGGCTGTAGCTTGGGCGATCACTTCGGGACGATTGCCCGCTTGCAATTGTGCTAGTTGCTGCTCTGCTTCTCCTAAACGGGATTGGGTCTGTTGTACGATCGCCGCTTGCTTTCTTTCTTCATTGAGGACTTCATCGAGACGATCCCGGGCGATCGCTCCTTCCGCTTCTAAACTTTGGTTTCTCTGGACGCGTTTTTTAGCCAAATCCCAATCCGATTGAGCTTGACTAATTTCAGCCTTTATGCGTTGAATAGTTTGTTTAGCTCTAGCGATCTCCTCTTTACGGCTACCCGCTTGCAATTCTGCCAAACGCGCTCGCGATTGGGCGACATTGGCCTGTGCTTGGGTTAATTGCGCTTGTAGGACGGTATCATCGAGACGAGCCAAAATTTGACCTTGGCTGACCCTATCCCCTTCATCCACAAAGATTTCTTTGATTTGTAGTCCCGTCGCTTGGGAAAGAATCGGGATTAATTCATCGGCTGCCACGCTTCCAGTCGCTTTCAGGGTGCGGGCCACGGGAGTAAATTCTACCCTAGTGGTGGTTACTGTTTGTGCTGGTGCTTCATTTTTTGCCGCTACGGGCTGAGTATTGGGGTTTTGGGCTGTTTGGGGTCGATTAGCGAAACGAGTCGCCCCTAGGGTCAATAAAACCCCTAATCCCACACCGATAAATAAACCCCTTCCTCCCGATAGCCAAGAGTTGGTTTTTGTCGGTTTTGGCGAGTATTCGGGTTCCTCTGGCTCAATTTCGGGTTTAAAGGCGATTTCTTCGGGAACTAGCGAATTATCGGCTGAATGCTGGTTATTTTCTAGGGTATCTGGCCGCACGGTCTGCCCTCTCGGTAGATTCTGGATAAAATGTTAAGTTTTGTATCCATTTATAATCTAACGGAAAAAGGTCGCGGGTGGGGAAAGTGAGAAAGTGGACTTACTGTAAAAATCCAAAATTGTCGTGGTTGGTGAGGAATCAGTAGGCAGTAGTCAGGATTCAGGAGAATTAAGAATGAGTAATAATCAATTAAATGGTTTATTTAGGGCTTGCTGAAAAAGTTTTTCCTGGGGGCAGGGTGTGGCCCCCCCAACCCCCCCGACATCGGGGGGGTTGGGTGTGGGGTG
>LFEF01016996.1_pt1 | contig 10881 bp, 13 predicted proteins | sample 619371 | NCBI WGS metagenome assembly LFEF01 (sample SAMN03014291, study PRJNA259931) | freshwater metagenome | biome: lake; feature: waterbloom | place: China: Taihu Lake | collected 2006-08 | depth 0 m m
CCCCCCAAACCCCCCGTTGGGGGCGTGGCGCGGTCACTGAGCCTGTCGAAGTGCCGCCCCCAAACCCCCCGCGCATTAGTTTTTCGGTGGGATGCTTACACGCAGCTGCTGATACATCTGTAATAATTTAAGGGTCACTGATAATTGCTTATTGTCCCTATTTCTGCAAATGTGAGATGCACCCGTTGGGTAGTGGGAAATTTAGCTGAAATTTCCCTATCACCCTACTTTAAATCCTCCAATTTAATCCTAGGATCTACAGCTTTGAGAAGTAAATCAGCCAGGAGATTACCGATAATCAACATAGTAGCCCCCATCATTAAACTGCCCATAACTAAATATAAATCTTTAGCCGTCACAGCTTGCAGAATTAAACGACCTAATCCGGGCCAGTTAAAGAAAAATTCGGCGATAAATGCCCCACTTAACAAACTGGAAAATTCAAAGCCCAAAAGAGTTATCAGGGGATTAATAGCATTGCGTAAAGCGTGGACATAGATAACTTTATTTTCCGGTAAACCTTTCGCCCTGGCAGTTTGAATATAATCCTGTCGCAGAACATCTAATAATTGTCCCCGCATCAATCTTTGTAATCCGGCAAAACTGGTAACTGTCAGGGCAATAGTTGGTAAAATCATGTGCCAAGCGATATCTAAAACTTTACCGATAGGGGAATATTCCGAATAGTTAATACTGGTCATATCACCCACCGGTAAAAGCGGCGAGACATTTTGGGCGAGAATTAGCAGTAAAAGGGCAGTGATAAAACTGGGGAAACCTTGACCAAGATAACTGATAACTCGAAAAAATTTATCGATAAATTGGTTTTGTTTGACGGCGCTGAGAATGCCCAAGGGAATCGCAATCGCCCAGGTTAGAATGATGGAAGTCAAAGACATTAATAACGTCGCTGGAATTCTCTCTAATAATAGGGAAGACACGGGACGAAAATAGGTAAAACTCAGACCAAAATTAAACTGAGTTACCACTTGCCACAACCATTTAAAATACTGGACAATCGCCGGGTCTTTTAAACCAAAAAGGGCAATATATTGTTCTTTAGTTTCCTGACTAATCTTGGGATTAAGGTCAAGCAAAGCCAGAAAACCGCCTGGGGTTAATTGGATAATAGCGAAACTCAAAGCCGAGGCCAACAACAGAGTTAATAAACCCTGGAGAACACGCTTGACAATATATAAAAAAGTTTCGCTAGTTAGGAGAGATTGTAACCCATTAGCACTCGATCGAGCGTTTGCAGCCTTATAATTATCATCAGTCGCCGTCATAGAAAAAACCTAATAATCGATGAGGGTAATAATCGGTAAATCGGGTAATTTTTCCCGACCACCGAGGTCGATTAACTCGATGATAAAGGCAAATCCTAACACCTCACAACCAATTTTTTCTAATAAATCAGCCGTTGCTTTCGCCGTCCCTCCCGTCGCGATTAAATCATCGACAATTAAGACTTTATGATGGGATGCCACCGCGTCCTGATGAATTTCGAGGCTATCGCTTCCGTATTCCAAATCATACTCGATACTATGCACGGCGGCGGGTAATTTGCCCGGTTTCCGGACGGGAATAAATCCCGCTTCTAATTGGTATGCTAAAGGAACACCGAAGAGAAAACCCCTGGATTCCATACCGACAATGTAATCGGGGGATAAACCGTAATCGCGACACTTTGCCGTTAGGGTATCGATCGTGTAACGTAATCCTTGGGGATGATTGAGTAGGGTAGTAATATCGCGGAAGACAATACCCGGTTTGGGAAAGTCGGGAATATCGCGAATCAATGATTTCAGATCCATTCGGTTTCCGTGTCTCGTAAAATGGGGGACAGCTATCTATACAATACAATTTACAATACCCTGACTCGATCGCCCTTGTGTTTTAGTTCTCCTATATCATGACCTCTACTAGCCTAACGCCCGAATCTACAACATCAGCCCCAGAAAAACCGGTTATTTTAAGCGTTTTACCCGATTTTCCGATTGCAAGTCAGCAATGCGCCCTACATCTCCAACAGCATATCGATTTAATGCTGTTAGCGTTGGAATCCTTAGAAGTCGGTGCCGGGGAGGCCCTGTTAGCCCTCTGTAAAGAACTAGGACTCGATAAAATTATCAAAAACCGGATTATTTTCTGGCGCTTACGCTGTACTAATCCGTGGCGAATTTCCTACACCCTCGACCGTCTGACCCTTGACCAAGCAAAAGCTTTAGTTATCATTGCCAGTTACCGGGCCAAACCCCTAGCTATATCCATCCGACAATTACTGTTAGCGCGGCAACAGATGGAATCAAAGGGTTTACCCGTGGATAATAATTTTCTTTTATCAGAATACCTAGAAAGATTTCGCTCCAATTTTCGCAGTCGCATGAACCCCCGGCGGGCCAAAGTATCGGTTTATCTAGCCGATGAAAATGCTTTAAATGAACTGGCTTTATCCCTCCTCGATCAGTTATTATTTTGTACTGGTACGACGGGAATGCAGCGGTTTTGGATTAGTTTATTTGATGGGGAGATCGTGTAAAAATGAGAAGACAGTATAGCCTGCCCAATTGTACCCTGATTCTCGATGGTTTCGGCGATGATTTTGCCCCGGCTAACCCCGGGGATAGCCGACCTTTACTCTCAATTTTGACTAACGTAGAATGTCGGTTAATCGGGGCCAATAAAGTCCTGCAAGGTGGTCGGGTTTTCTTGGAAAATTTGGTACAAGCGGTCAGTCAGTATGCCCAAGAATTTTTGAGTGGTGTTCGTCATCCCCAAGACCCCGTCCATGAACCAGATCATGTGTACCTAGAAAAGATTGACCATAATCTCCATCGTCTGGTCTGGTATCCATCAACGGACTTGAATATCCCAGAAAGTCCGGTCAACATAGAAATCAGTACCGTGCAGTTATTCGATTTAATAGAAGCGATTGACCAATTTTTTGCCGATACTCGCACTTTACCTGACCTAACCCTGAAATTACAGCCAGTTTCCCGTCGCTACCATAAGGTCAATGAATCGGTGGCCGGTCGAACAGTACCTTTTTTGGCAGGATTAGGCAGTCTTGTCGCTTGCGCCCTACTTTTCTATCTGTTACCCGTCCCCCAAGTCCGTAAACCCGAAAATCCCCCCATTCCCGCCGCTTCTCCCAGTACTACCGTCCCCACTAATCCCGTCCCCCCTCCTAGATAAAATTAGTCCCCTAAGCTAAATCTGTAAATGGAGTAATAGGAATTTGGTTATAAACTTCGGCATTCTTTGTCTGAGCTTGACGGAGATCGTAGTCTGTTTGAAGATTCAGCCAAAACTGAGGACTGTTACCAAAATATCGTGACAGACGCAAAGCTGTGTCCGCAGTGATACTACGCTTACCAGCTAAAATCTCACCGATACGAGTTTGAGCTACGCTTAAATCTTTGCTCAGTCTGTAGGGGGTAATATTGAGCGGTTCCAGAAAATCTAACTTGAGGATTTCACCGGGGTGGATATTGGGCAAATGGTCGCTGTTCATTGCATTTAGCTAATTTTAGTGGTAGTCCACCACACTCAAATCCTAACGCCTAACAATACTATTGTCAAGCAGACGTAAGCCTTCACCCCACACCCCACACCCTACACCCTACACCCGACACCCGACACCCCACACCCCACACCCCACACCCCACACCCCACACCCTTCTCCCCTGCTCTGTCCCAGTTTTTAGAGAAAGTAACCGAGAAAAACCAGATCTTTTTTGCACAAGTTAGAAAAATTGTGTTATGCTGGTAAATCTGTGAAGGTTTTTCGATAGGGAGTATTGAAAAAAAAATGACCAAACTGGGAACCCATTTGATTGTCGATGCTTGGCAAGTACCTGCTGACCTCCTCAACGATCCCGAGCGCATTCGTCGCGCTATCCTCGATGGAATTACGGCAGGAGAAGCAACGCTGATCGATTTGTGTGTCCACCAGTTCAGTCCCCACGGAGTTACCGCGACGGCGACTTTAGCTGAATCTCATATCGCGATCCACACCTGGCCTGAACACGGCTATTTCGCCGCCGATTTATTCTTCTGTGGTGCGGGTAAACCCGTGGTTGCCATGGAAATTTTGACCAAATCCCTGCAAGCAGGTGAGATTAAAGTGCGGGAACTAACCAGAGGATTCCCCAGTACTGCGGGAGTTTATGAAAGCAAAAAGGAAGAACCCCTTAAGTCTTCCCTGGTTATGGCCTAATTTCTAGCGCCGGCCTCAATAATAAGTTAGCAGCACTGGCGATCGCCTAAACTGAAATCGTGATCAGGATAACCTTTGTTTTTATCCTTGCCCTCTTTCCCTCTCTCGTTAGTCTCTGGTTGATTAACCGATCCCAACAGAGATTAAGTAACCGTTTGAGGGGGATTCGCTATCGTCACGAATACAGCCCGGTGATGGCCAGTGATTTTTTGTCAATTCCTCTAGGGACAGAAAATAAACCGGCCTTGATCGGTGATCTTAGTTGTCGTTTTAATGCCTATTCCCCCCATTTGCGTTGTGCGGTTAATCCCACAGGTCCCTGTGAAGGTTGTCGGCAGTACGAAGCTAAAACTGGCACAGTATAAGCGGCTTGAGCTTCCAAACAGTTCCCTATTTGCTATCCTTAAAAATTATCGCTATCGCAATTGAGGAGTGTGGGAATAATGGCGTTCAAACGAAATTTGACCCTCTTAATCATCGGATTAGGATTAACTTGTTTACCCCTATATCCGGCCCAAGCTAACCAAATCAGCACCGTCACCCCGAATACGGCAGCCAATCAAACTCTTGCTACCCATCTGGTTCTAAAACTGAAAGAGAGAAAAGTTTACCGAAATTTTGGGTTAAAGCCCCGTCCTTTTAGGACGGCTTTTTAAACTATATCTTGTTAACTTAACTTTTATTGTGCTATACTGATTTTGTCTAAGTCCCCCCTGCGTAAAATGTTTGTCTTAGAGTTTAAAGTTAAAGCTAAAACTCAACAGTATCAAGCCATAGACGATGCTATTCGTACTGCTCAATTCATCCGTCACAAATGTGTAAGGTTATGGATGGATACAAAAGGTACGGGTAAGAACGATTTATACCGATATTCTCAAGAATTAGCTCAGGACTTTAAATTTGCCGATGAACTTAATTCAACTGCTAGACAGGCAAGTGCTGAACGTGCTTGGAGTTCAATTAGTCGTTTTTACGACAACTGTAAACGTAAAGTATCAGGCAAAAAGGGGTATCCTCAATTTAAAAAATCTCGCTCTGTTGAATACAAACAATCAGGATGGAAGCTTCTTAGCCCTAAAACTGTTAAGTTCACTGACAAGAAAAACATTGGTGTTCTTAAGTTGGTAGGAACTTGGGATTTAGGGTACTTTCAAGAATCCGATATTAAACGGGTTAGGTTGATTCGGAGAGCGGACGGTTATTATTGTCAATTTGTCCTTTCTTGTGACGTTAAAGAAGATGTTAAACCATCAGGTAAGTGTATTGGCTTAGATGTAGGTTTGGCTTCTTTCTATACAGATCACAATGGCGACAAGGTTGATAATCCTCAATTCTTGAGAAAGTCTGAGAAACGATTAAAACGACTTCAAAGACAGTTATCTAAAAAGAAAAAGGGAAGTACAAATCGTCAAAAAGCTAGACAAAGATTAGCTAAGGCTCATCTTAAAATAAGTAGGCAACGTAAAGACTTTGCTGTAAAGTTAGCCAAGTGCGTAGTTCACTCTAACGATGTGATAGCCTACGAAGATTTAAGAATCAAGAACTTAGTCAAGAATCATTGTTTAGCTAAATCGATCAATGATGCGGCGTGGTATCAGTTTCGAGAATGGATAGAATATTTTGGAGTTAAATTCGGCAAGATAACGATTGCTGTCCCACCGAACTATACAAGCCAAAACTGTTCAAACTGTGGTGAAATTGTTAAGAAATCTTTATCGACTAGAACCCATCAGTGTAAATGTGGGTGTGTTTTAGATAGGGATGAAAACGCCGCTATCAATATCCTTAAAAAAGGGTTAAGTACCGTAGGGCATACGGGAACTTTCGGGCTAGATCCGATAAACGCTTGGGGAGAGAATACCTCTACTTTTTCAGAAGCGATTCTGTCTAAGCAAGTAATCTCTTTGAACCAAGAATCCCCGTCGCTTTAGCGCGGGGAGTGTCAAGTTTATCAAGATAGTAAAGTTTTAGCACAATTTACCGTCGCCGTCGGCAAAAAAGGCTGGGAAACCCCCACAGGTAAATTTGAGGTGCGGGAATTAGTTCGCAATCCCGTCTGGAAAAGTCCCTGGACGGGAAAAGTCAGCGCTCCCGGTCCCAATAGTCCCCTAGGGGAAAGATGGATCGGTTTTTGGAGTGACGGCAAAAATTCCATCGGTTTTCATGGCACCCCCGCGGAAAATTCCCTCGGTAGCGCCGCTTCCCATGGTTGTGTGCGGATGCGGAATCGGGATGTGAAAGTGTTGTTTGATTTAGTCCGCATGGGAACCCCCGTCATCGTTCAACCTTAATTCTGGCAGGTATTTTTTTAAGATAGGCAGGTCTTCCGGGCGATCTATATCGGCTAATTTAGGCAGATAAGCGGTTTTTAAAGCTAGTTTAGCGGCGATTGTCTGGGTTTTTGCTAAGACTTCCCCCGTTCCCCAGGGAATACCGTCAAAAAGCTCTGGAAAGACCTGTTTTAAAGCAATTAGGTAGTATCCTCCATCTAACGCCGGCCCTAAAACCATATCGTGGGTTTTTAGGGCTTCAAAGGCTGCTAAAATCTCTTTTTCCCCGATTTCTGGACAATCTGTGCCAATAATAGCGATCGCTGTCATCCCTTGAGCAAAACCATCGGCAAAGGCATTTTGCATCTTTTCTCCTAAGTCTTTTCCCCGTTGAGAATGATAGGAATAATGCACACCTAACCAAGTACGCATTTTTTCCTCGCTGCCGCCATGGTAGTAAATGATCAGAGAGAGAAAATTACTCAAACCCGCTAATTTACCGAGAGTATATTCGGCCAGTTTGCGGTGCAATTCTTCGGCTCCCTTGGCTGCCAAGGCTGGAATCATACGGGTTTTTACTTTCCCCAATTCCGGATAACGGGTAAAAATAATCAGTTGTTGTCTCCAGTCCACGAGTAATTGCGACGATGATATTAATTATTAGTTTTAGCCTGCTGTTAATAGGAGGCAAGAAAACCAATAAAACGGGCTTTATTGACTTAGCATAGATTATTGTAAGTGGGTGGGTGGAATTAAATATAAGATGAACGTAGGTACGATGTCGGCGATCGCTTGATTGAGTCGAAACCTTTTTCCTAGCGGCATTTCAGACTTTTTCAGCCAACCCTGATTAGCTAGGGACTAGGTTTTTTGGGTGAGTTTAAACAGGATAAACCAGCATCTTTAGCAGTAGGATGCTTGATTGGGACAAAAGCAAAATCTGAACTTAGTGTCCGACACTCCACAATGCGAACAAATTCTACGGAGGGATTTTGGGGATCGCCATTTTCATTAAGTTTCTTGCGATCGCCATTTTCATCGAATTGAATTGTCCCAGTTGCACCTTTAGTGACAAGAAAATAAAGAGACTTTAATTGTTCAAGGATATTAATTCGTGTGGGAGTATTTGCCTTTTCTAGAGCTTTTGTTAGAGCAAGAGTTGCATCATAGGATAGGGCCGTTATTGCATTAACAGAAGTTGTAGTCCATAAAATTTTGGCATCCTTAAGAAAATCCTGGTTAGGACTGGTTAAAGAATCCCAAGGAACCGTAATAACAAACTTTTGAAAAGGTTGTAGGTTGTTAATTTGTTCTAAGGTACGAGAACTACGAAGCCCCCATGATCCGATAACCCAATTTTGACTATTATTAAGTTTTATAAGTCTAATTGCATCGCCTTGAGCATCGCCAATTGCTTTTGGGAATAGTACAAGCCCTATTTCTTCTGTTATTTTTCCTTGTCTTTTTCGTAACTCTTGGATGGCTTCTTCTGCCTTAAAATTATTTCCGAGATCAAATTCATCTAATTTTACTACAGTTCCAGAGAATGGAGGGCGTGTAAAAATAGTTTTAAAACTATTAAAAAAAGATTCACTAAATGGACTTCCTTCACTATAAAAGCCCACCACTTTTTTAATAGACTTTTCTTGTAAAAATTTTGCAATGGCAGGAGATTGTTGCTCGACGGAAAAAACAGTTCGCAGAAAATTTTTTCTGGGGTATTTAGTAAGCTCGCTAGTCGTTGATCCGGGAGAAATCAAAACTAAATTATTTTGATTATAAATATCCACCGTTGCCACAGTCATTTCACTGGGATAGTGACCAACAACCCCTAAAATTTCAGGACGCTGGGAAAGAGATGATGCTGTCTTTTTGGCTAATAATTCTTTATTTTCATCATTAGTAATGACAACTTTTAATCCCTTACCATTAATCGCTTTTTTGTTGATAAAATCTTGATCTGGAAAATACTTGAGGAATGGATCATTGTCATTTAAAAGTCCCAGATTAATTTTTGTTTGTAATTGCGCTACTCCTCGTAACATTTCATTTGCTCGACTATCACCATCATCATCATTAAAGTCACTTTGATTTTTGGGAGGAATACTAACAGCAACAGCAATGGTGTAATATGGCTTTTTATTGGCTTCTAGTAAAGCATTATTTAAGTAAATTAACGTTTCTGGATCTAGCCTATCCTCTTGCCATGCGTCCTTAAATCTTAACAGGGCTTTTTGATAATCACACTGTGCAAAATATTTTGTACCTTCCTCCTTGTTAAACGGTTGAGAGTAATTAAGAATTTCTTCTCCTTCACTAATAAAGTCTCCCGTTTGTTTTGGACAATTATCAGGGCGATAAATGGCAAATAAACTTACAACTGCTATTGATGCTATTCCTATGCTAAATAGCAGATTTAATTTGAAACTTTGGGGCTTTAAAGTTTTTATAAAATGCAAAATTTTTTCCATTAAAGAAGCTTTCACTTTTTTCTCAATGAACTGAATATCCTCATCCCTGAGTCCATAGATAATTTGCAGTTTCTTTAAACTCTCTCTATCTCTGCTGCTCAATGGAGTATGATTAGCAGCAGCTATTATTTTCCGAAACGCATTCCTATATTTCTTGATATTGTCTCTTCGCCGTAGCAGTGAGTTAAGAACTTCTGTTTCAATCGTTCTGGCTTCATCTGGTGAGAGATTTAATTGATCTATTGTTGCATCCAAAACTGCCCTATCTGCAGCAGAAAAGTCTTCCTCCTTAAAACAATAATCTTTAATATCCTCATCATTCCACTTTTTAATAATATCCTCAACTATTTTACGATACTTAAATTTAGGATCATTAGCAGCAAGAGGAGATCTGGCCAAATAAATAGTATCATCTCCTTCAAGAGAAAGATAAAATTTGGGAGTCATTGCCGGGGCAGCTTCCTTTACTCGTTCGCTGGCATACTCATGCAATTCATTAACAGAAATTAATTGATCACCATCCTGATCTGCTGCACCAGTTTCAATTCCTTCAACTAGATATTTTGTATAGATGGACAAATCTTTATCTTCCGACTCAAAAGAATATTCAATTGGACTAGAAGAGGTTAAAATCGCCCTTCCTTTACCTCCTAATTCCTCTTGAATGTTAAATTCCCCTTTGATTGGCATTCCCTGAACCAATGCTCCGCTAAAACAGCAGTCGAGAATAATTATCTGCCTTTGGGAACGACTATCTGTGATGTACTCTTGAAGTTTAGTTGCCGCTAAAGCTGTTGCAAGAGAAAAATTTCCCTTCTGATCACGCCCAGTGTCTCTTGTACTTAGAAAAAATCTAGCCTTTTGATCTTTAAGTCCATGCCCAGAAAAATATAAAAGCACCAAATCATCTCGCTGTCGATTAGCAAATAAATCCTCAACTGCTTTTTCCATGCTCCCTTTGTCTGGGTTAGGCAAAACTTTAACCTGATCAAAGGCTCCCATGTCTGGATGCTCTAATACTCGGCGCATTGCTTCAACGTCTAGAATGGCACTAGAAATTGGGCGCAATCCTTCGGAATACTCGCTCACACCAATTAACAAAGCAAATTTTGCCATAATACCTTCTTTAACCTGAGATAAAGTCTAGAGCCGCTTTAATAGCCATTTCCAATTCTTCTCGACTGTGACCCTTAACCGTCAACTTGCGACCATTGGCCTCTACCGACAATTCTATCGGTTTACCTCCCAGGCGATCGCCCAGAAACCCTAACAACTTTTTCCCATTAGCGGGGTTAACTTCGGCCATTAAGATTCCACCCAAAAAACCGCCCAACGACTTATTACCTTCAGGGGGATTGGGATCAAGAATGCGTTTAACCGATTCAACTTCATCTGCCTGTTGTAGTTCTGTTAGTAATACTTGGGCCTGTTCGTCGCGTTCTTCAGGCTCCAGGTTAGGATCGTTAAAAGCGATCACCAATTTAATCGTAGATTTGTTACTCATAGGAAGTTGAGTTGAAATAATATAGGATAATACTAATCTTACTGAATTATGCAAATTTTACCATATAGCATCTGAAATCTAAATAAGTGATCCCATTTTCATACTGCCCCTTGCCGAGTGCAGATTTCTTCACTGATGTTGTGCTGTTGCTGAACATAGAAGATCGATTTTTCAACCTGCTCCAAGAAATCATAACAATTATTGTGTGTTGGGTTTCCTTACTACTACTACAGGCTAATGGCGATAATTCCGCTAGAAAGTATGAGAATGTGTCTGACATTCCTGACAGGGGGTGAGTATTGGTATCATGATTAAAAGTAAGGATATAGATAGGGTTTGCGGCAAAAAGTAGGGGCGAAGCATTCGGATAGAAAATCTACGGTTTCACCGATAGGTTATTGCCCGAATGCTTCGCCC
>LFEF01028499.1_pt1 | contig 10857 bp, 8 predicted proteins | sample 619371 | NCBI WGS metagenome assembly LFEF01 (sample SAMN03014291, study PRJNA259931) | freshwater metagenome | biome: lake; feature: waterbloom | place: China: Taihu Lake | collected 2006-08 | depth 0 m m
CGCCGATGAACAGCCGCATCTTCGAAACATGGATCGAGACACAGCTTGCGCCGACACTGTCGCCCGGCGACGTTGTCATCCTCGACAATGTCGGCTTCCACAAAAGCGAGAAAGCCGAGCAACTCGTCAAGGCGAAGGGTGCCTGGCTGCTCTTCCTGCCGCCCTATTCGCCTGACCTGAACCCCATCGAAATGGCGTTCTCGAAGCTCAAGGCGCTCTTACGAAAGCGAGCCGCCAGAAGCTTTGACACGATTGCCCAAGCCCTCGGCGACATCATCGCCCTCTTCTCCGTCACTGAGTGCAGAAACTTCTTCAAAGCAGCAGGATATGAGGCTGAATAAATGCGACACGCTTTAGCGAGGCAAAATGCAATCGCTTTGTTGTGTGCGGCAAGGAACCGGACGACTTGGCTTGCGGTGTCTGCGTGCGTTTCGAGAATGCGCCAGTCGCCGTAATCATTTGGAGTGATCTCCCTCAGGCCATGCCGCTTCTCGATCTGATCGAGGCGCAGGTGAACGAAGTACTGCGGGTCGTTGGCGCGACTGGTAGTCGTCTATCGGAACGTGAGCTCGAAGTCATAAAGATGAGCGCGGACGGAATGACCTCAGCAGAAATCGGGCTTTTTTGCGATATAGCCGAAACGACGGTCAACGCTCACATCGCAAAAGCGATGAAGAAGACCGGGGCGAGAACGCGCACCCATCTGATTTCGATGGCGATTCGGAATGGACACATTTGATTGACTGAACGATGCTCCTCACGCTATCTCTCAGTAATGATCGGTGAAGATCGCGGCCCTCCGCTAAATTGCTCGGTCGCTTTCTAAATCAAGTTCAGATAACTCTCGGTAGGTTAAACTGAATTTGCCATGATATCCCGCCAAATCAAATCGCTACGCAGGGAAATTCGATCGAACCATCTCGATTTTCGCCCGTGCGATTGTGAGCGTGGAGCTATCGATTTTGGCTTGAGTCCATTCTACAGCCCGCCGTTCTTGGACAAAAAGAAATTCGCCACCGATATTCTGTGATCATTTTTGGGTTCGCGCAAAGGTTGGTAGAGTGACTGTCAAATAAAATTGACAACTGATTTGCTTGGTGAAGGCTCACGCCTGGTAGGCTCTGTTCAAGATAGCGCCGCCGCGCGTCTCTGATCAGGCTTAAGTGAAGCCTAACTGGCCGCCCATCGTTAGGGCCCGAGGGGGCTGGTACGCCGCCGCACTTGTTTTCCAACGCCTCGTACCGTTGAGAAAACCCTGCCCCCTCGGAACAGTTTTAGAGTGCCATTTTTTATTCAAACGACAATCACCGACTTTTAGGGGGGCTGGAATAGAATGACCGACTTGGGCGTGCATCTTGATAAAGTCGCTGCTGAAAAATCAAAGAAGGTGCGATCCAATGCCAATTTGGATCTTTACCACCGGATCGGGCTCATCGCACGACGCTGGCACGCCTCCGCATTGGGAATTTATGAACACCAATCCAACGGCGCCGAAGATGTGAATACTCTGATATACGGCTGGGACGAGACAGGTAGCTCTGACAATCTTGTTCTTGATGCTGGGACAAGTTTTGCGCTCGATGTGCAGTGGCGACGACTGCTTGGGCATCTGGAGGTTAGCTTCGATGGGCCATCCGTGGTCCGTGTTGGCGATAACGTTGCGCTCAGGTATGTTACTCATCCATCGGTTTCAACTGCTACCTACATCGTGGTTTCGCTTCACAGCGATGCAGAGACTGCGTCAAAATGCTCTCATGAGTTCGATGCGGCACTTTCGACGGCCCCTCTAACGATCGAGCCTGAACCCGTGACGCTGACAAGACGGGAGGTTGAGATTGCGCGCTGGGTCTCGTTGGGCAAGACATCGTCGGAAACTGCCATGATCCTGAGCCTATCAGAGCATACCGTCAACGATTACATTCGTTCTGGAATGAAGAAAATGGGCGCTACAAACAGGCTGAGCTTCATTGCGAAAACGATACGTCAGGGTATAGTGGCGTAGTATGGGTGTGCTGGGTTGCGAAGCGTTATCCGGGTGTTAGGGTTCTCTGACAGATATCCCGCGAGTTTCCGAAACGATCCAATCCAGGAATGCCTTGGCGGCGGCCGCGTCGGGCGTATCCGTCTTCATGATCAGATCATAACCAACATCGAGTTCCATCATCTCTGCGCTGACCCTCACGAGCAAGCCGTTCGCCACGAGGTCTTGCAAGACTGGCATGCTTCCCAGCAGCAAGCCCTGACCGGCGATCGCCGAGCCGACAGCCATATTGTAGTCCGCAAAAGTAAGGCGTGACCGGCGCTGCGAATTCAAGTCCTGGTTACCCGTGTGTCGGAACCATGCCTCCCAAGTCCAGAACCGGCGTGTGGTCTGCGCCCATACCAGAGGGGTTGTATCCCAGTCTATCAGCGGTAGATCGCTAAGCCGGTGCCCAGGTTCGACCTGTGCCGCAAGCGGATATCCGGCGAAAACAGCCAAAACCTCGTTGAACAGGCGATGAAAGCTGAGGCTTGAACCCTCTTTGGTGTTCGTGCCGAAACGGATCGCAATATCTGCTTCGTTTCCGTTGATATCGATCAGCAGAGAGGAGGTGTTGATCAGTACGTCAATATCAGCAGCGACCTGCTGGAAACGGTGAAGGCGCGGGACGAGCCACATTGCGGCAAATGACGGCTCGACCGAAAGAACCAGCCGGCTCCGACTGTTGAACCGGCGAACCTTGTGAACGCCCATCGACAGGTTTCTGAAGCCCAGTTCGAGATCGGAGATGCAAAACGCGCCTGCTTCCGTCAAACGCAGACCGCGCCCGTTCCGCTCAATCAGGGGCGTGCCGAGCTGTACCTCCAGTTTGCGGACCAGCTGCTTAACTGCAGCCGGCGTTACCCCGAGTTCTCGGCTGGCCTTCTCGAAACTCAGCGTGCGGGCGCTGGCCGTAAAGGCGCGAAGTGAATTCAACGATGGGAGCCAGTCAGACATTGAGTTAGTTTATCTTACCTCTGGCGATGGAACAAATGCGTTGCCATGAAGCTGAATGACTTCAAAGCTGGTGAGTGGTTAATGCCCAGATCAGGAGACAATTCAAACCATGCAACGACTGGACCCGGCGCTCACGGCCTCGGCCATCACTCTTTTTACTGGTGTCCTCTGGGGTGCATATTGGCTTCCTGTGCGGGAGCTTGCTGAACTTGGCTACCAGGGAGCCTGGGGTACGCTTGCGATCACCGCCACAGCGGCAGCGCTGCTGCTGCCATTTTTGATTGCGCGGCGCGAGGTATTTATCGAAGCGGATGTATTGACGCTCGCCGGGATTGCTTTGGGCGGCGTTGCCTTCGCACTATACTCCATCAGTTTTCTCTACGGCCGCGTCGGTATCATCATACTGCTGTGGTTCTTCAGCCCACTGTGGAGCGTGTTGATCGGACGCTTCGTTATGGGTTGGGAGACACCAGCTCTCCGGTTCATGGCCGTTCTGCTCGGCATAGTCGGGCTTTCTGTTTTGCTTGGCGCGGGAGGAGAAGCGCCTCTGCCTGAGGGGATCGGTGAGTGGATGTCCCTTGTCGGAGGGATCCTGTGGGCCGTATCCACGACGATGATAAGGGTTCGGCCTCCGGTGGGCGCCTTGGAGGCAGCATTTATGTTCGCCCTTAGCGCAAGCATCGCATGTATTGTTGCGTCGCTCTTCCTGAAAGATGCTCTGAACATGCCTGCGGGGGAGGCGGTCACGGCACTCGGCATTGCCCTTGGCACGGCACTGCTCTGGTGGGTGATTTCCGTAATGGCGCTGCTCTGGGCCGCGACGCAGATCGATCCGACGCGCGTGTCGCTCCTTCTGATGTCCGAAGTCCTCGTGGGGGCCGTTACGGCGAGCTTGATTGCAGGCGAACGCCTGCAAGCGCAGGAAATGATCGGGGGAGGTCTGGTCTTGCTCGCCGGCTTGTTGGAGGTTCTGCCATCCAGAGCACACCGCTGAGCGTTGGCTTGGAGAGACACAAACCAAGAGGATCGTCTACCGGACCCGCGCAGCTGAACTTCAAATGGCTTGCGAGATCGCATCGTAAGTTGCAAGCTGGCAACCAGCCGACCCATCTGCAAAGTGAAGCCACAGACCCAGCAGGAGCAAATCTTTTGATTGATGAAGCAAATGTCTTGTGACAAGAGCGAGTGAAGCTGGCGCAACTTTTCTGCGCATAAAAGGTTGACGATGGGTAAGCGGTGTTCTTAGGCCACGGCCTTTACGGTGGGCTTCTCCTTCCATGGGCACAGCCAATCAGAGATCGTGCAAAACCGGAATCCTGAATGCTGTTTGCCGCGACACGCTTCAACGTACGACAAGTCAGCACGCCGCGGGAGCAAGGTCTTGGGACGCGACGGATCGTGAACAACCTTGAAGCTCAAAACGGTCGGCCGGGGACCTCGCCGTCAGTGGCTAGGGAGCTGATACCGAAATAACCTTCCGGCTCAGTAAGACAGATAAGAACGTTTAACCTTCCCGATCATACCGATGCCTTGAGCTCTGAATCGATATCAATGCAAAGCTTCATCTAGATTTGGCTAACTACCGCCTCAGCCGGCCAGCTTCGGCTAACAACCTTAGGACCAAATCGTCCTTGCAGCGATAGAACACTAACCGCCTGTCTCGGCGAGCTTGAACAATTCGCGCTTGACGGAGTTTTCGCAGATGTTGCGAAAGAGCAGACTGGCTGATTTTAAGCTCGACAGCAAGCTCATTCACCGACCATTCCCGCTCAATCACTCGAACGAGAATAGCAAGTCTGACTGCGTTTGAAAGGCTTGCAAAAGTATCGGCGGCGATTCGAAGCGAAGATCCGTCATCGGCTAGAAGGGCTGCATGTTCGGACTTCATCGATACCACATGCATGCCTGCCCTCCATCGCCCTAGTGCTTTTCTACTTTTTGATAATCAAATATGGTGAACCGATGGTAAAGTGGTCAGAGTGAGGTCTTTTTCATTGGTTTAAACTTTTCGGGTTGCGACTGTTTGGTCGCGGAGCGAACTTTATCGCGTCCAGCACCTTTTGCGAGGTAAAGCGCCTCATCGCAACTCTTCAGCAACTGTTGCGGGTCATCCATCGTAGCGCTTAGAGATGCCAATCCGACCGATACAGTCACACGACCCTTGGTGCTTGCGACATGTGGAATATCCAGCATCCGTACCGCGGTTGCGAGGCGGGTCGCGACATCATACGCCCCATCTTCGGGTGTAGCAGGCAAGATGACTGCGAACTCTTCGCCACCGTAACGGGCTACAAGATCAAGCTCGTCACGACATCCGGAGCGAAGCGCCTCTGATATGTGACGCAGCACGTGATCTCCCGCAGGATGACCATAGGTGTCGTTGTATGCCTTGAAGTAATCCACATCTATCAGCAGCAGGGATAGAGGTGTTGAAGCCGCTTTTGCGGTGCTCACAGCCTCCTCAAGCCTGCGGTCGAAGATACGGCGATTCGCCAGGTCCGTCAGCCCATCTCTGCTCGCCATTTGTTCAAGTTGCTGAACCGCCGCTTTCTTCACGCTGACATCGGAATAGAGAGTCACCCAACCCCCATCGTTCATTGCCCGCGTTGTTTTCGAAACCCAACGGCCATCGCTCAGCCTCAAATCGGACTGCTGCGCTGACTGGCTACGCTCCACCTCCTCCTGTACCCAAGAGAGCGGTGATGCACCTAACGGCAGCTTGATGTCCCCGCGTAGAACACCGGCTGTCAGAAGATCCGCCAGGGTTCTGCCGTAACAGCTTTGCTCATCGATGTAGGGGAAGAACTCCAGGTAACGCTGGTTCCACATCACCAGCCGCCCATCCTGATCAAACATCGCCAGACCGTCAGCCATTTCAGCCATTGCGGTTTCGAGCAGAACCTGGGTGGAGATCAGCTCAGCTTGGAGCGCCTTGCGAGAGGTGATATCAGAGGTGTGACTGACTATGCCTTTGAGGCTTCCCGCCTCAAAATAGGGGGCTTTTATTGTGCTCAGCCAAACGGTCTGGCCGTTCCGTTCGAACTGTTGTTCAAGTGTTACCGGCTTTGCCTCACGTACGAAGGCCTGCTCCTGCTCCCAGAAAAGGGAGGCCTCCTCGCGGCTATAGTAATCGAAGTCGGTCTTGCCCACCATTTCGTCAGCACTGGCTGCTCCCATCAGGCTTGCTGTTGCCTCATTGGCAATCAGAAAGCGGCCCTGAAGGTCTTTGACGCTCAATGCATCAGGAAGCGCGCTGACAATCTGCCCGTGTAATTCATTCAGCTGTGCATTCTCTCTACGGATGCGATCGATGCGCACGAAGATTGTGGCGATCAAAGTGCCCAGAAAGTTGACGCTCAATAGAACCAGGTGGGCATTTTCTTTTATGAGAAAATCCCGAACGTTTGGCGGCAGGAGAAAAAGGATCAAGAACGCTATACTGGCGTTCAAGGCGCTGAACGTGACGACGTCCAGGGATCGATTGAACCCCCGCCTGGCAAATGAATAGCCCAGGATTGCAACCGCGAAAGCGAGCCAGATTCCTGCCAGTCCGAGCAGGACCCCGGCGCCGCCGAGCCAGACGCGCGCAGCGGAAGCAAGAGCTGCAGCAACTGCCGCGCCGACCGGACCTGAGATGAGCCCGACGACAGCGATAGGAACAATCCGCAAGTCAAAGCGAAAACCTGAAATGAGATCGCCGGGCATATTCATCAAAAGCGAGGCCGTCGCGCCAAAGAGCACGCCACTGGCGATCTTGCGCAGCAGGGTCAGTTGGCTCTGAACCCGATCTCGCGCTAGCGAGCATATGGTAAGCGTAAGGCTGATGACGCCCAGTTGCGCCAGAAACGTGATCAGCAGGCTAGGGGGGGCATACATCATCACTTTGTCAAGCGGCAGACTTGTGTGCTGCAATAGCTGATGTTTCGCCGCCGTCTCGGACTTTTGTTCGACGGTTGAGGACGAAGCTATTCACCAGAGTTGAGAGGTGTGTCGAAGCGGAGGAAAGCGTATGACTTAGCGCCGTCGTCTCTTCTACCATGGCAGCGTTTTGCTGGGTCATCTGATCCAGCTCGTTGACGGCGATACTGATCTGGCGCAGTCCCGCAGACTGTTCGACAGCCGCCGTCGAAATGGCATCGACATTCCTATCTATGGATGAAACATAGGTGTCGATCCGTGCGAGCGCGTGTCCGGTGTCGTCGACCAGCTTTACCCCGACATTGACCTGCTGACCCGAATTCGAGACCAGCGTCTTGATCTCCTTGGCAGCCACAGCTGACCGCTGTGCGAGTTCTCGGACTTCCTGAGCGACAACGGCAAAACCTTTACCTGCCTCCCCTGCTCTCGCAGCCTCGACACCGGCATTCAGAGCCAGCAGGTTTGTCTGGAACGCAATCTCGTCGATCACACCGATGATTTGGCCGATTTCCGCGGCAGACCGCTCGATGTTCTTCATGGCCTCGATGGCGGTTTGCACGACCCGGCCGGAATCTTCGGTGCAGACCTTTGCCTCCGCGACGAGTTTGCGCGTCTCAGTGCTTCTTTCTGAAGACTGCGCAACAGTGACGGCAACTTCTTCCAGTGCTGCGGAGGTTTCCTCCAGAGCTGCAGCCTGCTGTTCTGTGCGCTTTGCCAGATTGTCGGAGGCGGAACGCATCTCCAATCCGTTTTCATGAATAGCCCGCGTTGTATCCAGAACCTGCACAAGTGTGGTCTGGAACGCAGCAAGCGCGGAGTTGAAATCGTTTCGCAGCGGCTCGAAATCTGCCACGAAGGGCTCGTCGATTGTGTAACGGATATTACATTGGGCGAGACGCTCCAAGCCGGCGCCAAGCGTGTCCACTACATGAGACAAGGCTTCGGCCTGCTCGGCCGTTGCAGCAGCCCGACGTTGCTGCTCGTCCGCGGCAAGAGCACGCAGCTTTTCCGCGTCCTCACGCATGCGCTGACGCTCAAGCGCTGCCTGGCGGAAGACCTCAACTGACTGCGCCATCGCCCCGATCTCATCCGTCCGCTCGCTAAACGGTACATCCTTGGTCAGATCACCGCCGGCAAGATGAGCCATATAGCTGGAAATATCACCGAGAGGTGTGATCGCACGCCGACGGAAGTACCAGATGCCAGCAATGAACATCAGGACTGACAGTCCGCTGCCTGCATATGCCAAACGCTCCAGTGAAACAGAGGCTGCTTGAGCCCCACTCTCCTCATGCATCAGATGAGCGTTCGCCATCTGCACAAGTCCGCGCACAGCTTCGTCATGAGCCCAAAACTTTTCGCCGAGCGCCCGAATGGCGGTACTCGCAGATGCTGCGTCACCGAACGCGGTAGGCTGGGGGAAGCGCTCGTTGTAGAGCCGCCAGAAGGCATCACCCTTGATCAAAACATCGTCCGCGAGCTTGAGCTTCAGAGCTTGCGGCAGTTGCGATGCCTGCCAGTACTGACGTCGCGTTTCATAGTCCGTCGCCAGAGCGGCAATTTTGGTGGAAGCACTTTTAGCCTTGCTCGGATCGAGGACCGCTTCGCTGGCAAGCATGTACGCCTCAACCAGGTAGAGGGGCGGCGGCAGGATGTCGGCAACAAGATCCTTGCCATCGATGATACCATCATAGACGGGGCCTTTAACCTTGAGCTGCGAAAGCGTGAAGCTCTGGAGCCCTATCGAAACCGCCAGTCCGACCACAACCACAACCGCGAAAGTGAAAAGAAGGCGAGCAATTGTGAGCCTCGGCATGACAGTTCCTTCCAGGACGTCAACATAGATTGACACCAGTAAAAACAGGATTGCCTAATTTCTCGTTATCTTAAGGATTGGCATCTATCAAAAATCGCTTAGCCTTTGGTCTAGCAATACGCCTCCCCACTGATCAGAACCCATGGAGTGCCCCCCATTTGCCCATTCTCTACTAGCCGATATCTTCGATTACATCGAGCGCTTGTACAATCTGAAGCGCCGCCACTCGACACTGGGCTATCTCAGCCGCAATGACGTTGAAACCAAAGTGGGATTAGCTTAACCTCGTGTCCGAAAAATCGGCAGCAGGCCAATCGTTCGTTTGAAGTGCTCAGTCACCAAAGAACTCTGAGCGCGGGTTCGCCGGGAAGGTACGATGGGTGATCTATCCTGGTCATGGCGCTGTAATGGAACATATGCTTACTTAACCACTGCGGGCGCAGCTTGACCAAAGCTGGACGCTATTCCCCAGATCCGTCACTGCACCATGACAGTGTGGTCGCCCGTGCCTGCTTAACGATGTGACGTTGTTCAGACACCAAGCCTCTTTGGCCAGTTCGAATTTATTGGGACCGTCGAACGGCCGATCCGGCCCCGCGATTATCGCGGCGCATCGCGTCTATCTTTCTCATAAACTTTGAAGTTTCGATCGGGCTGGGAATGCCAGCGCGATCCATACCGAGCCTTGAGCATCATGGCTTGATTGCCAGCGCTGGAGTGTATGACATTTGTCCACCTTCTCGATGTGGACAGACAGGCTTGGCAGATGTCCTTGCGTGACAACCCTTCTGGCTGACTAGAGATTCGAGTTTCAATCAACGAGGGCAATAACATTATCACCACCAGTGAAATCGCGGCAAGGATAGCATACCACCACGGCCTCACACGTGCTCAAGCCAAAACAGTTGTTGAAGCCGTGTTCGCGGCCGTCACGGCTGCTGCATTGGTTGGTGGCGAGACTTCAATCCCGTGATTTGGGAAGTTCAAGGTCAAGCATTCTGCGGAGCGTGAGGCACGCAACCCGGGGACGGGCGCCACCATCAAGGTGCCTGCGGCCAAGAAGCTGTTCTTGACGCCCGCGAAAGCCCTATAGAATGTACTGAATAATTGAGCTGTAGTCGGCAATCAGTTTGATGGGTTCAGCCTCCATACGTTCCGCACCCTAGCGGATGTAACTTCGCGGTAACCTGTCGGAGCTATCGTCTACTTGAGCAAAGTTAGCTCGCCGGTCCGATTTGTTTTGCGTACGGACCGGCTTCAACCGTGTAATGACCTCCGCGTTATTGTGAGAAATACCAGGCGGGCCTTGACCCGTTGAGTTCCTTCCAGGGACGAAACTTCGCTTACTGCCCGCCGTATGGCGGGTTTTTTGTTTCGCAACGCTAGAGCGTGTCGCGGCAAACGTGATTCAGGATTCCTGTTTTTCTTGATCTGTGATTGACTGTGCCCATGGAAGGAGAAGCGCCATGGGCAAGCCGCATCCGATGGAGTTGCGTGAGCGTGTCGTCGCGTTTGTGAATGAAGGCAATAGCAACCGGGAAGCCGCCCGGCATTTCCGGGTTTCGCCCCGGTTCGTCAACAACATGATGATCCTGCATCGTTCCTCTGGTTCTCTTCGCCCCGCAAGACAGGGCCATCCGCCTGGCAGTAAACTTTCGCCGCATGGGCAATGGCTCAGCGAGCGTGTGGCTCTGCATGGCGAAGTGACTCTGGACGAATTGTGTCTCGAACTGGCCGAGCGCGGCATCGACGTCCACCGCGCCACCGTCGGGCGGTTTCTGCACCGGCTTGGGTTGAGCAATAAAAAAAAGCCTGAAGGCAAGCGAGCAGCGCAGACCGGAGATCGCCAAGGCGCGTGATCTTTGGATCAACCGCCGCAAGCGGTTCTTCGACAAGGCGTTGTCCAGGCTCATCTTTATCGATGAGACGTCCACGAATACCCGTTTGACGAAGCGCACCGGATGGTCTGCCAAAGGCAGTCGCTTTGCAGCCTACGCTCCCTTCGGCCACTGGAAGACGCAGACATTCATCGCCGGACTGCGCTGCCATGGCCTGACCGCGCCATGGATTGTCGATGCGCCGATGAACAGCCGCATCTTCGAAACATGGATCGAGACACAGCTTGCGCCGACACTGTCGCCCGGCG
>LFEF01025647.1_pt1 | contig 10851 bp, 13 predicted proteins | sample 619371 | NCBI WGS metagenome assembly LFEF01 (sample SAMN03014291, study PRJNA259931) | freshwater metagenome | biome: lake; feature: waterbloom | place: China: Taihu Lake | collected 2006-08 | depth 0 m m
ACTTTCCCCTAATAATCCTCCTAAATATTGTCTGAAGCCGTTTTTTTGCGCTTCGTTTTTGAAGCAATTATCAAACCGCCGACACCATCGGTCAAAGCATGGGGGCATCGCGGCTGGGGTTGTCTCTTTCATCGCTGATTTTTCAACGTAAAGTGCTTATTCTGTAACGATTATACTCGATTAAACCTTTGTTGAGCGTTTAAGTCCCAATAGTAACCCCGAATTTGAAGCTTATCGGCAAAAACAAAAGGAAAAAAATTATCGTTGAACGACCGCAAGAAGGGTAGAAAAAACGAGATTTATGGAAGAAATATCGGATTTTTATAGCCCGAAAGAGTTGTCGAATTGTGGGATTATGAGAAAAATGGCGATTTGAAGCCAGGGGCGGTTTTATAGAAAAAAAGCTCAAAAACAGCCAAACTATTTCTACAGTATCTTATAGTTAAAATAGAATTGCGTCTTTGCCCTGCAAAGATTCAAGGTAAACCGGCATATAACCGTTATTCTTGGGATAACCAAATAACATCACGCCATTAAGAATAAAGAAATCGGTATGGTCCAGCCATTTCTTGGCAGTGTTAACAGGACAAGCTTTCTCATAGCCTAACTCTTGGCGAGAACAGCAAACCCACAACACCCCATCTTGCCAAAAATAAGGAACTATTATTGGGGGATACCAATCGCCCTGTTGATCATGAAATTCTTGAACTACTGAAATTCCCTGAGAAAATTGATGATAGTGACGGGATGCTGACATTCTATACCGTAAAGTTAGTGGTGAGTTAGTTACCTAAAATATAGGTCGAGAATTTGAAACCGGTCTAAGGTGAGTTTCTTGAGCTTGATGATATTTTGTTAATCGGAACCTCCCCAACTCCAAGTAGGATTTCCAGCATTGACCCTTTTTTTCAGGATAGAAGCGGTGAAACCATTTGCGTCTCTTATGCCCGTTAAGTCTAAAATTAGATAAACCTTGCCACCGATAAAGCGCAAACGCAGATGGGATAAATATGGAGTCTCTGAGTCGCCGTATTTCTCAATGCCAGCGGTGGCAACGCATTGGCGGTATGGCTTTTTAAGATTGGCGACCCAAGTGACACTAAAAAAATCTGACGCGGCAATGGTAAAGGGTTCTGCAAAAGAGCTTAAGTTAGCTTGTCCGTTGATGGTGTATCCCCCCTCAAAGTAAGGTGCGTTTTCCTCTGTGATGATTACTTGATCTGGACACTTAGCATCAGGCTTATCTATGAACTTATAGACTCCTAATTTTACGGGAAAAGCTTGGGCTGTTTCGCATAAAACAAAGGCTAGTCCTAGAGCCGCTAAAATGGGAAGTCTTTTCATGGCGATCGCTTGCGGTCATCAACTGTTGCTTACTTGCCGGTTGTCCGTCCTTTACTCCCATTTCATCACATAGAGTTCATCCAGCTGGCATTGAAAAAACCGGGCTAGTTTGCCGGTGCTGAATGGACGTAACTGGATTCGAACCAGTGACCCCATCGATGTCAACGATGTACTCTAACCAACTGAGCTATACGTCCGCACGAATTGTTATTATAACACGACTGCCTCTAATTAGGCAAGCCCCTAGGCAGTAAATTGATAGCCAATTAATTTATAAATTAACTTGGCAGTGGTAAATTCCGAGACCACCGAATCACTAATCGGGGCCAATTCCATCACATCGCAGCCAATCACCTGATGAGTTTGGAAAAGACGACGGAGAAAGTTTAGGGTTTGATGCCAACTTAACCCCCCCGGTTCCGGGGTTCCCACCCCCGGAATTAAAGCGGGATCGATGCCATCCACGTCTATGGTTAAAAATACCTTCTCGGTGGTGATTTTGGCGATCGCTTTTTCGATCCAATTCGGATCACCGGCGATATCTCGATCCCAAATCACAGGAATCTGCTGTTTAGCGATTAATTCCGCTTCTTCTCGACAAATAGCCCGAATTCCCACGGGTAAGGTCGGTAAACCCATTTCTAACACCCGACGCATCACACAGGCGTGGTTATGGTGGGAGCCTTCGTACTCAAAACGCATATCGCCATGGGCATCAATTTGAACCACAGTAAAAGGTTCCGATAAAGCTTGTCGGTAAGCTTGTACTACTCCCGTGGTGATAGCGTGTTCACCCCCGACGGCGACGACAAATTTATCATCGGCAATTAAACGAGAAACTGTAGCTGTGGTGACGGCTAACATCTCCTCGGCGGACAATTGGGGTTGCTGACGGGTATCGGCGATCGCATCATGGGTATAGATGCCCACTTCTAAACAGGTTTCCCTCTTAAGTTCCTCGTCATAGGCTTCCAATTGTTGAGAAGCGGTAATCACCGCCGCCGGTCCAGTTTCACAACCCTTGCGATAGGTGGTGGTGGCCTCGTAGGGAATCGGCAGGATCACGACCTTAGCTGTGGCGTAAGTGGCGATCGCTTCACTCCCTAAAAATTGTTCGCTACCGGTGGCGCAAGACAATAACATGGGCAAGTCACAGAAAATTTTAGTCCGATCTTCTATTATAAATATTTTGACTATTTTTGTCTATCTCAACTGACCCCAGACATATCTACTACAATAGCCGACAACCCTTATCCATCAATGGATACATCCCTTAACTTTTCTTGGTGTACCCGTGTTTATGGTAATATTTCTCAATGGACAGGGAGCGAGCATATTTGCTGAAACCGAGTTAGATTTATGGGGGGTTTCCTTGATTTCTACCAGGTAAGAGGGCATCAGAAATTCTCTTAATCCCTCCCAAAGCACAGGTTATGGCCTTTTGTCAAAGGGAAAGTTCAGATCTTAATTGAAAATATAAGTAGAGATTAGCGATCGCTAAATTGGAAGCCATGAGTAGATTTACTTTATATTATGACTGCGATAGTAGTTTAAAAACTCTTGAACTGCCTTTAATCCTTGTCAATTCTCTCTGCATAGCTTCAAATACTTGACATTTTTAGTATATTTGAATTACTCATTATGGATAACTATCTGACATTAAACAGTAATCTTGACTCTTCTGGTTTCTGTGTGGAAACGAGGTCTATACTGATAGTCTCTGCCGCAAAATAGTCCTAAAAGTCTTGCCTGATAATTATTTCACGATTTCATAAGCAAAAATTATCATACAAAGTCGAGAAGATCCGAATCTTCTTTACATTCTGTTATTGAAGGGTTTCATTCGGGAATGATATAATTGCACGGAGAGATTACAAGTCACTCTATAAAATCCTCCAAAGCGGGAATGAGCTAATTCTGAGTCTCAGCATATTATCATGGAAGAAACAGTTCACGACAATTTTTTCAAAAAATTTACTGTGGTAACAGCTACTATATCTGCTGCAGATTATCTCCCCGAGTCATCGGGTGTTTACGCTTTCTATCATGCGTTTGATTTTTCTGAGCATGATTTGTGTGGTAATATCAAGACTCGCCTGCAAAATACAGTATTTAAAACAAAATTTTCTGAGAATAATGATAGAAGCAAATTTACCATAGATATCTGTGGAGAGCCAGTTAGTTTATCTCAGAATATGGAATATTTTCTTCAAGAAATTTCTCAACCAAAGGAGCGAAGAATTCTGAAAGAGTTCCTAATTTCATGTAGCATTTTACAGCATCCAGAATATATTGGCACGGCAAAAAATTTAAGGATGAGATTTCTTCAACACTTGGAAAGAGAGGATGGGTTTTTATCAAAACATGGAAACTCAAGATCGAATAACGAATTTTTGTTTATTTCCTTTCCTTGTCCGAAAAGTATTTCTAGACAATTGGAAAGCTTATTAATTCAATTATGTCAACCCAGATTCAATACTCAAAGGAGTTAAAATATGGAACTAGATAATCAGTGTCCAGAAACTATCGAATATAAAGCAATCACCGGTAAGTTTGGTGAAGTTAGATACTTTATAACAACCTTAGAACAAAGTGATGCAGTAGAAAACATTCGATTTGCTGATGAGATACAAGGCAGCTGGAGCTTCTCCGAAAGAGTCCAGAGAAAACTCGATGAAAAAAGAGCGGAAACAGAAATATTTTCCTACTTAGCTCAAGGGGGAATTAGGTTTTTTAATTCAATTGTAGTCGTCCTTTTGCCAAACTCAAATGAGCAAAGAGAGTTCTGGGATTTTTCTACAGTTAGTAGTCAAGGTAAAACTGTAGAAAAATGGGTTAATTTAAAACTGTACAAAAACGTTGCTAGAATTGTCATTGATGGACAACATAGATTACTTTCTCTAAAAAGATACTGGAATGCTCATACAGGCAAAGAACCATTAAATTCTCAACAGTTAAAAGATAGCTTTGATTGCTCTGAAACCTTTGATATACCAGTTGTTTACTTAGTATTTAGAGAACTTGGAAGGGTAGGCTATAGCAATGCAAGCGAAACTATTAGAGATGATATTATCAAAGCGACTCGTAATATTTTTACAGTTATAAACAAAACTGCAAAATCTATTGATAAACAAACTCAATTATTGCTAGATGACAGTAAAATATCAGCATTAATTCCCAGAAAAATTTTGGAAGAAAAAGTGCTTGAAGACAAATATGTTAAATGGTCTTCTACAAACAGTTTAAATCAAGCAGATCCTTATCTAACTACACTAAATTTAATTAGTGAATGTACTATGGAAATTTTAAAAGACTCTCCGCAAACTTTAAAAAAATCATTTAATTCACCTACTGAGCGACAAATGGCTTTAAAAGATTACTATGATTCTCATCCTCATTTGTCACAAATAGGCACAAAAGCTGTACTTAATTGGTTTTTTAACGAACTTCAACCATTCAAGGATTGGATATTACAGCTAAATTATTTAGATGTAGATGTGCCGATTCAACCAGATCAACCGCAGCTGAAACCTAGCCAGAAAACAGCGATAAAAAGTTTACGGCAATCCAGTATTTTATACACAGTTTTGGGACAAAAAATACTCTTTTTTGCAGTTTCGAGATATTTACTTAGAATAAGAAAAGAGTATCGGATTACCGCTACTCTTAGCGCTATCTCAGATAGTATTAAGAAAATGGATCAAGAAGGTTTTTTTCAAAGAAACCAACCACACTGGTCTAATATCATAGTGCAGCCTAATGAAAATCTGAGCATTCTTACTAAAGGTTCTGGAGCCGATAAATGTGTAGAACTTGTCAAAATGATATTATCTGATACCTCTGATGGTGTAAGAGAGCTAATAAAAAAGACCAAAGAGGAAATTAGTCCTGATGTTAACTGGAATGAACATTTAATTTCTAAATGGAAAAAAGAGTTTCATGTCATCCTACCTAGAGTAGATTTGATTGATGAGCAACTACAAGAATCGTCTGAATCGGAGGATTTATTTTCTGAAGTTAGAGAGAAGCCAGACTCTTTTGAAGAAGAAGAAAACGAATTTGGTAAAATTGAATACGATGGGGATATTTTTCAAGAAAATGAATAACTGAACTATTAAACTCCAAGGAATTTGAGAATAACGCAATCGTATCTGACTAGGAATATTTCTAGTCCTAGGGTGCGTTCCCTAAGGCAACTTCTACCGCTCCAGCGATCGATTTTTGGGGAACGCACCATGCACATTGATTATTGCGATCGCCGATCTGGTAGGGTGCGTTAATGAAATGTAACGCATCTTATTTTTATTGGTTGTCCTTCTGTATCCCATAGGATACACTTAAGGCATGATTGAAATTCGCCAGACCGAAACCTACTCTCAGTGGTTTAGCAATTTGCGGGATCGCCAAGCAAAAGCACGTATAGACATTCGTGTTCGTCGCCTGTCTATGGGCAATCCAGGCGATGTTAAACCAGTAGGAAAAGGTGTATCGGAACTGCGGATCGATTATGGCCAAGGCTATCGGGTGTATTTCATTCAGCGAGGCGAGACCTTGATCATCCTCTTGGCAGGAGGAGATAAGCAAACTCAAGAACGGGACATCAAAACAGCATTAAATTTAGCACAAGACTTATAGGAGATTTTCATGGCTACTATCCAAACCTATCCTTGGGATGCGGCAGAACATCTCGAAACAAAAGAAGATATAGCTGCATATCTTGAAGCAGCTCTTGAAGATGGCGATCCAAGCTTAGTGGTAGCAGCATTAGGTGATATTGCTCGATCTAAAGGGATGACACATATTGCCCGTGAAACAGGGTTGGGGCGTGAAAGTCTCTATAAAGCTTTGTCAATCGAAGGCAATCCAGAGTTTGCCACAGTTCTTAAGGTCTTACAATCACTTGGGTTACGCCTCCAAGTCGTACCAATTGCCTAACTTCACCGTTATACTGAATCGGTTTTTAATAGTATGATTAACTCCCAATCCAACCTTAAAAACCCGCTCTCCCCCATACCTGTTAAACAAGATTTAGGATCAGAGCGATCGCTAGATGAAAGGTTAAGTAATGTTAAGATCATAATTCTTCATGAAGAAAGCGCACGATCGCCGAGTAACTGTAGTCAAAAATACCAAATTTTGCCCCAGTCACAATAAAGTAGGGATCAAGCGCATTCGATCGAAGCAAGAATTTTCTCCCCAGTATCTATGAATCAATCAGAAAGTTGCGGTAAGGTCTATCTCGTCGGTGCGGGTCCCGGGGATCCCGGTTTGTTGACCTTAAAAGCGAAAGTTCTCCTAGAAAATGCCGATGTTGTCCTCTATGATGCCCTAGTTAGCCCCTCGATTCTAGCCATGATTAACCCCAGGGCCGAACAAATCCATGGGGGTAAGCGTCGCGGTCGTCATTCTCTAGTACAGGAGGAAATCACCGCTTTACTGATCGAGAAGGCCCAGACTAATGCTGTGGTTGTTCGTCTCAAGGGGGGTGATCCCTTTGTTTTCGGTCGCGGGGGTGAAGAAATGCTCGATCTGATTGCGGCTGGAATTAGCGTCGAGATCGTGCCGGGGATCACTTCAGGAATTGCCGTGCCTGCCTACGCTGGCATTCCCCTCACCCATCGCGATTATAGTTCTTCCGTTACCTTCGTCACCGGCCACGAGATGGCGGGTAAATATCGTCCTCAAGTTAACTGGTCAGCGATCGCCCATGGTGCGGAAACAATTGTCGTTTACATGGGTGTGCATAATTTACCCTATATTATCGGCGAGTTAACCAAGGCCGGCAGAAGTCCAGAAACACCGATCGCTCTGATTCGCTGGGGAACAACACCGCAACAACAGCAGTTAATCGGTACTTTCACCACGATTATGGACCAGATCGAAGCCACCGGCTTTGAAGCCCCAGCGATCGCTGTTATCGGGGCAGTGGTGGACCTTCACGATCTCTTGCAAGCGGGACAACCTTTGCTATCGAGGACAATCCCCCCTACACCCATTTCTCTCTGATTCGGTTTCCATGCGTCAATATCAAAAATCCCTGACGATTACCACCAGTCCCAAGAATTTCCATCGTCTTACCGCCCCCATAGAAGCGATCGTGGCTGAATCGGGCATAACGACGGGATTATGCAGTGTCTTTGTCTGTCACACCTCCGCTTCTTTGCTGATCCAAGAAAATGCCGATCCCGATGTTCTCACCGATTTGGCCAATTTCTTCGCCAAGTTAGTGCCGGAAGATAGCAGTCTCTACTATCACTCTACCGAAGGGCCAGACGATATGCCCGCTCACATTCGCTCAGTCCTAACCCGGACATCGGAACAAATCCCGATCGCTAGGGGTAAATTAGTTTTAGGGATCTGGCAAGGTATCTATCTCTGGGAACATCGTCAGAGTCGTCACCAAAGACAAGTGGTGGTTCATATCACAGGGGTCTGAAGCTTTGCGTATAGTTTTGTAATAGAAACTTTACTCGTACCCCTCATCGGAGTAAGATTTTTTCCGTGTACGATCAAATTGTTCGCTTTTTGAACAAAGAACTTCATATTTCGTAACAAAAGGAAACAATTTATGCGAAAATTGTTCGCTCTGGCCCTGGTGCTATCTCTCTGGTTCACCTTTGCCGCTCCAGCGTCGGCTGATTTGTCCAATCTGACCCCTTGTAGCGAAAATCCCGCTTTCCTACAAAAAGCGAAGAGTTTCCGCAACACCACTCTCGACCCCGAATCGGGAGCCAAACGCGCTCAAACCTACTCCCAAGCTCTCTGTGGACCCGAAGGCTATCCTCACCTAATTGTTGATGGTCGTTGGGATCACATGGGTGATTTCTTTATCCCTAGCATCCTATTCCTGTACATTACCGGTTGGATCGGTTGGGTTGGTCGGGCCTATTTAATCGCCGTGCGCGACAGCAAAGATGCCGAAATGAAGGAAATCATCATCGATGTTCCCCTCGCTTTGAGCAAAATGTTAACGGGGTTCCTCTGGCCGTTAGCGGCTTTACAAGAAGCCACTTCTGGTAAATTAACCGTTAAGGATTCGGAAATTACCGTTTCCCCTCGTTAATTTTTGTGTCAAACCCTTGACTTTTTATTCCCTAGGAGAACTCAGATGGAAGGACTTACTAAATTTCTCTCGTCCGCACCCGTGTTAATTATGGCGCTGCTGACTTTCACCGCCGGGATTTTAATCGAATTTAATCGCTTTTATCCCGATCTCTTATTCCACCCGCTAGGTTAAAGGCAATCTCAGGTGATTAAAGGGGATACAGAGTCCACTGTATCCCTTTTTAAGGGCAACGATCGGAGGGATTGGGAGAATATTAAGAAAAGAAAGGCACTGGAGACGACAGGCTCTAAAAATCGATAAGATACAGGTGTCTGCAACCACAGAGGTGGGACAAACCATGCTGTTAGATAGAGATTTGATGCTAGGAAAGCGTCTGCGGTATCAAGAATTACAAGAAAAATTAAAAGAGATTTGGCAGGGAGAAAACGTTCCCGAATCGGATGAATGCGATTATGATATCCTCGTTGTCCCTTCTTTTAGTATCGATCAGAGAGTCGGTCAAAAAGTGGCGGGTTTTTTACATTACGAAGAAAGATTATTATTTTCTCTGATTCGGTTGCGACATCCGAAAACTCGTTTAATCTATGTAACAGCGCAGCCACTGGCGCGGATGGTGATTGATTATTACCTGCAATTGTTGCCTGGGATTCCTTTTTCCCATGCTAATAATCGTCTGTTATTACTGACAACTCACGATAACTCTTTTCAACCTTTAACCCAAAAAATTCTGGAAAGACCGCGCTTAGTAGCAAGAATCCGGCAAGCGTTGCGTCGAGATCGTGCCTACATGGTTTGTTTTAATTCTACTAATTTAGAGCGAGAATTGTCTTTACAATTAGATATTCCTTTATTTGCCTGTAGTCCAGACTTATTGTATTGGGGTTCTAAAAGTGGCAGTCGCGAGATTTTTAGTCAGGGCAATATTCCCCATCCTGACGGTAGTTTACAGGTAAATACGGTCAAGGATTTGTTGTATGAGGCCGCTAGTTTGTGGTCCCGTCAACCGCAATTAAAACGCCTGGTAGTGAAGTTAAATGAGGGGTTATCGGGAGAAGGAAATGCAGTTTTAGATTTACGTCCTTTAGGGGTAATTGTTGATAGTAACAGTCTAGATTTAAGCGAGAAAATGAATCTCTTGTCCAAACAATTAGAGAAGATGAGTTTTCAAGCAAGGGATGAAAATTGGGAGAGTTTTTCTGGCAGAATTGCTGAATTAGGGGCAATTGTCGAAGCTTTTATTGAAGGAGAAGAAAAGCGATCGCCAAGTGTGCAAGGTTATATTACACCCACGGGAGAAGTGAAGATTCTTTCCACTCACGATCAAATTTTAGGGGGTCCCGATGGTCAAATTTATCTAGGTTGTCATTTTCCTGCTGATGAAAATTATCGCCTACAATTACAGGAATTAGGCCTAAAAATAGGGGAAATTCTGGCAGCCAAGGGGGCAATTGAACGCTATGGAGTTGATTTCGTCGCTGTGAAAAATCCAGAAACTTTAGTCTGGGATTTACAGGCGATCGAAATTAATCTGCGAAAAGGAGGAACTACCCATCCTTTTATGACTTTAAAGCTTTTAACTAATGGTGAATACGATCGAAAAACCGGATTGTTTTTCAGTCAACCTCACCAGGAAAAATACTATATTGCCTCCGATAATCTCCACAAACCCCAATACAAAGGTTTACTTCCCGATGATTTAATGGATATTATTGCTAAACATCACTTACATTTTGATAGTAGCAGTAAAACGGGAACAGTTTTTCATCTCATGGGTGCGCTGTCAGAATTTGGTAAATTAGGGTTAACTTGTATCGGCAATTCTAGTGAGGAAGCTGCGGCAATTTATCAGCGTGTGGAACAGGTGTTAGATTGGGAAACAGAGCATAGTTCCATAAATTTAGGTTATTATTCTGGATTACCGATCACTTGGATATGACTAGACTGATTTACTGGGTATAATTTTTTGTTTCAGAGATTTAATCATCCAAGCAGGCAGTTCCTGGCAGCCAATGACTGATAGTTTTACCTTGGTTAAAAGTTGTCTTGACTGCGATGCACTTAACTGGTTTAAATAGCTTCTAAATATTTGCTATCGAGCAGAAATGAGCCTCGATCGAATTTTACACCCCAATAACCCCCCGGCCGGCGATCGATCACCGTGCCGATATCGTCGATATTGAGTAGCTCCGGCGGCCGTAACATAGGCATGGGATCGGCGGTTTTCAGGTAAGGGGGAATGGCAATCAGACGGACTTTTCCCCCGACGCTAATTTCACTCATGGTACTGACTAGATGCGATCGTGACATCGTATCTCAACTTAGCATATTTCAAATCATTCTTAAGATAGATTTTCCAAAGAATAGGTGTTGTGTAATACTAAATCCGTTGAGTAACGCACAGAAAACGGGTTTCTCGGAGAAACCCGTTTTCTACTCATGCA
>LFEF01021221.1_pt1 | contig 10814 bp, 8 predicted proteins | sample 619371 | NCBI WGS metagenome assembly LFEF01 (sample SAMN03014291, study PRJNA259931) | freshwater metagenome | biome: lake; feature: waterbloom | place: China: Taihu Lake | collected 2006-08 | depth 0 m m
CAGCCGCTTTCCGCTCTCCCCCCTTGAGGGGGAGATGGCCGGCAGGCCAGAGGGGGGTCCCCGCAACGTTATCAACGACGAGCCGGGCGCCCGCCCCCGCGACAAGCTCGGCCATGACGGCCTTGGCCTTGTCAGGATTGGCAAGCACATAGCCATGAGGCGGCTGATCGAGTGCCACGCCAAATTTCAGATCGCCGGCTGTGGTGATCGCGGCATGCGCGCCAAGGGAGGAGGCAATTTGCCTAGCCAAATCATTGGCGCCGTGGTGACCGCCGAGCAGTGGCACAACGGAGGAGCCGTCGTCGGCAACGGCGAGCACCGGAGGCTCGGTGTGTTTATCGGAGAGCAGCGGGGCGAGCAACCGGATCAGAGCACCGGAGGCCATGACGGCAACGATCGGCCGGCGGGCGGCAAACAGCGCCTGGAGATGGTCCTTGGCAGAGGCAAAACGAACATCAGCCTCTGCGATACGGGCGACCGCGCCATGCAGCTCTCCCCCTATATGCTCCGCAATTCGGCGACCAAGGGAAGCGGCTGATGCACTGAGGATGACGACGGCGGGTGTGACCGGAGATGCGAAGACAGGCGTCATGCGGCTCCGCTTCCAAGCTTTTTGGCAAGTGCCGGATGCCAGCGCTCGTCACCCTTGTAGATCAGGATCATCGAGAAATAGGGCGCGGTGTCCTCCGCCACATCGCCCAGCGGCGTGAGCTTCTGTTCGGCAAGGCTGACCCGCTCCGCATATCCGGCCTGGGCGGTCAGCCCGAGGCTTTCGATCAGGGCGCGGATACGGGCGAAATGCCGGCCGAGCTTGATGATGGCAACGGCGCCAGAGGCCTCGATCCGTGCGGCGAGTTCGTCATCCGAGAGAGGTCCCGGCAGCACTGTCAGGACGTCGTTGCGGGCGGCAAGTGGACGACCGAGGCCAGCGGCCGCCGCCATCATCGAGGAGACACCCGGCACGACCTCTGTCGGATACCGGTCGGCAAGCCGTTCGAAGAGATACATGAAGGAGCCGTAGAAGAAGGGGTCGCCCTCGCAGAGCACGGCAACATCGGAGCCGGCATCGAGATGATGCGACAGCGTCTCGGCAGCCCTCGTGTAGATGTCCTGTGCCGGAAAGCGCTCGACGCGCATCGGTACGATGATCGGCACCTCCAGCTGGGCGCTGGTCAGATAGGGAGCCGCGATCTGGCGGGCAAAGCTCGGGCCGGTATCGGGCGCCGGATAGGCGACCACCGGGCAGCCCGTCAGGATGCGATGCGCCTTCAGCGTCAGCAGTTCCGGGTCACCGGGGCCGAGGCCGAGGCCATAGAGTTTACCGGTCATGTGGACTGCTCCTGGATTGCTAATTGCCCCTCATCCGCCCTTCGGGCACCTTCTCCCCGTAAGCGGGGAGAAGGCCGGTGCGGCCGGCGTTTTGCCTCCTTCTCCCCGTTCACGGGGAGAAGGTCCCGGCAGGGGGATGAGGGGCCAAATCGCAATGTCATGCGCCCTCCCCCTTCACGACCGTCCACATCGTCACCGGCATCAGCGACTTCCAGCCGCAATAGCGGCCGACCGGGGCGGCGCGCGCCACCTGAATGCGGGAGAGATCACCGCCGTGGCGGCTGCGAAGCTCGACAAGTTTGGCCTCGCCTTCGATCGTTACGGCATTCGCTACCAGACGCCCGCCGGGGGCAAGCGCTGCCCAGCAGGCCTCGAACAGTCCCTCGCCGCTGATGCCGCCGCCGATGAAGATCACGTCCGGCGTCTTCAAACCCGCGAGAACGACCGGCGCTTCGCCGTCGACGATCTCGAGATCGGGCACGCCGAGGATTTCGGCATTCTCCCGGATCATCGCCAGCCGTTCGGGCTTTGCCTCGATCGCGATCGCCTTGGTGCCCATGCCTGATCGCATCCATTCAATCGCAATCGAGCCGCAGCCGGCGCCGACATCCCAGAGACGGGCATTGGGGAAGGGCGCGAGTTGGGCCAGCGTTGCCGCACGGATCTCGCGTTTCGTGAGCTGTCCGTCATGGCGGAAGGCCTCGTCCGGCAGACCCGGCACGGGTGCCAGCAAAGGTCCATCCCAGGCGCAGTCGATGGCGAGTGTGTTGAAATCCGAGATATCGGGGCATGTCTCAGCCATTTCCAGCGCCGTCATGCGCAACAAGCGCTCTTTCGTCCCGCCCATATGCTCGAGCACATGCAGAACGGAGGCGCCAAAGCCGCGCTCGGCGAGCAGCACGGCGGCTGCCTGCACGGTCGACGCATCCGAGGTCAGCGCCAGAATGCGGGCGCGCGGCATGACATGGCGATTGAGAAAGGCGAGCGGGCGGCCATGAAGCGAGATCTGCGTCACCGATTGCAGCGGCCAGCCAAGCCGCGCGGCAGCGAGCGAAAAGGCCGACGGGCTCGGGAGCACGAACATCTCTTCGGCGGCGACATAGCGCCTGAGTGTCGCGCCGATGCCGAAATGCATGGGATCGCCGGTGGCGAGCACCGTAACCGGCGTGCCGCGCAGTTTCAGGATTTCGGCCAGCGTCTCGCGGAAGCCCGCGCCCCAGGTCAGGATGCGCTTCAGATCCGGCAGGCTCGATCCGTCGATGACCGCATCCAGCCGCTCGCCGATGACGAGCGTTTCCGCCTGCCAGACGATCGCCTGGGCCTCAGGCGTCAGGCTTTCGAGCCCGTTGTCGCCGATGCCGATGATCGTGAGCCAGGGGGCGTGGGCCGCGTCAGACATTGGTGCCGAGCCCTCCCGCCAATGCATTGACAGCCGCCGATGCCATGGCCGAGCCGCCCCGGCGGCCGCGGACCGCGATATAGGGAATGCCTCTGGAATTCGCGATCAATTCGTCCTTGCTTTCGGCGGCCCCCACGAAGCCGACGGGAAATCCGAGGATGATCGCCGGCTTTGGCGCACCGGCGTCGATGCGTTCCAGCAAACGGAATAGCGCCGTCGGCGCATTGCCGATCGCGACCACAGCGCCGGCGAGGTGTTCATCCCAGAGATCCACCTGGGCGGCGGAGCGGGTATTGCCGATTTCGTCAGCCATCGGCCGCACGCGCTCGTCGTTCAGGAGGCAGAGGATCTGGTTCTCGGCCGGCAGCAGGCGACGGATCACGCCGTGGCGGACCATCTCGACATCGACCAGAACCGGCGCACCCTTTTCCAGCGCTGCGGCTCCGGCTTCGAAGGCGCCGTCAGACCAGCTGACATCATCGGCAAGATCGACCATGCCGCAGGCATGGATGAGGCGGATCACCAGCGGCTGGAGCACCGGGGGGAAGCGGTCGAGTGCGGCTTCGTCGCGGATGGTGGCGAAGGACTGGCGGTAGATTTCGGCGGGGTCGCGGATGTAGTCGAGGGGCGGCGTCATCGGGGATACCCCCCTCTGTCGCTGCGCGACATCTCCCCCACAAGGGGGGAGAGTGGGTTGTGCCGTGCTGCGGCCTCAGCGACGGGCGCAGAACTGGTGAATGTGCCAGCAGTCGGGGTTGAACCAGGAACATCAGAGGCTGCCTCGGGAGCCACCGCGGTCCGCTCTCCCCCCTTGTGGGGGAGAAGGCCGGCAGGCCAGAGGGGGGTATCCCCAACCGCGACCTCCAGTTCTCGATGCCCTATCCCGAGCACCCAACCCTCCTCGGCAAGCGATGTCGCGACCTCCTCATCTGATAGCATCGGCGGGCGATCGAGCAGCGTTGCAAGCCGCCCATCCGCATCGAAGCGAGCGAAAGCCTCGGCGACAGTCCGAACCTGCGCCTGGTCCTTCACCTCGTCCCGTGAGGTCAGCGTAAAGAGCGAGGGATAGATCTCTGCAAAGACGACCGGCTTCTCGAAAGTGGTGCCAAAGCCTGTCTCGAATGGCCAGACGGCGACGTGTTCACCATGGCCACTCTCATTCAGGAAGCGCGAAAGCCGGGCGATACCAAGCAAAGTCTGGCTGCCGACGGATCCGTTATAAGCCAGTTGCCACACCGCCTTCGCACCCTTGGCAAAGCGTTCCGACTGGCGCAGGCAGAGCGGCGCAGAGGTCGGCGCGGCTGGCCGATTCGGGCTCAGGGCCGGATATGCATGCTGATGCGGCCGCCCCCAGAAGCGCGGCTCGCCGGCAAAATGGGTGGCGTTCCAGCGCGAGGCGAGATCGAAGCGGTTGTTGCGGTTGTCAGGCGCATCCTCGATCTCGTCGCCGATCTTGCGCCAAAGGGCTCGCCAGTTGGCCTTCCCCGTCAGCCGTTCGGCGGTGCCGGCCGGATAGCCGAAGGCGAAGTCGAATCCGCAGAGCAGGCGTTGGCCTTCGATGACCGCTGCGCCGACCACCGCATCCAGTCGCTGCATGAAGGCATGACGGGTCGAGAAATTCTCGATCCACTCGATCGCATGGCCATCGCCCTCGCGCCGGGCGAGGCACGCCCAGAGCGAGTTCTTGCCGGTGACCGGTTGCCCGGCCCCCGACCAGTCGACGATCAGGATGCGATCGAAGAGCGGCATTACTTTTTCTTCTGCATCGACTTTGGCCCCAGCGGATGGTCCGCATGGGGGTAAGGCGCGTGGTGATGGTCGTGACCGTGCGAATGGCCATGGCCATGCGCGTGGTCATGGCCGTGATCGTGACCATGATGATGGTGGCCATGATCATGGTCATCATGGTGGTGATGGTGCCCATGGTCATGGCCATGGCCATGACTGTGGTCGTGGTCGTGTCCATGATCATGGTCGTGGTGGCCGCAGCCGCAATTGGGTCCATGCTCGTGATGCGCCGCCTTGCCCGAGGACGGCGCGTCCATCACGGCCTGCAGATCGGCATCCGGCGTCTTGTCCTTGAGGCCGGCATATTTGCCGCCGAGCGTGAAGGAAGGCGCATAGTCGAAGGCCTCAGCGACCGGCACCGGCTTCAACGGCGCAGGCTCGGCATGGCTGTGCACCGGCGTCCAGGGAAGACCATGCTCGCGACAGAAATCGGGATCGCGGCAGGAAGCATCGCAATCGCCCTTGCAGGGACAGTTTTCCAGGCCGCCGCCGATGCCCTCCACATGGTGGTGGTGGCTTTCCTGCGGCTGGCCGACATCGGCCTCGAAACCGAGCACCTGTTCGCGATACTTGCACATCTGGCAGTTCATCACAGCGGCACCCTCGAGGATCTCCTTCACACGATCTTGGAAGGCATCGAGCACCAGCGGGTGGTCGTTCAAATAGCTCGCCTTGACGAACTGGATCTCCGGATGCCGCGCCGCGACCTCGTCGGTATAGCTGTAGATGCGCTTCACCAGGACGCCGGTGAAGAGGAAATAGGGGAAGACGACGATGCGCTTGTAGCCAAGCTTGGCGGCATGGGTCAGGCCCGGCTCGACCAGCGGGAAGGTGACGCCCGAATAACAGGTTTCGCCCCAGCCGAAGCCCATGCCTTCCCAGAGCATGCGCATGACCTTGGTGGCGTTGGAATTGGCGTCCGGATCGGACGAGCCGCGACCCACGACCATCAGCAGCGTCTCGTGCTTATCGACGAAGCCGAGCGTTTCGTTCGCCTCGTCGACGGCTGTCTGGATACGGTCACCGGCAGCCCGGATCATCTTCAGGTCGATGCCGAGCTCACGGCCGTAATTGATGACGAAATCCTTGTGCTGCGCCTGATAGGTGTTGAGCACCGAGGGGATGTCGTTCTTGGCGTGGCCTGCGGCAAAGAGCATGCCGGGAACCGCCAGCACGCGGGTCACGCCCTGCTCGCGGAGGCTGTCGAGGCCGGCAGAAATTACGGGATTGCAGAATTCGAGATAGCCATATTCGACCGGCATATCGGGATTGCGGGCGCGCAGCGCTTCCGCGATCACGGCGAATTCCTTCGCCGCGTTCTGATTGCGGCTGCCGTGGCCACAGACCATGATTCCGAGTTTTTCCGCCATGCGATAAAGGCCTCCCTGCTTCGTTTTTCTTTCTGTACGAAGCGCCGGACTTATCGCACCTTTCGGCACGGTCCATGGCCTTTGGGACAGCTCCGGAATTGGCCCCCGGATTGGGTCGGCCGCACCGGACTATTTCCAGCCTGTCGAACAGGCGCCGTCGCACATTACCCTGAGCTTTATCGGAGGCTTATCGAGCGGTCAAACCGGATTGCGGCGCTTTGTGTGACGGAAGCGCCAGTCCACAGAATGTCCCGTGTGCGACCCGCGCGACATGCCCGTGAGGTTGCGAAGCGTCGGCGATTGGTCCACAAGGTCCTCACCTTCCCTGCCCGCGTTCAAAACCTCACTTCGAGTCTCTCCGTGGTCGATCTCGCTTTCCAAGCTCTTCTCCTGCTGTTCATTGCCGCGTTCATCGCCGGCTTCATCGATTCGATTGCGGGTGGTGGCGGGCTGATCACGATTCCCGCCATGCTGATTGCGGGCATTCCACCGCTGGAAACGCTCGGCACCAACAAGCTGCAGTCGATGTTCGGAGCGGGATCGGCCACCATCGCCTATGCCCGCAAGGGCCATGTCGACCTCAAAAAGCAGTTGCCGATGGCGGCCATGGCCGTGATCGGCGGTGCGCTGGGCGCCGTGGTCGCGAGCTTCGTTCCCGCTGCGGTGCTGCGTGCCTTCATGCCCTTCCTGCTGGTCGCGATCGCGCTTTATTTCGCGCTGAAGCCAAATCTGTCCGATGTCGACAGCCACCAGCGCATGACACCCTTCATGTTCGGCCTCACCTTCGTGCCGATGATAGGCTTTTATGACGGCGTCTTCGGCCCGGGCACCGGCTCCTTCTACATGCTCGCCTTCGTTTCACTTGCCGGTTTCGGCATGCTGAGGGCAACGGCGCATACGAAGCTATTGAACTTCGGCTCGAATGTCGGCGCCTTCCTGGTCTTCGTCGCCGGTGGCGTGGTGCTCTGGAAGATCGGCTTCCTGATGGGTATCGGCCAGTTCCTCGGCGCCCAGACCGGTTCGAGGCTCGCGATGAAAAACGGCGCGCGCCTGATCAAGCCGCTGCTGGTGATCACCTGCGTGGCGCTGGCGATCCGCCTCTTGGCCGACCCGACCAACCCGATCCGGGTTTGGCTGGGGTTTTGACACCACAGGCCGCTTTGCCCTGAACCGTCTCGTTTCGGGACAGAACTCGACCGAGACGGCCGAACACCCCTAGATCCCTAAGAATTGACCCGCATCCTCAGGCTGCGCACGATCTCGGCTGCCATGTCGTCAGGAAAATTCATTCCTCATCGCATTTCAGGCATCGATTTTGTCCGGGAAGCAGCCCATGCGGATCACCATATTCACCATTGGCACGGAAGGTGATGTGCGGCCGCTGGTCGCCCTCGGTGTCGGCCTGGCGCGCAGGGGCCATCTGGTTACGGTTGCAACAGACGAGAGTTGCGCCGATCTCGTCACCGCACATGGCTTGAACCACCGCCCATTGTCCGGCGATTTTCGAAGCTGGATGCTGCAGGATCCGAATTTGCACAAACGGGGACTTTCGACCCCAGCCATGGCCGCGAGTTTCGTAAACGCCTCCGGATCCTGGCTGGAGACTGGCCGAAGCAGGGTATCGCAGCCGCAGCCGATGCGGATCTACTGATCGGCAACGGCATGGTGTTCCTGCTGGCGGAATCGATCGCTGAACGGCTCGGCCTGCCTGTGGTAGAAACGCAACTGGTCCCCACGCTGCCATCGCAAAATCCGCCGCTCGCACCGATGCCAAACTGGATGTACCGCTTGCCCGGCACCGTAAACCGGCTTCTCGGCCGCCTTTCACGCCGCCTCGTCTGGAAGGTGATGGCACCCGCCTACCAGGACGTCGTACGCCCCGGTCTGGGCCTGGAGGCCTATCCCGATCCAGGGCCGTTGTCCGCAATCGCCTCACGCCATCTCAGGCTGCTTGGCTACAGCCCCATACTGGTACCACCAGATCCCAATTGGCCCGAGACGGTGGAGGTGACGGGCCCTTGGGTTTTGCCCGCTCCGGCCGAGTACAAACCGTCGCCTGAACTGACGACATTCCTGCTTTCCGGTTCGAAGCCGGTCTATGTCGGATTTGGAAGCATGACCAATATCGACGCTGGCGCCTTGGCGAGGACCGTAACCAGGGTCGCAAACGAGACGGGACGGCGCTTCGTGCTGGCCACCGGCTGGGGAGGACTGCGAAGCGAAGAGATCGCGGATTGCCCGCTGATCCATGTCGTCCAGCATGTGCCGCATGACTGGCTGTTGCCGTTGATGGCAGCTGCGATCCATCACGGGGGGGCGGGGACAACGATCGCGGCTGCCCGTGCGGGCATTCCCTCCATCGTCGTGCCGGTCTTCGGCGATCAGCCATTCTGGGCGTCGCGGCTCCACTGTCTCGGTGCAGCTCCGCCTGCCATCGCGCGAAACCAACTCACCGAAGCGCGCCTGCAAAAGGCCCTACGCGCCGTCGACGCGCTCGCCATGCGTCAGGCCGCTCAGGTGCTCGGCGAGCGGCTAAGGCTCGAAGCCGGCGTGGAAACGGCCGTCAACACTTTGGAGGCCTGGGGCCTGATCCCGCCGAACCAAACTTCGCAAGCACTTCGAACGACGGTTTGAGGCGGCCCGCCATTGCCTGGTCGAGTTCGCTTTTCAGTACTCAACCCCGATCTGCGCCTTGATGCCCGAGCGGAACGGGTGCTTCACCAGTTCCATTTCCGTCACGAGATCGGCCAGCTCGATCAGCTCGTCCTTGGCATTGCGGCCGGTCAGCACGACATGGGTCATCGGTGGCTTCTCGGTCGCCAGGAATTCCAGCACTTCGGCGAGATCGATGTAGTCATAGCGGATCGCAATGTTGATCTCGTCGAGCAGCACCATGGAGTTGGCCGGATCGCGGATCAGTTCCTTGGCCTTTTCCCAGGCGGCCTTGGCCATGGCGATGTCGCGCGCCTTGTCCTGGGTTTCCCAGGTAAAGCCCTCGCCCATGGTGTGGAATTCGCAGAGATCCGAGAAGTGTTTCAGGATCAGATCGCGCTCGCCGGTCGACATCGCCCCCTTGATAAACTGGACCACGGCGCATTTCTTGCCATGGGCGATGTGGCGGAAGATCATGCCGAAGGCGGCTGATGACTTGCCCTTGCCCTTGCCGGTATGGACGATGATCAGGCCCTTTTCACCGGTCTTGGTCGCCATGATCTTGTCGCGGGCGGCCTTCTTCTTGGCCATCTTTTCCGCGTGGCGGGCGAGATCGGCCTCGGGGGTTTCGATGTTTGGGTCGTCGCTCATATCCGCACTTCCTTCAAATCCTTGGAGCCGACAGCGGCCAGCTCCTCGAGTGTAAATTTTGCCGAATTGCTCTTCGGCGTCCACAGGCCGCGCTCGATCGCCTCGATCAGGCGGTCTGCGAGCTCTCTTTGTGCCGGGGCATTTTTCTCAGCCATGAAGTCGCGCACGCGGTCGTCGAGAATGAATGCCTGGTAGACGGCTTCGAAATGGTGGTCGCGGACTGCCCCCGTCGTCGCGGCGAAAGCGAACATGTAGTCAACAGTCGCCGTGATCTCAAAGGCGCCCTTGTAGCCGTGGCGCATGACGCCCTCGATCCACTTCGGATTGACCACTCGGGCACGCACGACACGGCCGATCTCTTCCTCGAGACTGCGGATGACAGGCTTTTCCGGCCGCGAATGGTCGTTGTGATAGACCTTGGGCCTGATGCCAGCGACATGTTCGATCGCCGCCGTCATGCCGCCCTCGAACTGGTAATAGTCGTCGCTGTCGAGCAGGTCGTGCTCGCGATTGTCCTGATTCTGCACCACGGCCTGGACTGAGCGCAGGCGTTCCTCGAACAGGCCGCGCTCCGCCTTGCCTTCCTCGCCCGCGCCATAGGCATAACCGCCCCAGACGAGATAGCTCTCGGCAAGGTCGGCGCGATCGCTCCAGCCCTTTTCGTCGATCAGGGCCTGGAGGCCAGCACCATAGGCTCCCGGCTTGGAGCCGAAGACGCGGTAACCGGCGCGGCGGGCGGCCTGCTTTTCGTCCAGCCCCTCGCCTTTCAGCTTCTCGGTTTCGGCCCGCACACGGGCCGCAATCGGGTTGTCGCCCTGGTCTTCATCAAGGGCGGCAACAGCGCGCACCGCCTTGTCGAAAAGTGCGATTTGCTCTGGAAAGGCGTCACGGAAGAAGCCCGAAATACGCAGCGTCACGTCGACGCGCGGACGTCCGAGGAGCGCCATCGGGATCACCTCGAATCCGGTGACGCGGCGCGAAGCCATGTCCCACAGCGGCTTGACGCCGATCAGCGCCAGGGCCTGCGCGATATCATCGCCGCCGGTGCGCATGTTCGACGTGCCCCAGGCGGTGATGCCGAAGGAAACAGGCCATTCGCCATGGTCCTGGACGTAGCGCTGGATCAAGAGTTCGGCGGACTTTTTGCCGAGTGCGTAAGCCGCCGGTGTCGGCACGGCGCGGCTGTCGACGGAGTAGAAGTTTCGGCCCGTCGGCAGCACGTCCGGCCTCCCGCGTGTCGGGGCGCCGGAGGGGCCGGGGGGGACGAACTGACCGGAGAGCCCCTTGAGGAGGCCATCGATTTCGGCGGTTCCGGATTTGACGACGGCGGGCTTCAGGCGGGTCTCGATTTCGGCGAGGACGGCGCGGGTACGCGGCCAGTCATCGGGGCATTGGGTATCACCGGAGACGAGTTTGGCAGCGAGGAGTTCGATGCGCTCGACGGTGTCGCCAGCGGTGCGCCAGGGGGCGTCGATGAGATCGGCAAGGATGGCAGGCTTTGCCCCGGTCCAGGGGGCGGACATCACGCAGTCGAGGGGATCGAATATCTTCGGCGCTGCGCCTGAGGTACCCCCCTCTGCCCTGCCGGGCATCTCCCCCTCAAGGGGTGAGATCGGGGAGGCTGC
>LFEF01004032.1_pt1 | contig 10809 bp, 8 predicted proteins | sample 619371 | NCBI WGS metagenome assembly LFEF01 (sample SAMN03014291, study PRJNA259931) | freshwater metagenome | biome: lake; feature: waterbloom | place: China: Taihu Lake | collected 2006-08 | depth 0 m m
CTGCGCGAGATCGGCGACCGGGCGGAGGCGATCCGGGCCGCCGTCGCCATGCTGATGCCGGGCGATGTTCTGGTCGTGGCCGGAAAAGGCCATGAAACCGGCCAGATCATCGGCGACCGGACCTATCCCTTCTCCGACCAGGACGTGGTGCGGACGGCTATCGCGGAGATCGCAGGATGAGCGCCCCTCTCTGGAGCGGAGACGAACTGGTCGCGGCGCTGGGTGCGCGGGCCGATGGCGCGGTCCCGACCGCCGTCACGGGCATCTCGATCGACACCCGCACGCTGGAGCCGGGCGACGCCTTCTTCGCCATCACCGGTGAGGCCCGCAACGGGCATGACTTCGTCGCGGCGGCCCTGGAGAAGGGGGCTGCGCTCGCCGTGGTCGACGAGGCCCATGCGGCCCAGTTCGCCGGCCGGGGCGCGCTCGCCATCGTGCCTGACGTGCTCAAGGCGATGGAGCGTGCCGGCACGGTGCGCCGGGCGGAACTGAAGGCCGGCGTGATCGCGGTCACGGGCTCCGTCGGCAAGACCGGCACCAAGGAGGCGCTGCGGCTGGTGCTTTCGCGCCAGGGCAAGACCCATGCGCCGGTCGCCTCCTACAACAATCACTGGGGCGTGCCGCTCACCCTGTGTCGGACGCCCCGCGACGTGGACTACGCCGTCTACGAGATCGGCATGAACCACCCCGGCGAGATCCTGCCGCTGGCGAAGCTGGTGCGGCCGCAGGTCTCGATCATCACGACGATCCAGCCTGTCCATCTCGCAGCCTTTTCCTCGCTCGAGGGGATCGCCGAGGAGAAGGCCGGCGTCTTCTGGGAACTGGAGCCTGGCGGCACCGCCATCCTCAATGCCGACATCCCCCAGGCCGACCTGCTGGAGCGCATCGCCAGGTCCGGCCCGGCCGGGCGTGTGATCCGCTTCGGCGAGAGCCTCGATGCCGACGTCAGGCTGATCTCCTGCGCGCTGCGCTCCGACGTCTCGACCGTCGATGCGGTGGTGATGGGGCAGCCGATCACCTACCGGCTCGGCAGTCCGGGCAAGCACATCGTGATCAATTCGCTCGCCGTGTTGGCGGCGGCGAAGGCGATCGGCGCCGATCTGGCGCTGGCGGCGCTGGCGCTGGGTGATCTGCGTCCGCCGGCGGGGCGCGGGGCGCAGCAGCGGCTCGAGGCGGCTGGCGGCCCGTTCACGCTGATCGACGAGAGCTACAACGGCAATCCGGCCTCGGTGAAGGCGGCGATCGAGAATCTCGGCCGCATCCCGGTGGGCGGCCGCGGGCGGCGCATCGCCGTGCTCGGCGACATGCTGGAACTCGGGCCGACGGGTCCCGAATTGCACAAGGGGCTCGGGCCGGCGATCACCGCCAACGGCATCGACAGCGTCTTCGCCTGCGGCCCGCTGATGCGCGGGCTCTATGACAGCTTGCCTTCGACCCTGCGGGGGGCTTATGCCGCGCAGGCGAGCGGGCTCGAGCCGCTCGTGCTCGACACCGTGCGGGCCGGCGACGTCATCATGATCAAGGGGTCGCTCGGTTCGCGCATGGGGCCGATCGTCAAGGCGCTGACGGCCCGCTTTCCCGCCTCGTCGGCAGAAGACTAGAACAAGAGACCCGAACACCAATGCTCGTCTGGCTCGCCGACTTCTCGGGCACGTTCCCCATCCTGAACGTCTTCCGGTACATCACCTTCCGGGCCGGCGGCGCGACCGCGACGGCGCTGCTCGTGGTCTTCTTCTTCGGACCGGCGGCGATCTCCTGGCTGCGGATCAAGCAGGGCAAGGGCCAGCCGATCCGAACCGACGGGCCGGAATCCCACCTCGCCAAGCGCGGGACGCCGACCATGGGCGGCCTGATGATCCTCGGCGGGTTGCTGGTGGCGACCTTGCTCTGGGGCAATCTGCGCAACCCTTATGTCTGGGTCGTGCTCGGCGTGACGATCGGCTACGGCGCAATCGGCTTCTATGACGACTATCTCAAGGTGACGAAGCAGTCCCACAAGGGCTTCTCCGGCAAGGCGCGGCTCGGCCTCGAAATGGCGATCGCGCTCGTCGCCTGCTGGGCGGTGATGGAACTCGGCCCGCCCGCGATCGCATCGGGTTTCGCCATGCCCTTCCTGAAGGAGTTGATCATCCCGCTCGGGATCTTCTTCCCGCTCGTCACAGCCTTCGTGGTGGTCGGTGCCGGCAACGCGGTGAACCTCACCGACGGCCTCGACGGCCTCGCCATCGTCCCGGTGATGATCGCGGCGGCGACCTTCGGCTTCATCTCCTACCTCACCGGCAACGCGATCTTCGCCAATTACCTGCAGATCCATCACGTGCCCGGCGCCGGCGAACTCGCCGTGGTCTGCGGCGCGGTGATCGGCGCCGGCATCGGTTTTCTCTGGTTCAACGCGCCGCCGGCCCAGATCTTCATGGGCGATACCGGCTCGCTCGGCCTGGGCGGCCTGCTCGGCGTCATCGCGGTCGCGACCAAGCACGAGATCGTGCTGGCGATCGTCGGCGGGCTCTTCGTCATCGAGGCGCTCTCGGTGATCATCCAGGTCTTCGTCTACAAGCGCACGGGCAAGCGCGTCTTCCTGATGGCGCCGATCCACCACCATTTCGAGAAGCTGGGCTGGACCGAGCCGCAGGTCGTGATCCGCTTCTGGATCATCTCCGTGGTGCTGGCGCTGATCGGCCTGTCGACGCTGAAGCTGCGCTGAGATGACGCCGGTCACCTGTTTTGCCGGCAAGCGCGTTGCGCTGTTCGGGCTCGGCGGCTCGGGCCTCGCCACCGCGCTGGCGTTGATCGCCGGCGGGGCGCAGGTCGAGGCCTTCGACGACAATCCCGCGAGCCGCGAGAAGGCGGCGGGCCGGGGCATCCCGGTCGTCGACCTCGCAACGGCCGACTGGGCGCGCTTCGACAGCCTGATCCTGGCGCCGGGCGTGCCGCTGACCCATCCGGTTCCGCACTGGACGGTGGAGAAGGCGAAGGCCGCCGGCGTCGAGGTCATCGGCGACATCGAGCTGTTCTTCCGGCAGCGGGCTGCGATCGCTCCGGCCGCGCCGGTCGTCTGCATCACCGGCACCAACGGCAAGTCGACGACGACGGCCCTGATCGCCCATGTGCTGCGGGCCGCCGGACGCGACGTCCAGATGGGCGGCAATATCGGCACCGCCGTGCTGGCGCTGGAGGCACCGGATGCCGGCCGCATCCATGTCGTCGAATGCTCGAGCTACCAGATCGATCTCGCACCCTCGATGGCGCCGAGCGTCGGCATCCAGATGAACCTGACGCCGGATCATCTCGACCGGCACGGGACCTTCGAGCAGTACGGGGCGATCAAGGAGCGGCTGGTCACTGCGGCCGACATCGCGGTGATCGGCGTCGACGACGAGCCGTCCAAGCAGATGGCCCGGCGGCGCGCGGCGTCCGGCCGCAAGCTGGTCAAGATCAGCGGCGAGCAGCCGCTCGACGACGGCGTCTTTGCCGGCGTGACCGCCAATGCCGGGACGCTGGAGACACGGATCGTCCAGGTGCTCGACGGCAAGCCGCGCATCGTCGCCAATCTCGCGGGCATCGGCTCGCTGCGCGGCTCGCACAACGCGCAGAACGCGGCGGCCGCCTTTGCCGCCTGTTTCGCGCTGGGGCTCACGGCCGAGCAGATCGCGGCGGGCTTCGCCAGCTATCCCGGGCTGGCGCATCGCATGGAAGAGATCGGCCGCATCGGCCGGGTCGTCTTCATCAACGATTCCAAGGCGACCAATGCGGATTCGACCGAGAAGGCGCTGACCTCCTTCCGCGACATCTTCTGGATCCTCGGCGGCAAGGCCAAGGAGGGCGGCATCGAGTCCCTGCGCCGCTATTTCCCCAACATCGCCCGGGCCTATCTGATCGGCGCGGCGAGCGACCTCTTCGCGGCGACCTTCGACGCGGATGGCCGCGTCACTTACGAGCGCAGCGGCACGCTCGACGCCGCCGTCGCGCAGGCCACGCAGGACGCGCTGGCGCATGGCGGGCAGGGCGAGATCGCGGTGCTGCTGTCGCCGGCCTGCGCCTCCTTCGACCAGTTTCCCAATTTCGAGGTGCGCGGCGATGCCTTCCGGGCCCTCGTGAGGGCGTTGCCGGGCTTCGAGCCGTTCGGCGCGCGCTAGGCTTCCGGAGGCGGCGGCGCGCCGCTGGGGCATGGCGGCCATCCGCTGCGCAACTGGCCCGCAGGCGACGAACGCGACATGTCTGACGGGCAGGGCCGGCCGGCCGGCCCCGCCAAGCGATTGAGGACCGATGATGAGCAGCGCCCCGAACTTCGACGAGCGGATCGACCGCCGCGGCACCCATTCCTCGAAATGGGACATGATGCAGCCGCTCTATGGCGTCCCGGCGTCGGACGGCATCGCCATGTGGGTCGCCGACATGGATTTCCGGCCCCCGACCTGCGTCCAGGCGGCGCTCGAGGGTATGGCGGCCCATGGGCTCTACGGCTATTTCGGCGACAGCAAGGCCAATCACGACGCGATCTGCTGGTGGATGCAGAGCCGCCATGGCTGGGCGGTCGAGCCGGCCTCGATCTTCACGGTGAACGGGCTCGTCAACGGCACGGCGCTCTGCGTGGCCGCCTATACCAAGCCCGGTGACGGCGTCGTCCTGATGACGCCGGTCTATCACGCCTTCGCCCGCGTGATCGCCGCGGCGGGCCGGCAGGTGGTCGAGTGCCAGCTCGCGATCGAGGATGACCGCTATGTCCTCGACATCGCCGCCTGGGATGCGATGATGACCGGCACGGAGCGCATGTTCGTGCTCTGCTCGCCTCATAATCCCGGCGGTCGCGTCTGGACTCGCGACGAGTTGCGCGCGATCGCGGATTTCTGCGTCCGCCACGACCTGATCCTGGTCTCGGACGAGATCCACCACGATCTCGTCATGCCCGGCCACAAGCATCAGGTGATGGCGCTGGCGGCGCCGGAGATCATGGACCGGCTGGTGATGATGACCGCCACCACCAAGACCTTCAACATCGCCGGCTGCCATGTCGGGAACATCATCGTCCCGGACAAGGCGCTGCGGGCGGCTCTGGCGGCGGCGATCAACGCCGCGGGCGTCTCGCCGAACTCCTTCGGCATGATGATGGCGACCGCCGCCTACAGCCCCGAGGGGGCGGAATGGGTCGATGCGCTGGTGGCCTATCTCGACGGCAACCGCCGGCTGTTCGAGGAGGGAGTGAGCGCCATTCCCGGCGTGCGGGCGATGCCGCTGGAGGCGACCTATCTCGCCTGGATCGACTTCGCGGGCACCGGCATGTCGACCTCCGAATTCACTGCCCGCGTCGAGAAGCAGGCGCTGATCGCCGCCAATCACGGCCCGAGCTTCGGCAAGGGCGGGGCGTCTTTCCTGCGCTTCAACCTGGCGACGCCGCGCTCCGTCGTGGCCGAGTCGGTGGACCGCCTGAAGCAGGCTTTCGTCGATCTGCAATGACAGCGGCGAGGGCTTCGGAATCATTCCGTTAACCCTTTGTTGACAGAGTGATTCGGATTGGGAGCGGGCCTTTGCGTCCGCTCCGCGCCTGCTCTGGAGCCCCGTCATGGTCTCGCGCGCCGAACCTTCTCTCAGCGGCCGCTGGTGGTGGTCGATCGACCGCGTCATCCTGAGCGCGCTCGTCGCACTGATGGTGTCCGGCGTCGTGCTGCTGATGGCCGGCGGCCCGCCTGTGGCGGAACGGCTCGGGCTTTCGACCTTCCACTTCGTCAACCGCCAGGCGGTCTATCTCGTCGCCGCGATGACCGTGTTCGTCGGCGTCTCCTTCTTGACGCCTCGCCAGGTCCGGCGTCTGGCCCTGCTGATCTTCACCGTCTCGCTCGCCATGGTGGTGGCGACGCTCTATCTCGGCGTCGAGGTCAAGGGGGCGCGGCGCTGGCTCACGCTGGGGCCGATCGGATCGATCCAGCCCTCCGAGTTCCTCAAGCCGGCCTTCGTCGTGCTCGCCGCCTGGGCCTTCTCCGAAGGCAGCCGCCGCCCGGACCTGCCGGGGACCTGGATCGCCTTCCTGCTGCTGCCGGCGACGATCGCGCCGCTGGTGCTGCAGCCGGATTTCGGCCAGACCATGCTCGTCACCCTCGTCTGGGCGGGGCTGTTCTTCGTCGCCGGCCTGCACTGGTTCTGGGTGCTGGGGCTCGGCGGAGCCGGAGCCGTCGGCATCCTGATCGCCTACCAGCTCGTGCCGCATGTGCGGGCCCGCATCGAGCGCTTCATGGACAAGGGCTCCGGCGACACCTTCCAGATCGACACCGCACTCGAGAGCTTCGCGCAGGGCGGCTGGCTCGGGAAAGGCCCGGGCGAGGGGACGGTGAAGCGCATCCTGCCCGACGCGCACACCGACTTCATCTTCGCCGTGACGGCCGAGGAATTCGGCATCGTCGTCTGCATCCTGCTGGTGATGCTGTTCGCGCTGATCGTGCTGCGGGCCCTGTTCGTCGCGCAGAAGGCCGAGGACCCGTTCATCCGGCTGGCGGTCACCGGCCTCGCCTTGCTCTTCGGCATCCAGGCCGCGATCAACATGATGGTGAACCTGCACATGATGCCGGCCAAGGGCATGACGCTGCCCTTCATCTCCTATGGCGGCTCGTCGCTGATCTCGCTGGCGATCGGGACGGGATTCCTGCTGGCCTTGACGCGCAAGCGGCCGCGGGCCGTCGATTTCGGCCGTTTCAGGAGCTGACGCGATGGGAAAGGCCAAGCTCGTCATTCTCGCCGCCGGCGGCACGGGCGGCCATCTCTTCCCGGCCGAGGCCCTGAGCCACGCCCTGCGGGCCAGGGGCATCCGGATCGTGCTGATGACCGATCCGCGCGGGGCCGAGTTCGCCGGCGATTTTCCGGCCGATGCGGTCATCCCCGTGCCGTCGGCGACACCGTCCGGCCTGCCGCTGTCGGGCAAGATCCGTGTCGCCATGGAGGTCGCCAAGGGCGTGTTCGCGGCGCGCCGGATCGTCAGGGACCTCAAGCCGGGGCTGGTCGTCGGCTTCGGCGGCTATCCCACCGTGCCGCCCGTGCAGCGCGTGGCGCTGGGCGGGGTGAAGACGCTCGTCCATGAGCAGAACGCCGTGATCGGGCGGGCCAACCGCTTCCTCTCGGGCTGGGTCGACGCGATCGCGACGGGCTTTGCGGAGGTGGGCGGCCTCACCGCCAAGGCCAGCGCGAAATGCCGCCATGTCGGCAACCCGGTGCGCCCGGCCGTGGTGGCGGCGGCCTCGCCCTATTCCGGGCCGGGCGTAGGGGCGTTCAACCTCCTGGTCTTCGGCGGCAGCCAGGGCGCGCGCGTCATGGCCGATATCCTGCCGCCCGCGATCCAGCTGCTGGCTCCCGCCGAGCGGGCGCGGCTGGTCATCACCCAGCAGGCCCGCGCCGAGGACGATGGCCGCGTCAGCGGGATCTATGAGAGCCTCGGCGTCAGGGCCGAGATCGCGCCCTTCTTCAAGGACCTTCCGGCCCGGATGGCGAAGGCCCATCTGGTGATCGGCCGCTCCGGCGCCTCGACGGTCGCAGAACTCACCGTGATCGGTCGTCCCGCCATCCTCGTGCCGCTGCCGGGCTCGCTCGACCAGGACCAGGCTGCCAATGCCGCCTTCCTGGAGAAGCGCGGTGCCGCCATCCGTGTCCTGCAGCCGGATTTCACGCCGCGCTGGCTGGCGGGCGAGCTCTCCAGGCTGATGCAGCAGCCGTCGGACTTGACGGTCATGGCCGAGAGCGCGAAGAGCGCCGGAATCGCCGACGCCGCGGATCGACTCGCCGCCGTCGTCACGGACGTCGCCGGCTTCTAACCTCACCAAGGATCGCCGCATCATGAAGCTGCCGCCGAAGCTCGGCTCCATTCACTTCGTCGGGATCGGCGGCATCGGCATGTCCGGCATCGCCGAGGTGCTGCACAATCTCGGCTACAAGGTGCAGGGCTCCGACGCCTCGGACGGCGCCAACGTCAAGCGCCTCGCCGAGAAGGGCATCACCACCTTCGTCGGGCACAAGGCGGAGAATCTCGGCGAGGCCGAGGTCGTCGTGGTCTCGACCGCGATCAAGCGCGACAATCCCGAGCTCGTCGCCGCGCGCGAGAAGCGCCTGCCGGTGGTGCGCCGGGCCGAGATGCTGGCCGAGCTGATGCGGCTGAAGAGCTGCATCGCGATCGCCGGCACCCATGGCAAGACGACGACGACCTCGCTCGTCGCGACGCTCCTGGAGAAGGGCGGGCTCGACCCGACCGTGATCAATGGCGGCATCATCAACGCCTACGGCACCAATGCCCGCATGGGCGAGAGCGACTGGATGGTGGTCGAGGCCGACGAATCGGACGGCACCTTCCTGAAGCTGCCCGCGGACGTCGCCATCGTCACCAACATCGACCCCGAGCATCTCGACCATTTCGGCACCTTCGACGCGATCAAGGCGGCGTTCCGCTCCTTCGTCGAGAACCTGCCCTTCTACGGCTTCGCGGTGATGTGCATCGACCATCCCACCGTGCAGGGCCTCGTCGGGCAGATCGAGGACCGCCGCGTCGTCACCTATGGCGAAAATCCCCAGGCCGATTTCCGGCTGATCGACATCGATCTCTCGGGCGGGCAGGCGAAGTTCACGCTCCTGATCCGCGACCGCAAGCGCGGCCGCGACGAGGTCGTGCGTGACCTGATCATGCCGATGCCCGGCCATCACAATGCGCTCAACGCTACCGCGGCCATCGCGGTCGCCTATGATCTCGGCATCCCCGTCGAGCGCATCCGCGCCGCGCTTGCCGGCTTCGGTGGCGTGAAGCGCCGCTTCACCAAGACCGGGGAGTGGAACGGGGCGCTGATCTTCGACGATTACGGCCATCACCCGGTCGAGATCGCAGCCGTGCTCAAGGCGGCGCGCGCCTCGACCAAGGGCAAGGTCGTCGCGATTGTGCAGCCGCATCGCTATACGCGGCTGGCCAGCCTGTTCGACGATTTCGCCGCCTGCTTCAACGACGCCGACACGGTGATCGTCGCCGACACCTATGCGGCGGGCGAGGCCCCGATCGCGGGAGCGGACCGCGATTCGCTGGTTTCGGGCATCAAGGCGCGCGGCCACCGCCATGCGCTGCCGCTGGAAGGGCCGGAGCAGCTCCCCGGCATGATCGCGGAACTGGCCGGTCCGGGCGACTATGTCGTGTTCCTCGGCGCCGGCAACATCACGCAATGGGCCTATGCGCTGCCGGGAGAACTGGCGGCGTTGCCGCCGAAGCCCGCGGCATGAGCTTTCCGGACATCACCCCGGCCCTCCGCGCCGCCGCGCCCGAACTCCGTGGCCGTCTGCTGTCCAACGCCGAGATGGCGCCGCTGACCTGGTTTCGGGTCGGCGGGCCGGCCCAGGCGCTGTTCACGCCCGCCGACGAGGCCGATCTCGCGCATCTCCTGTCGGGCCTGCCGCAGGAGATCCCGCTCACGGTCGTCGGGCTGGGCTCGAACCTGATCGTCCGCGACGGAGGCATTCCGGGGCTGGTGATCCGGCTCGGCGGCAAGGCCTTCGGCGAGATCGCGCTCGAACCCGGCGACCGGCTGCGGGCCGGGGCTGCGGTGCCCGACGTCAAGCTCGCGCGGGCGGCGGCCGATGCGGCGCTCGACGGGCTCGCCTTCTACCGCGGCATCCCCGGCTGTATCGGCGGGGCGCTGCGGATGAATGCCGGCGCCCATGGCGGCGAGACGACCGACGTGCTGGTCGAGGCCCGCGGCGTGACGCGCGCCGGCGCGCTCGTGACGCTCTCCCATGCCGAGATGGGCTTCTCCTATCGCAGCAGCGGTGCCGACACGCAGGACATCGTCTTCACCTCGGCGCTGTTCCAGGGCCGGCCGGGCGACCGGGACGCGATCCAGGCCGAGATGGACCGCGTCACCGCGGCGCGCGAGGCGGCGCAACCGATCCGGGAGCGCACCGGCGGCTCGACCTTCAAGAACCCGCCGGGCCATTCGTCGTGGCAACTGGTCGACGAGGCCGGCTGGCGGGGCCGCCCGTTCGCCGTGGACGGCGGCGGGGCGATGTTCAGCGACCTGCATTCCAACTTCATGATCAATCCCGGCGAGGCCACGGCGGCCGATCTGGAGGGGCTGGGGGAGCAGGTGCGCGCCGATGTGCTCGCCCGGACCGGGATCGACCTGCACTGGGAGATCCGACGGATCGGGCGAGCCTGACCGCTTTTCACGAGTCCGGCGCATTGGTAACGACGCAGACCAGCCGGAGCCGATTATGACCCGCCCCCTCGCCGAGCTTCACGTGGCCGTCCTGATGGGTGGCCTGTCCTCGGAGCGCGAGGTGTCGCTGAGTTCCGGCCGGGAATGCGCTGCGGCGCTGGAGCGGCTCGGTGCCCGGGTGACCCGGGTCGACGCCGGGCGCGATCTGGCCCAGGTGCTGACCGACCTGAAGCCGGACGTGGCGTTCAACGCCCTGCACGGCTCCTGGGGCGAGGACGGCTGCGTCCAGGGCATCCTCGAGACGCTGGGCATTCGCTACACTCACTCGGGCGTGCTGGCTTCGGCCCTGACCCTGGACAAGGACAAGACCAAGACGATCCTGCGGGCGGCCGGGGTCGAAGTGCCGGGCGGCGGCCTGTTCGATCGCCACGAGGTCGCCCGACGCCACGTCATCGCCCCGCCCTACATCGTCAAGCCGAACGCCGAGGGCTCGTCGGTAGGGGTCTATCTGGTGCCGGAGGGCGCCAATGGACCGCAGGTCGAGGTCGGGGCCGCTGACTGGGCCTGGGGCGAGCAGGTGATGGTCGAGCCCTACATCCCGGGCAAGGAACTGGCCGTGGCGGTGGTGGGCGAGGCGGCCGGC
>LFEF01001390.1_pt1 | contig 10794 bp, 14 predicted proteins | sample 619371 | NCBI WGS metagenome assembly LFEF01 (sample SAMN03014291, study PRJNA259931) | freshwater metagenome | biome: lake; feature: waterbloom | place: China: Taihu Lake | collected 2006-08 | depth 0 m m
GACGCCTGCCACATCCGATCTCCCCCCTTGAGGGGGAGATGCCCGGCAGGGCAGAGGGGGGTAACCACCCAACATCACGTCAGACACCCTTCGCCCGACGGCGATCTTCCGCCTGGGCGGCCAGGATCTCCTTGACCTTGGCGACGAGGTCCGCCTCGGCCACGACTTCCTGGGCGACGCGGGCCTCGCGCCATTCGGCGTTGTCGGTGATCTCGCCTGAAAGGCGCTTGCCCTCGATCAGGTCCTTGATCTGGACGACGCCCTGCGCGCGCTCGTCGCCACCCTGGATGATGGCGATCGGGGCGCCGCGACGGTCGGCATATTTCAGCTGGTTGCCGAACTTCTTCCAGTTGCCCTGATACATTTCGGCCCGGATGCCTTCGGCCCGCAGCTGCTGCGTGAAGCGCTGGTAGCGGCCCATGCTCTCGACATCGCCATCCATGACGGTGACCAGGACCGGGCCGAGCACGTCGTCCTGACCAAGCTTGCCGAGGTTCTTCAGCGCCGTCATCAGGCGCGAGACGCCGATGGAGAAGCCCGTGGCCGGGACCGGCTGGCCCATAAAGCGCGAGACGAGGCCATCATAACGCCCGCCGCCGCCGACCGAGCCGAAGACGACCTTTTCACCCTTTTCATTGGTCACGTCGAAGGTGAGTTCGGCTTCGTAGACGGGGCCGGTGTAGTATTCGAGGCCGCGCACGACGGAGGGGTCGATCTTGATGCGGTCGGAACCGTAACCCGCGGAAGTTACCAGGCTGCGGATCAGATCGAGTTCTGCGAAGCCCTCTGCGAAGCTGACGCTTTGCTTGTTGGCTTCATTGAAAGCCATTTCTTCTTCACCATCGACGAAGCGTTCGTTGGTGACGACCTTCAAGATAAAGCTGATCTGGCGTTCATTCAAGCCAGCACCCTTGGTGAAGTCGCCGGACTCATCCTTGCGGCCTTCGCCGAGCAGCAGCTTCACGCCCTCAGGCCCGAACTTGTCGAGCTTGTCGATGGCGCGCAGCACATTCAAACGACGGCCGGCATTCTCCTCGCCGCCGAGGCCGATGGCCTCCATCACGCCGTCGAGAACCTTGCGGTTGTTGACCCGGATCACATAATCGCCGCGCTTGATGCCCAGCGCTTCCAGCGTGTCGGCCATCATCATGCACATTTCGGCGTCAGACTGGACACCCGGCGCGCCGACGGTATCGGCATCGAACTGCATGAACTGGCGGAAGCGGCCCGGGCCGGGCTTTTCGTTGCGGAAGACATAGCCGGCGCGATAGGTGCGAAACGGCAGCTGGATTTCCTGGAAGTTCTCCGCAACATGACGCGCCATCGGGGCGGTCAGGTCGTAGCGCAGCGACATCCACTGCTCGTCATCGTCCTGCAGCGAGAAGACGCCTTCGTTCGGGCGGTCGCTGTCGGGCAGGAACTTGCCCAGCGCATCGGTGTATTCGAAGAGGGGGGTCTCGATCGGGTCGAAGCCGTAGCGTTCATAGACCTCGCGGATGGTCTCCATCATCTGGTTGGCAGCACGGATGTCGGCAGCCTCGCGATCGACGAAGCCGCGCGGCAGGCGGGCCTTCAGCTTCTGGGGCTTCTTGTTCTTATCGCTCATGATGACAACCGGAATTTTCGTTTCAAAAAGGTGCCGGTGTCTTAGAGGATCAAGGATTTGGCGGCAAGGGCGAAGGCGGGTGGGGCCGAGGCCCGATGCTGGAAAATGGGCGGGGGCGGTGGTATATTCCCGCGCGAAACCAGAGGTTGGACCGATGAACAAGCGCGTCACGCTCGAGATGCCCGAAGAAATGCACCAGTTGGTGTTGAAGTATGCTGCAGAAGCGGGAACAGAACCGGATGCGTATCTGCTTGAAATGATAGAAGAGCAGTTGGAAGACGCCTACTTCTTGCGTCGCGCCCAGGAGGTTCTGGAAGCTAGGGAACGTGGCGAAAGCCGAACCTACACTTTGGACGAAGTGAAACGCGAACTTGGTCTGGACGATTGATCTCGACGACACGGCCAGGAAGCAGCTTGCCAAACTCGGCAAGCCCGCCGCTGCGCGCATTGTTTCTTTTCTTGAACAGAGGATTGCCCCGCTTAATGACCCAAGGCAACGGGGCCGCGCTCTTCAAGGACCGGCCTTCAATCATCTCTGGCGCTACAAGGTTGGCGATTACCGCATCATCTGCGATATCCAGGACCAAAAGCTCGTGGTGCTCGTGGTCGAGATCGGCCATCGCAGCTCCGTCTATCGGTAACATATGATCCTTGAAGCCCTGAACTTTGCCGCGAGCTGGCCTCTGACCTCGGCCCAGCACCGTCCGTTCATCCGTTCCTCCGTCAATCTCTGGGCGCGGGCCAACCGGTGTGCTTCGGCCTGGGCCGAGCATGAGAGCCGGACGAAGGCGGCCATTCTCGCGGCGGCAGAAAGATGCCGTCAGCGCCGGACGGTGGTGGTGCTGGGATCGGGACTGTTGCGCGATGTGCCGGTTGCCAAGCTTTCGCGGCTCTTCGATACGGTGGTGCTGGTCGATCTCGTGCATCTGGCCAGCGTGCGGAGCTGGCTTGCGATAAAGCGTTTCAGGAACATCCGGCTGATCGAGCGCGATCTTTCCGGGCTTGATGCGCTGCTTGCCGGAGAGCCTGTCGAACCGCTCTCGTTTCTGCGGCAGGTGCCCTATCTCGATCTTGTCGTTTCGGCGAACCTGCTGTCGCAGATCGGGATCGGTGCCGAGCGTCGGCTGGAGGGGCATTCCAATCCGGATGAACTGATACCTCAACTGATCGCTGCCCATGCCGAGGGTCTGTCGATGGTTTCTGCCGAGACCTGTCTCGTGACCGACGTCAGCTACACCGCGATCGACAGGACGGGCGCACGCCAGGAGACAGCCGATCTTTTGCATGGTGTCGATATCGGACCGATCCGGGAGAGCTGGGACTGGCCGGTCGTGCCCTTCGGCGAGGAAAGCCGCGACTATCAGATCGTGCATCACGTCATCGCGCGCTGAGGCGCCACTCTTGCTTGCGGATGCCTTGCTTTCGTCGGCCTTGCTTTCGTCGGAATGGCGGCCCATCTTGATGGGATGAAATCGCTTGCCCGCCTCCTGCTGCTTGTCGCAGCCCTTGCCTACGGCGCCATGCCCATGACCGGCATGTCGGCCATGGCGATGCCTGTTGCGCATGCGATGGATGCCAGCGGCGATGCAGGATTGCTGGTCTCGGCCAGCAAGGTCGCGGTCGACATTGACTGTCCCCATTCGGGCTCAGCAGCGACCGTTGCCGACGCGGATGGCAACTCCCATCACCCGGCCAAACCCTTGAAGATGACCTGGCATTGTGCGGCCTGCCTCACCCTGCCCGCCGATCCGGTGCTTGCCGAAAGCGGCAAACCGGCGCGGGCGGCCGAGGCGTCTGCACGCCTGCCAAGGCTCGTGTCGCAATTGACGGGACCGCTCACACCCCCTCCCCGCGCCTGATCCGGTGAACCGCGCGGCCATAAGGTCCGCGCTTTGCCTTTCATCGATCAGCACAGGAGCTTTCAATGCTGAGGAACATTCTCGTTGCGGCGTCGCTGGCGACCGCGCTTTCCGCCTCTGTCCTCGTTGCGCAGGACAATACCATGCATCAGGGCCATGACATGTCCGGCATGGGGCATGGCATGATGCAGGACAGCCCGTCTTCGAAGGCCTTTGCCGAGGCCAATGCCCGGATGCACAAGGACATGGCAGTGCCGCTGACCGGCAATGCCGATGTCGACTTCGTCCGCGGCATGATCCCGCATCACCAGGGGGCCATCGACATGGCGAAGATCGTGCTCGAACACGGCAAGGATCCCGAGATCCGCAAGCTCGCGGAAGAGGTGATCAAGGCCCAGGAGGGCGAGATCGCCATGATGAAGGAGTGGCTCGCCAAGAACGGGCAGTAATCCACCCTCCCCATGAACCTGCAATGGCGTCGTCGGGCGCCATTGCTTTGCCTTGCGGAGCGATTAGTCTCACGCTCCTTGATCGAAAAGGAGGCGTCATGTCGAACCGCCCTGTCTCCGTGATCGGCTTCGATGCCGACGACACGCTCTGGCAGAACGAGCAGTATTACAAGCTGACGGAACATCATTTCCGCAGCCTGCTTGCCGACTATGCCGAGGGCGATCATGTGTCCGAACGGCTTTTGGAGGCGGAGAAGCGCAACCTTGCCCACTACGGCTTCGGCATCAAAGGTTTTACGCTCTCGATGATCGAGACGGCGCTGGAGATCACCGAGGGGCGTGCGCCCTCCTCCGTGATATCCGAGATCCTGGCCATCGGGCGCGATCTCCTGAGCCACCCGGTCGAATGCCTGCCGCATGCCCGCGATGCGCTGGAGGCATTGCGTGGACAGTATTTCCTCGTGCTGATCACAAAGGGCGACCTCTTCGACCAGGAACGGAAGCTGGCGCAATCCGGCCTTGGCGACTATTTCGACGCGGTCGAGATCGTCTCGGACAAGACGGCCACCACCTATCGGCGGATCTTCGGCAAGCATGGCGAGGGACCGGAACGGGGGATGATGATCGGCAATTCGCTGAAATCCGATGTCGTGCCGGCGATCGCGGCGGGCGCCTGGGGCGTGTTCGTGCCGCATGAGCTCACCTGGGTGCTGGAGCATGTCGAAAAGCCGGCCGAGGCGCCGCGCTTCCGCGAGATCCCTGATCTCGGCCATGTGCCGGATCTCGTCGCCGGCCTTGCCTGATCAGGGCCTGACAAAACTTTCCCGCAGACGCTCGGTCGCGGCACGACAGCAGCAGCCCTCGATATGGTCGTTGACCAGGCCCATGGCCTGCATGAAGGCATAGACAGTGGTGGGGCCGACAAAGGTCCAGCCGCGCTTCTTCAGATCCTTCGACAGGCGGATCGAGGTGGGCGAGGTCGGATTGGCCTTCAGCGTCGCATAATCCATACGCGGCGGGCGCTCGGACGGATCGGGCTCGAAGCTCCAGAAATAGCGGGAAAGCGAGCCGAATTCCGTCTTGAGATCAACGGCGCGGCGGGCATTGTTGATGGTCGAGACGATCTTGCCGCGATGGCGGATGATGCCGGCATCGGCAAGGCAGCGGGCGATGTCTTCGTCACCAAACCTGGCGACCTGATGGAAGTCGAAGCCGGCAAAGGCGGCGCGGAAGTTTTCGCGCTTTCTGAGGATGGTCAGCCAGGACAGGCCGGACTGGAAGCCTTCGAGGCAGATCTTCTCGAACAGACGGATGTCGTCCGTGACCGGCCTTCCCCACTCCTCGTCGTGATAGCGGCGATAGTCTTCAAGGCCGCCATGCCAGAAGCAGCGATCGAGGCCGTCGTCTCCCCGGATCAGGCCTTGCGCTGTCGTCTCCATGCGATTCCCTCCCGCCATGGAGGGCCGTTTACCATTTGTTCACGATTTTTCCAAACCGGGCGCTAACCCTTCCGAAAGGTTTACGAAGCGGATCGCATTTTCATGAATGCGTCTTTACCAAATGGCGGCGGCCAGTCTGGCAACCTCGGGACGAAAGGCGGCCTGTCGTGCCGCTGCGTCCGGTCCCATGTAGCGAGTTGTCCGATGTCGAAGACGTCCCTGTTCCTGGCCCTTCTGGCCAGCCTGTCGATTGCCCTGCCCGTTCATGCCAGTGATCGCTACAAGAGCCGTCCGCCGGTCATGGTGAGCCCGGATCTGCAGGCGTCGTGGGTACTGCAACTCGGCGGCGCTCCGGCACAGGCGCGCGGCTATACGACACCACAGCGGATGCGTCAGGCCGTGCCGGCCGGCCGCCAGCGTGTGGTTCAGCCGCAGCAGGTGCTTCGTCAGCAACCCTTACTCCGCCAGCAGCCGGTGCAGCAGCGCCGCGTGGTGCAGCAGCGGCGCGTGCTCTTCCCGCAACAGCCGGCGGCCCAGCCGGTTGCGATGCGGCCGGACAAACCCATTCGTACCCAGATCGAGCCGAAATTCCTGCCCCAGATGGTGCAGTACCAGACTGAGCAGAAGCCGGGCACGATCGTCATCGATACGCGCGAGCGCTTCCTCTATCTCGTGATGGCAGACGGCATGGCCAAGCGTTATGGCGTCGGCGTCGGCAAGCCGGGCTTCGAATGGGCGGGCACGCACAAGGTGACCCGCAAGGCCGAATGGCCGGACTGGCGCCCGCCGCAGGAAATGATCGCCCGAGAAGCGGCCAAGGGCCATTTCCTGCCCGCGCACATGCCGGGCGGTCCTGAAAATCCGCTGGGCGCGCGCGCACTTTATCTCGGCTCGACGCTGTATCGCATCCATGGAACGAACGCGCCCTGGTCGATCGGCAACGGCGTTTCCTCCGGCTGCATCCGCATGCGCAACGAAGATGTCATCGATCTCTACGAGCGTGTGAAAGTCGGCACAAAGGTGATTGTGATCTGAAGCACTCTTCAGATCGCACAACCTTGATTAGACCTTGCTTTGAGAGGCGAAGCGGCTAGGCTGGAAGCCCTGCAAATCAGGGGGATTGCTTATGTTCAACACGACTTTCCGCAAGGCGGCTGTGGCGATGATCGCGCTTACACTCGCCTTGCCGGCGCCCGCCAGCGCCATCAGCCTCAATCGCATCCAGACGACCAGCGACGTGACGCTCGTCGCGCAGCAGCGCAAGGAAGTTCCGGAAAAGTTCAAGCGGAAGGTCGTGCGGCTCACCACCGACGAAAAGCCGGGCACGATCATCATCGATACGAACAACAAGTTTCTCTACTATGTCGAGGGCAACAACCGCGCGACCCGCTACGGCGTGGGCGTTGGTCGTGAAGGCTTCGGCTGGTCGGGCGTGGTGAAGATCGGTCGCAAGGCGGAATGGCCTGAATGGCGTCCGCCGGCAGAGATGCGCCGCCGCGAAGCTGCCAAGGGCCACATCCTGCCGGTCGTGCAGGAAGGCGGCCCCGACAATCCGCTCGGCGCACGCGCGATGTATCTCTACAAGGGCGGCCGTGACACGATCTTCCGCATTCACGGCACCAACCAGCCCTGGACGATCGGCCTCAACATGTCATCCGGCTGTATCCGCATGATGAACAAGGATGTCGAGCATCTCTACGAGCGCGCCGATATCGGCACCAAGGTGATCGTCATCGGCCCCGGCAACCGCCAGGGCGACGTCTCCTTCGATGATAAGGGCGTCGACATCCTGCGCACGATTTTCGGCGGCTGAGTCAGATCCAGCGGAAGAAATTCAGACGGCCGCATCGCAACGATGCGGCCGTTTTCGTTTCAAGTGGGCTTACCCGATCAGCGCTTGATGTCGCAGAAAATGTCGCCCTCGTGGGAGAGGATCTGCTCACCGCCGACGGCACTGCCCATCTTCAGCTTGACGACCTTCAGGTCGTAGCGCCCGGTAAACCGCTTTGCGGTGCTTGAACTGCGATCGGTGATCATCGCCATGGACACGCGATAGAGGGGTTCCCTCTCCGGAGCAAAGGCATGGATGCTGAAGCGCAGATCGCGCTCGTCGATCCAGTATTGCTTCAGCATTTTCGAGGTGATCTGGAAGCGCTTGAAGCCCGGAGGGGCAGCCTTGTCCTTCACGCCAGCCATGCCGCGGAAATGGACGATCCTCTCCTGATCCTTGTTGCTGAAGCCGCTTTCCAGCGACATATCGATGACACTGTCGGACGTGGCGCAGTAAATGCGCTCGATCGCTACCGCCGGTGTCACCCAGGGACACAGGAACAGGAATGCGACAGCAATTGTCTTTCTCGCCATAATGGCCTCCCGGGATGCCTCATCCCGGGACAATTGTTGCAGCAATCGCTTAACAATTCGCTCAAACCGATGCCCGGCGATCGAGCGCCTTGGGCCGCGGCCCACCATAGGCCCAGTTCAAGAGCTCGACCGTATGCACCACCGGGATGTCTGTGGCCGAGCCGATCTGGGTCATGCAGCCGATATTGCCGGCGGCAATCACATCCGGCTTCGTGGATTCGATATTCTTCACCTTGCGGGCCTTCAGCTTGGCTGAAATCTCCGGCTGCATGATGTTGTAGGTGCCGGCAGAGCCGCAACAGAGATGGCCTTCCGGCGGGTCCTTGACCGTGAAACCGGCCGACTTCAAGAGCAGTTTCGGCGCCATGGTCACCTTCTGGCCGTGCTGCAGGGAGCAGGCGGAATGATAGGCGACGGTCAGCCCCTTGCTCTCGGAGATCGGCAGATCGAGGGTGGAGAGATATTCGGTGACATCCTTGGCGAGTGCCGAAACGCGCGCGGCCTTCTCGGCGTATACGGGATCGAGGCGCAGCATGTGGCCGTAGTCCTTGATCGTCGTGCCGCAGCCCGAGGTCGTGACGATGATTGCGTCGAGGCCGCCCTCTTCGATGGCACGGGTCCAGACATCGACATTGCGGCGGGCGCTGTCGAGCGCCTGCTCCTCGCGGCCCATATGGTGGACGAGCGCGCCGCAGCAGCCTTCGCCCTGGGGGACGACGACTTCAATGCCCAAGCGGGTGAGAAGCGAGATCGCCGCTTCGTTGATGCCGGGATCAAGGACAGGCTGGGCGCAGCCTGTCAGGATCGCGACACGGCCACGGCGTGTCGAAGCGGCGGCATGGGTGGCGGGTCTGGCGAAATCAGAGGCTGGCGGGACCTTGGAAGGGGCGAGCCTGAGCATGGCAGCCATCGGTTTCAGGGCCTTCACCTGGTCGAAAAGGCCGGCAAAGGGGCGCCCCAGAGCCGCGAGCTTCAAGGCCAGCCGGAAGCGGCCCGGATAGGGCAGGACCATGGCCAGCATATTGCGCGTCAGCCGGTTCATCAGCGGCCGGCGATAGGTCTTTTCGATGTGGATGCGGGCATGGTCGACCAAATGCATGTAGTCGACGCCGGAGGGACAGGTCGTCGTGCAGGCAAGACAGGAGAGACAACGGTCGATATGGGTGACGACCTGCTCGTCCGCCGGGCGGCCGTTTTCCAGCATGTCCTTGATCAGGTAGATGCGGCCGCGCGGACTGTCCAGCTCGTTGCCGAGCGTCACATAGGTGGGACAGGTAGCGGTGCAGAAGCCGCAATGCACGCATTTGCGCAGGATGCTTTCGGCTTCCGCGACATGGGGATCGGCGAGCTGCTCGGCGGTGAAATTGGTCTGCACGCGTTTCCTCCCGCGGAGCGGCCGACATGGCCGCTCCTATAAACTTGAACTCAGATCCACCAGCTCTCAGGCCGGGCAATCGGTTCGCCGGCCGAGGCCTTTTGCAGACCAATGACGCAGCGGACGACGATCCAGATGGCAACGCCGAAGATCAGGATGACGCCGATGAAGGCGACCATCAGGATGCTCGAAATCAGCGCGTAAAGCAGGCCGATCCAGAAGGTCCTGATCGCATAGGTATAGTGGGTGTCGACCCAAGGCTCGCCCTTGCCGCGGTTCACATAGGCCATGATCAGCCCAACGATGCCGGTCAGGCCGACGACGAAGCTGACGAGATAGAGGCAGTAGACCACCTGGACATTCAGCCGGCCGGGCGAGAACCAGCCTTCGCCTCCGGAAGTCGCGGGCGGCTGGTAATTGGGATCAGTCATGACAAAACTCCTTCACGTCATCAGCCCGGGATTGAAGATCCCGTGCGGGTCGAGTTTTGCCCTGACTCGGGCGGAAAGCAAAGCAACAGACGGGGCCTGTGGCTCGAAGGTGGCGACTTCGGCGCGGATCTGGGGAGCGGCCCTGACAAGCGTCGCGTGACCGCCGCCAAGGGTGCGGATGCCGTGACGCAAGACCTCGGCCTCCGGATCGGCCTCCATGCGCATCCAGAGGAGCCCACCCTGCCAGTCGTAATAGGCATCGATGCCGGCGCGTAGCCGCAAACCGGCAACGAGCTTCCAGGCTTCCGATGGCGCCATGGACACACGCCAGAGCGGACGTGCCGTGCCGTCGGCATAGGGCTGCACGTCACGGATTTCGCGCCACAGCATTTTCGAATCCGCGTCATCAATGCGGGTGACCGGGCCAAAGCCTGCCATGGCCGCCGCCAGCTTTTCGGCGCGCACGGCAACGGAGGCCTTGAGGCCTTCGAGGCGCATGACGGTGGCTGCCCCATCTGCAAGCTTTCCGGAGATGAAGCGGCCGCGCACGCTTTCCGGCAGATGGGCCGCACCGGAGACTTCGATGGACAGCGACATGGCGGCGGCGAGCGCCTTCATCGCCTGCTCGTCCTCAAGGCCGGAGAGAACAAGGGTGGTCGAGGTTTTCGGCACCGGCAGAACCTTGAAGGTGACTTCGGTGAGAAAACCAAGCGTGCCGTGAGACCCGGCGAGCAGCTTGACGAGATCGAGCCCCGTGACGTTCTTCATCACCTTGCCGCCGGCCTTGATGACATCGCCCGCGCCGTTGACGAAGCGGACACCGAGCAGATGGTCACGGGCAGCGCCTACCGTGAAGCGGCGCGGACCCGAACTGTTGACCGCAAAGAGGCCGCCGATCGTGGGCGTGCCTGACGTGCCCATGGCGCCACGATGGTCGACGGGTTCGAAGGCCATGCCCTGCCCGTTTTCGGCAAGCGCTGCCTCGATCTCGGCGACGGGGGTTCCGGCGCGGGCGGTGATGACCATTTCGGCGGGGTTGTATTCGACAATGCCGGCGAGGCCCGCGGAGGAGAGTGTGGCCTCAGCGGCAACCGGATTGCCGAAGCCCGCACGGGTGCCGCCGCCACGGATCTTGAGCGGGGTTTTATTAGCAGCGTGCTCGCGGATGATTTCGGCGGCTTCAGTCTCGGTCGCGGGGGTCAGCATGGGGTGGCCCCTTCATGTCTCGGCGAAAGCCTACCCCCCTCTGCCCTGCCGGGCATCTCCCCCTC
>LFEF01021704.1_pt1 | contig 10743 bp, 9 predicted proteins | sample 619371 | NCBI WGS metagenome assembly LFEF01 (sample SAMN03014291, study PRJNA259931) | freshwater metagenome | biome: lake; feature: waterbloom | place: China: Taihu Lake | collected 2006-08 | depth 0 m m
GTGAGGCTGGGGGCGCGCCGGTCACAACGGACGCGCCGTTCCTTCCATCCGCAGGCGCCCGTCGCCGCCTTCCGTCCAGGTCCGGAGGCTGCCGTCGGCGTTGCGCCGGGCTTTGACGGCAAAGCGGCCGCCGGCGATCAGCGGGCTCAGGCCGCGATAGTCGAGCGTCAGCGTCGTGGTTTCCGCCAGCGTCGCCGCGATGTTGAGCATCAGCGTCGCCTGGATCGGGCCGTGGACGACGAGCCCGGCATAGCCTTCCTCGGCCGTCGCATAGGGCTGGTCGTAATGGATGCGGTGGCCGTTGAAGGTCAGAGCCGAGTAGCGGAAGAGCAGGGTCGGGCTGGCCTCGACCTCCCAGACGAGATCGGCCGGCTCCGGCGCGGCGTTGGCGGCGGGCGCTGCGGCCGGCAGGCTGGAGGCCTCGCGGTAGACGATGTCGTGGCGCTCGCGGAGCGCGAGCCCGCGCGGGGTCGAGACCTCGTGATGGACGGCGACGAAGCAGAGCGTGCCGGTGCGGCCTTCCTTGGCCGTGACGTCGCCAATCGTCGAGCGGCGCGTCACGAGATCGCCCTCGCGCAGCGGTGCCAGCGCCTCGAGGCGCCCGCCCGCCCACATCCGGCGCGGCAGCGGAACCGGCGGCAGGAAATCGCCCTTCGCCGGATGACCATCGGGGCCGAGCGCGCTCATCGGCGCGATCTGGGGGGCGAGGCACCAGTGCAGCGCCAAGGGCGCTTCGCCCTGCGGGCCGGGCGCGAGATGGGGCGCGAAGGTGGCCGCGAAGCTCTCGACCAGGCGCGGCGTGACAAGGTCCGAGGCTTCCTCCGTGCGGCCGATCCAGCCGCGGAGATGGTCGATGTCCATCGATGCGAGCGCCTTCAATACGACCGCGGCATGCCCAGCACATGCTCGGCGAGATAGGAGAGGATCAGATTGGTCGAGATCGGCGCCACCTGGTAGAGCCGCGTCTCCCTGAACTTGCGCTCGATATCGTATTCTTCGGCGAAGCCGAAACCGCCATGGGTCTGGATGCAGGCATTGGCCGCCTCGAAGGAGGCATCCGCCGCGAGCATCTTCGCCATGTTGGCCTCCGCGCCGGCATTCTCGCCGGCCTCGTAGAGCCGCACCGCCTCCCGCACCATCAACTCGGCGGCGCGCATATTGGCGTAGGCCCGCGCGATCGGGAACTGGATGCCCTGGTTCTGGCCGATCGGCCGGCCGAAGACCTGGCGCTCCTTGGCGTAGGCCGAGGCCTTCTCGATGAACCATTTGGCGTCGCCGACGCATTCGGCCGCGATCAGGATGCGCTCGGCGTTCATCCCCGAGAGGATGTAGCGGAAGCCCTTGCCCTCCTCGCCGACGAGGTTGTCAGCGGGGATGCGGACATTGTCGAAGAAGACCTCGGTGGTGGCGTGGTTCATCATCGTCCGGATCGGCCGGATGGTGAGCCCGCCTTTGAGCGCCTCGCGCATGTCGAGCAGGAAGACCGAGAGCCCGTCGGTGCGCTTGGCGACCTGGTCGCGCGGGGTGGTGCGCGCCAGCAGCAGCATCAGGTCCGACTGCGCGGCGCGGCTCGTCCAGATCTTCTGGCCGTTGACGACGTAATGGTCGCCCTCGCGACGTGCCGTGGTCCGGAGCGCGGTGGTGTCGGTGCCGCTGGTCGGCTCGGTGACGCCGAAGGCCTGCAGCCGCAGCTCACCCGAGGCGACGCGCGGCAGCCAGGCCTGCTTCTGCGCCTCCGAACCGTGGCGCAGCACCGTGCCCATCACATACATCTGGGCATGGCAGGCGCCGCCATTGCAGCCCTGGCGCTGGATCTCCTCCATGATGACGCTCGCCGCCGACAGCGTCAGGCCGGCGCCGCCATAGGCCTCGGGGATCAGCGCCGAGAGGAAGCCGCTTTCGGTGAGCGCCGTGACGAACTCGGTCGGATAGGCCATCTCGCGGTCGAGCTTGCGCCAGTACTCGCCGGGGAAGCCGGCGCAGAGGCGAGCGACGGCGTCGCGGATCTCGGCATGGTCAGATGGGTGCTGCATGGTTGCTGTCTTCAAGGGCCCGGAGAGCGGCCGAATTCCGCCCGCAACGCCTCGTCATGCTGGCCGAGCGCCGGCACGGGGCGCATCGTGACGCGCTGCCCGTCGACGATGGCGGGCGGGGCGAGGACCTCGACCGGGCCAGACGGCGTGGGCGTGGCCAGGGCGGTCGCGGCGGGGTGCGTGATCAGATCGCCGACGCTGGAGACGGTGCCATAGGCGATGGCGTAGCGATCGAGCGCGGCGGTGACCTCGGCGAAGGAGCGCGTCGCGAGCAGCGCCTGAACCTCGCGATCCACCGTCTCACGCTGGCGCACCCGCATGACATTGGTGGAAAAGCGGGCGTCCTCGGCGAGGGCCGCGCTGCCCAGAACCTCGCGGGCGAGAATCTGCCATTCGCGCTCGCTCTGGATCGAGATCAGCACATCGCCATCGGCCGTGGAGAAGACCCCATAGGGCGCAATCGAGGGGTGGGCGAGCCCGAGCCGCGGCGGCTCGATGCCGCCATAGCGTCGCGTCAGATAAGGCACGTTCATCAGGTCGCCGAGCGTGTCGAACAGCGAGAGCTGGATCGCGGAGCCCTGGCCGGTCTTCGAGCGGCGCAGCAGGGCCTCCAGAATGGCGGCATAGGCCGCCTGCCCGGTGGCGATGTCGGCGATCGAGACGCCGATACGGGACGGTCCCGAGGCCTGCGTGCCGGTGATGGCGGCCAGCCCCGATTCGGCCTGGACCAGCAGGTCGTAGGCCTTGCGGGTGTGGTGCGGCGTGCCCGGCGCATAGCCCGAGACGTCGCAGGTGATCAGCCTGGGATAGCGCGCGCGCAGTTCGGCCGCGCCGAGGCCGAGCCTCCCAGTGGCGCCCGGCGCGAGGTTCTGGATGAAGACATCGGCCTGCGCCAGCATGGCCTCAACCATGGCGCGGTCGTCGGCCTGCTTGAGATCGACGCGGCAGGATTCCTTGCCGCGGTTGAGCCAGACGAAATAGGAGGACAGGCCTTTCGCATAGTCGTCATAGCCGCGGGCGAAGTCGCCCTCGGCGCGCTCCAGCTTGATGACGCGCGCGCCGGCATCGGCGAGCTTGCAGGTCGCGGTCGGCACGGCCACCGCCTGCTCCAGGGCCACCACCAGAATTCCTTCGAGCGCATTCATCGTCGTTCCGGCGAGCCGCTGTCCCATCCACCCTCGCAGACGGGCGTCGAAGCCGAACCTAAGTCAAATAGGGTTTTGCGATGAGGGCCATAGCGAAATCCTCGCTGTGCCGCGATCTCCATAGATAATCCCTATGGCCCTCATCGTTTTATCCTACTTGTCCTGCCGGATCGCCCATGCACCCCTCTCGGCTCCAGGCAGCGTGCCACCCAAGAGCGCGCTCCAGAAACCACTCAGGGAGAGGTCACGATGGGCACCAAGAGATCAGCCGCAGCCGCATTCGCCCTGGGAGCGCTGATGGCGCTGCCGGCGCTGGCGCAGGACAAGCCGAAGGAACTCGTCGTGGGAATCGCGACCTTCCTGTCGGGGCCCGCTTCGGTCTTCGGCGTGCCCGGCCGCAATGCCGCCGACCTGTTCTTCGAGGAACTCAACGCCAAGGGCGGCATCCTCGGCGTGCCGGTGAAGCCTGTCTATGTCGACGAGGGCGCGGGCACCAACCAGCTGATTTCGGAGTATCGCCGCGTCGTCCAGGACCAGGGCGCGCAGGTGATGTTCGGTGCGATCTCGTCGGGCTCCTGCAACGCGCTCGCCCCCGTCGCCGAGGACCTCAAGGTCGTCAACGTGATGTGGGACTGCGGCACGCAGACCATCTTCGAGGAGGGCAAGTGGAAGTATTCGGTCCGCACCCAGGGCCACGCCGGCGCCGAGATGATGGCGACGCTGCTCTACCTGATGAAGGTCAAGCCGGACTTCAAGACGATCGCGGTGGTCAACCAGGACTATGCCTGGGGCCGTGAGTCCTGGGCGCTGTTCCAGGCCGGGCTGAAGGCTCTGAAGCCGGATGTCAGGATCGTCGCCGAGCTGTTCCCGAAATTCGGCGCGCCCGATTTCTCGACCGAGATCACGCGCCTCTCGGCGCTGCGGCCCGACGTCGTGCTCTCGACCTCCTGGGGCGGCGACCTCGACACCTTCGTGCAGCAGGCCGCCGCGCGCGGGCTCCTGAAGCAGTCGACCTTCGTGCTGCCGCTTGCCGAAAGCTCGATGGAGCGCCTTGGTGCCGTGATGCCGGAGGGCGTGATCGTCGGCGGCCGCGGCGACCATTACTTCCTGCATCCCAAGTACAAGAACTCGGCAGAGATGCAGAACTTCGTGAAGAAGTACCGCGAGAAGACCAATGTCTATCCGATCTATCCGACCTTCCACATGAACCAGGCCGTCACCGGGCTCGCCAAGGCCTATGAGAAGGCCGGGGCGGCCAATGGCGGCAAGTGGCCGACCAAGGAGCAGGTCATCGCCGCCTTCGAGGGGCTGGAGTTCAAGTCGCTGACCGGGACGATCACCATCCGCTCGGACCATCAGGGCCTCGAGGACCAGCTGCTCGGCACCACCAAGCGCGTGCCGGAGTACCCCTTCGCCGTCTACGACAAGATGGCGCTCTATCCCGGCAAGCTGGTGACCACGCCGGTCGGCGAGAAGTCGCTCGACTGGTTCGCCAAGGTCAAGCCGGATCTGGTCAACGACAAGTCGATCGAGACCTTCGACTATTCGAAGTAGGGGTAAGCCGCCTCGCTGCAGGGGCCCTCATCAAGCGTCATTCTCGGGCTTGACCCGAGAATCTCAGAACCAGATCGCTGGTTTACGAGATGGTCGGGTCAAGCCCGACCATGACGCAGGCCCCAAGACGCCGCGCTTCATTAAAAATGGCGGCAGCCGGTTGCATCACCTCTGACGAACGAGCTCCTATGCCTCCTGAAATGCTCTTCCTCGCCGCGCTCGACGGCCTCGCCTATGGCTCGCTGCTGTTCCTGGTGGCGGTCGGGCTGTCGCTGATCTTCGGCGTGCTCGGCGTGCTCAACGTCGCCCATGGCTCGTTCTACGCGATCGGCGCCTATGTCGCCGCGAGCGCCGTGCTGGCGGCGGCCGGGATGGGCCTGCCGACCTGGCTCGCCTTCCCGCTGTTCCTGATCTCGGCCATCCTCGTCGGCGTCGTCGTCGGCGGGCTGGTCGAGGCGCTGCTGCTGCGGCGGATCTACGGCAAGGAAGAGGTGCTGCAGCTGCTGGTCACCTTCGCCGTCTTCATGATCCTGGAGGATGCGCAGAAGGTCGTCTTCGGCACGCAGCCGCTCTTCGCCAATGCGCCGATGAACTGGCTCGGCACGGTCGAGGTCTTCGGAATCTTCTACACGCGGTACCAGCTCATCCTGATCCCGCTGGTGGCGCTGGCCGTGCTGGTCGGCCTGCGGCTGTTCCTGCGCCGGACCGCCTTCGGGCGCGCGATCGTCGCGGTGACCCAGGATCGCGAGGCGGCGATGGCGATGGGCATCAACGCGACGCGGATCTATCTCTTCACCTTCATGATCGGGGCGTCGCTGGCGGCGCTGGGCGGGGCGCTCTCCTCGGCGACGACCTCGCTGACGCCGGGCATCGGCTCGGGGATGATCGTGCTGTCCTTCGCGGTGGCGGCCACGGCCGGGCTGGGGCGGATCGAGGGCGCGGCGGTCGCTGCCCTGATGATCGGGCTGGGGCGCTCGGCGGCGGTCTATTTCGCGCCGGAATTCGACGTGCTGATCCCCTATCTGATCATGGTCGCGGTGCTGCTGATCAAGCCGGAAGGCCTGTTCACCACGCTGCAGACGAGGAAAGTCTGATGGCGCGCCAGTATCTCATCGGCGCGGCGCTGCTGATCGCGCTCATCGTCTTTCCGCTGATCTCGCCCTGGGCGACGGTCATCCTCACCGTCGCGCTGTGCGAGGGGCTGGCGGCGCTCGGCATCCTCGTCCTGCTGCGGGCGGGGCAGGTCTCGTTCGGCCACGGGCTATTCTTCGCCTTCTCGGCCTATGTCGTCGCCTTCATGGCGGCGGCGAAGGTCGGCCACGAGGTTTTGCTGCTGGTGCCGATCGCCACCGCGGCCTCGGGGCTCGTCGCGGCGGTCGTCGGGCTCTTCATCGTGCGCTACCGCGCGATCTTCTTCGGCATGCTCAACCTCGCCATCTCGATGGTGTTCTTCTCGCTGCTCGAGAAGCTGTTCTCGGTGACCGGCGGCGCCGACGGCAAGCGCGTGCCGCGGCCGACGCTGGCGGGCATGACGCTCGATCGCGAGACCTTCGAGTTCTGGATGTTCTACATCACCCTGGCGCTGGCGGTGGTCGCGGCGCTCGGTGTCGCACGCTATCTCGTTTCGCCCGGCGGCAAGGCGCTGGAGGCGATCAAGTCCAACGAGACGCGGCTGGAATATCTCGGCGTCTCCAGCCGCAAGGTGCTCTACGGCGCCTATCTGCTCTCGGGGCTGCTGGCGGGACTCGGGGGCGCGATCATCGCGCTGGTCTCGGGCCATGTCACGCCGGAGCTGGCCTATTGGGTGCGCTCGGGCGAGTTCGTCTTCATCGCGATCCTGGGCGGCGTCGGCGGCGTGGCGGGGCCCTTCCTGGGTGCGCTGATGTTCCAGATCATCCGCGGCTATGCCGCCGTCCATGCGCCCGAGACCTGGCATGCGGTGCTGGGCGTGATGCTGCTCGTCATCATCTTCTTCGCGCCGAGCGGACTCTACGGGCTGATCGCAGGCCGCAAGCGCGCGGCCGCACCCGGCGCCGGCGGGGAGGGCGGCCGATGAGCGAGATCATCCTCGAGGCGCGCGATCTCGAATTGCGCTTCGGCGGCGTGCTGGCGGCCAATGGCGCCTCGCTGAGCGTGCGGGCGAATGAGCGCATCGCCATCATCGGTCCCAACGGCGCCGGCAAAACCACCTTCATCAACCTCTGCACCGGCTATCTGAAGCCGCAGTCGGGCCGCGTGATCTTCGCGGGGCAGGATGTGACGGGCCTGTCGCCGCGCACGATCACGCGACGCGGCATCGGCCGTTCCTTCCAGATCCCGCAGCTCTTCACCGACAACACGGTGATGGAGAACCTGCTGCTGGCGCTGAGCGCACGCGAGGGCACATGGTCGCCCTTCCTGCGGCTCGACCGCCACCCCAAGCGCGAGGAGATGGTCGCGCTTCTCGACAGCGTCGGCCTGCGCGACACCGCCGAGCGCCTGGTGCGGGAACTGCCCGAAGGCATGCGCAAGCTGATCGACATCGCGGTGGCGCTGGCGCTCGATCCGAAGCTGATCTTCATGGACGAGCCGACCTCGGGTGTCTCCAGCTCCGAAAAGTTCCAGGTGATGGACACGCTGACGCGCGCGCTCGACGCCCGCGCCACGACCGCGATCTTCGTCGAGCACGACATGGACGTGGTCGCGCGCTACGCCAGCCGCGTCGCGGTCTGGTCGGGCGGGCGCATCGCTCTGGAGGGCACGCCCGACGAGATTCTCAATCATCCCGAGGTCCGCGAAACCGTGATCGGGGTGGGAGTCTAGCCATGCTGGAGATCAGGGGACTGTCGGCCGTCATCGAGGGCGTGCAGGTTCTGCGCAAGGTCGATTTCGCGCTGGACGAGGGTGCAACCGTGGCGCTGATCGGGCGAAATGGCGCCGGCAAGACCAGCCTGCTGCGCGCCATCATGGGCTTCATGACGGTGACCGAGGGCACGATCGCCTTTGACGGCCGGCCGATCCTGACGGTCCCGCCGCATGAGCGGCCGCGGCTCGGCATCGGCTACGCGCCGGAGGACCGTCGGCTGTTCTCGAGCTTTTCGATCGAGGAGAACATCCGCCTGCCGGCCGAGGTGATGAAGGTGCCGGGCGCCGAGATCGCCAGGCGGCTGGAGGGGATTTATCAGGTGCTGCCGGAGCTGGCCGAACTGCGCCACCGCGCGGCCGCGGGACTTTCGGGCGGTCAGGGCAAGATGGCGGCGCTGGCCCGGGCGCTGATGGTGGGGCAGCGCGTCATCCTGCTCGACGAGCCCTTCCAGGGTCTCGCCCCGGTGCTGGCGCAGCGCTACGCGACCGCCCTGCGCGCGCTGCGCGACAGCCATCCCGAGATCGCGTTGCTCATCACCGAATCCAACCCCAGTCTGCTGCGCAGCTTCGCCGAGCGCGCCTATGCGATCGAGCGCGGCGAGGTCACGGAGGTGGCCGGCGGCCTGGCGGCGAGTTCGCTCGAAGCGGCGGGGCTGCATTAGGTCGCGGACGGACCACACCGTCATTCTGGACAAGCCGCGCAAGCGGCGCAGTTTCGGGATCCACCGGCGGGCACCGGAGCCTTCCGATGGATCCCGGGACTTCGCCGCGCGGAGCCCGGGATGACGATGCGATTGTTGAGATCAGGCACTCGTTGTCGAGTTAGGAGACACCCCATGACCCAGCACTTCATCAACGGCCGCCATGTGGCCGGCCGCAGCGGCGAGACCATGGCCGTGCTGGCGCCTGCGACCGGCGAGGAGTTCACCCGGATCGCCTGCGGCACGGCGGAGGATATCGACGACGCCGTGAAGGCGGCGCGCGCCGCCTATGAGGGCGCCTGGGGCAGGCTGACGGCGGCCGAGCGCGGCCGGCTGATCGCCAAGCTCGGTCTCAAGGTGCTCGACAATTTCGACGAACTCGCCCGCACAGAGGCGCAGGACACCGGCAAGCCGATGGCGCAGGCCCGGGCCGATATCGAGGCGACTGCCCGCTATTTCGAGTTCTATGGCGGCGCGGCCGACAAGGTGCATGGGCATATCGTGCCCTTCCTCAACGGCTACAGCGTCAACGTCATCCATGAGCCCCACGGCGTCACCGGGCATATCCTGCCCTGGAACTACCCGGCGCAGATGTTCGGGCGGTCGCTGACGGCGGCGCTCGCGATGGGCAACGCCGTCGTGCTGAAGCCGGCCGAGGAGGCCTGCCAGACGGCGCTGCGGCTGGCGGTGCTGGCCTCCGAGGTCGGCTTTCCCGACGGCGCTATCAACATCGTCACCGGCCGCGGGCACGAGGCGGGCGCGGCGCTCTCGGCCCATCGCGGCGTCGATTTCATGTCCTTCACCGGCTCGCCCGAGGTCGGCAAGATGGTGCAGCACGCCTGCGCCGAGCATCTGATCCCCTGCACGCTCGAACTCGGCGGCAAGTCGCCCCAGATCGTCTTCGACGATGCCGATTTCGATGCCGCCGTGCCGATCGTCTGCAAGGCGATCGTCCAGAACACCGGGCAGACCTGCTCGGCCGGCTCGCGCGTTCTGGTGCAGGAGCGCGTCTATGACGACTTCATGGGCGCGGTCGCCAAGGAGTTCACCAAGCTGCGCGCCGGCACGCCGGAGATGGATCTCGATTGCGGCCCGGTGATCAACGCCAAGCAGCGTGGCCGCGTGCAGAGCTTCATCGACCAGGCCCGCGAGGCCGGCATCCCGGTGATCGCCGAGGGCCAGATCGCGCAGGGCGTGCCGAATGGCGGCTTCTATGTGACGCCGACGCTGTTCGGGAAGGTGCCGCGCGGCAACCGGCTGGAGCAGGAAGAGGTGTTCGGCCCGGTGCTCGCCGCCTTCCCCTTCAGCGACGAGGCGGATGCGATCAAGCTCGCCAACTCCACCGAATACGGCCTCGTCGCGGCGGTCTGGACCAAGGATGGCGGGCGCCAGCAGCGCGTCGCCAAGAAGGTCCGCGCCGGCCAGGTCTTCATCAACGGCTATGGCGCCGGCGGTGGCATCGAGCTGCCTTTCGGGGGCACCGGCAAATCCGGCCATGGCCGCGAGAAGGGCTTCGCCGCGCTGGAGGAGTTCGCGGTGACCAAGACGATCGTGCACAAGCACGGGTGAGAACTGTCATTCCGGGGCAGCGCGCAGCGCTGAACCCGGAACCCACGACTGGGTCGGACGTCAATCGGCGCAATGACGGGCTCACCCGGTCGTGGGTTCCGGGTTCGCGCCGTTGGCGCGCCCCGGAATGACAAGCTGCCTCACATCATGATGACGTGGCGGATCGTGCGGCCTTCATTCAAGGCGTCGAAGCCCTCGTTGATGCCGTCGAGCCCGCTCTGGCTGGTCATCAGCCTGTCGACCGGCAGCTTGCCGCGCTGGTAGAGGTCGACGAAGCGGGGGATGTCGCGCACCGGGATGCAGGAGCCCACATAGGAGCCCTTCAGCGTGCGCTCCTCGCCGACGAGGCGCACCGGGGCCAGCGACAGCGTATGGGCGGGGTTGGCGAGGCCCGCCGTCGTGGTGGTGCCGCCGCGCCGCGTGATCTGGTAGGCGAGGTCGAGCGCCTTGACCGAGCCCGCCATCTCCAGCCCGTGGTCGACGCCGCCCTTGGTCGCGGCGCGGATTGCCTCGATGACGCCTGGATCGCCCGCGTTGAAGGTGTCGGTCGCGCCGAGATCGCGGGCGATGGCGAGCTTCTCCTCCGAGAGGTCGACGGCGATGACGCGGGACGCGCCGCAGGCGGCCGCGCCCAGCAGCGCGCTCACGCCGACGCCGCCGAGGCCGACGACGGCCACCGTTTCGCCGGCCCGGACCTTGGCCGTGTTCACGGCAGCGCCTACGCCGGTCAGCACCGCGCAGCCGAAGAGCGCGGCGATCTCATGGGGGATGTCGGCCTCGAGCTTCACCAGCGAATGCCTCGAGATCACGGCGTATTCCGCGAAGGCGGAGACGCCGACATGGTGATGCACCGGCTTGCCATGGGCCGAGAGCCGGCGCCCGCCGCCGATCAGCTCG
>LFEF01004304.1_pt1 | contig 10735 bp, 12 predicted proteins | sample 619371 | NCBI WGS metagenome assembly LFEF01 (sample SAMN03014291, study PRJNA259931) | freshwater metagenome | biome: lake; feature: waterbloom | place: China: Taihu Lake | collected 2006-08 | depth 0 m m
CTCCGACAGCCGACGATACCGCTCATCCAGATCGAACAATCCCGGCTGTGCCACCGCCAGCTCCATCATCGGATCGACAGGACGATCGAATCACAGAGGCGACGATTTGGGGAGGTACTTCGAGGTGTCCGTTCGCTCCGATCTCGAACGGCGTGGCATCGACCCGGTGATCCCGACAAAGTCAAACCGGAAGGTCCAGCGGACCATCGACAAGGCCGCCTACGCGATGCGCAACCGCATCGAACGCTTCTTCAACAGGATCAAGCACTCACGTCGCGTGGCAACCCGGTACGACAAGCTCGCGTCGAGCTTCCTCGGCTTCGTCCAACTCGCCACGATCCGATGCTGGATCAGGTTTGTCCACACGACCTAGACCTCAACGCGGCCCTCGGCGAATGCTTACGATCAACAGGCCCCCAGAGTAGCTTAAACCAACCGAGAATCTGTCCAAGGATCGGGGAGTAGCTCAGCAGCACATCAGCAACTGAGACACGAAAGCAGATATCACGTCAGTTCATTCTTGGTTTCCGGTTACTGGCGGTTCAACAAAAAGGAAGCAGGTCAGCCTTCTGTGGATCGCTGGGGAGAGAGTGCCGCAAGAGACATTATCTGGCGGGCCTGGGTCTTAACCATGGATTCAACTGTCGAATCGATGAGATTACCGTTTGGATCAAAAATCTGATGGGCAGCTGTGTTCACACATACTGCTACTGGCGTAGGCCATCCTCGAATAGCATGAACAATCCCGCGTAGCGCAGAAAGCGTAACGCCGCCTGCCTGCCAGCCCGCAGCGGAAACTACTAAGCCTACGGCGACCCCATCCACGAAGACACGCTCGTCCTTCCTGGTGTCGTCCAGCAGATCGATGGCGTTTTTAACTAGACCTGAAACTCCCCCGTGATAGCTCGGCGTGCCAATAACAAGCCCCTTCGCTCGACGCACGGCTTCGACAAGAGCCAACTGCTCAGGTGTGCGTGATTGCGTCTCAGGAGCAAAATGCGGCAGGGCCGCTAGTTCCCGGCCACCAAAGAGCTTTACACTGGCGCCGAGGCGCTCAGCTTCAGCAAGGACTTCCGTGACTAGCCTCTCGCTAGAAGACCCTGTTCGTGTTGTACCGCCTATACCAACAATATATGGCTTCATTTGGTCCTCCGGGTTTATCTGCGATGTAAATCAGACAGATACAGGAAGTTTCATATTCTCACGCAAAGTCTTTCCTTCATACTCCTTACGAAAGAGGCCGCGTCTCTGAAGTTCCGGTACTACATACTCGACGAAGTGCCGCAGACCTCGCGGCATAACAGGGAACTGGACCATAAATCCGTCGCAAGCCTTGCTCGTGTACCAGTCCTCGATTTGGTCGGCGATGTCTGCGGGAGTGCCCTTGAACAGCGGGTGACCGAAGGTCGGCGCGATCCGCTCATAGAGTTGGCGGATGGTAAGCCCCTCCCTTTCTGCAATCCGACCGATCGCCATGCGATTCGTATTCATTCCGATTACCTCGCCAGTAATTGGCGGCATCGGTGCATCGACATCATAGTTTCTGAGGTCCATGTGGACACACTTCGACAGAAACTCAACACCGAGTGCGGGTGAAATTAGAGTGTTGAGCTCATCGTAGTGCTCATCAGCTTCTGCGCGGCTTCGACCTACGAAAATGCTAGCCGCCGGGATGATTCTCAAGGATTCGGGGCTTCGACCGTATTTCGCAACCCGCCCTTTCACGTCTTCGTAGAAATTGATCGCGATGTCCTTTGTCTCGGTCTGAGCGAAGACACAATCGGCATACCGGGCAGAAATCTCCTTTCCGTCTTCGGATTGGCCGGCATTGAAGACCAGCGGTCGGTCTTGAGGCGAACGCGCGACATTCAGCGGTCCACGGACTGAAAAGTGGCTCCCCACATGATTAAGGACCTTGACCTTTGCTGGATCAAGATACCTACCGCTGACCTTGTCTTGGGTGAAGGCATCCGGAGCCCAACTATCCCAAAGTCCGAAGACGACCTCGACAAACTCGCGGGCGCGGTCATATCGCGCCCCGCGCTCCACATGAACTTCACGCCCGAAGTTGAACGCATCCTCAGCTGAGGACGTGGTAACGATATTCCAGCCGGCCCTGCCTTTACTGATCCGGTCGAGCGAAGCAAATTTACGTGCGAGAAGGTATGGTTCCTCAAATGTCGTAGTTGCAGTAGCGACTAGCCCAATATTACTTGTTTTCATCGCGATTGCTGAGAAGTACGTCACGGGCTCGAACCATCCCGGTCGGTTGTTCGGTGCGTTGGCCGCCAACAATCCTGGATTATCAAGCGCTCGCACTCCGTTGCCGTCGGCCAGAAACAGAAGATCGAACTTTCCTCGCTCCGCCAACTGTGCAACCTCAACTCCAGCCTCTAGATTGCAGACGCTATCGTCGAATGCATCTTGATGGCGCCATCCACCGAGATGTGCGCCCATGGGTATTGCAAGAGTTACAAGATGAAGCATTGCCCAGGGACTCCCTTCAGTAATTGCCGTCGAACACTAAGAGACTAGTCCTACGAATCTCGTATTTCAGACGCCTCTCTCGGCTACCGCATATAAATCGTTCAGCCTTTCTCAGACTCACCATTATTGTGCTTCTCATAAACAAATATCTTTTCATAGATTCTTACTTTCGTATTTGACAAGTATGGAGTCATACGCTTTGCGCCACGCGCGCGGGCATAATCTTCCGTCTGTCGGTTACGGAGTTCGTCAAATTCGTACATCGCTATGAAACGGGGCTGTCCATCAACAGCCCTATATCGGCGCGCCCTTACAAAGCCATCTACGGCAACGATTTCAGGGATGTGTTCGTTGTTGTACCAGTCGTTCAAATCGTCTTCCTTGTCAGGATCAACGTCGGTCTCGACAATCATCAGCATCTTGGGTTGGTTGTTTGTCATGTCAGTTTCTCCGGAAAAACGGCTCTGGTAGCTACGGACGCTGTAGTCTTGGCTGAGTTCAGCAGATTTTGAACTGTGTAGACGTCGGCTAGATAGCCGAAGAGACGATCTATCCTCACAAGGGCCCTCTCGTGGGCCTCCATGTCGAGCTGGCTGCACGCTTCACCGACGACGACTGTCCAGAAGTCATGGGCCATCGCATCGCGGGCGGTACCCTCTACGCAGCCATGGGTTGCTGTCCCGGCGAGAATGAGTGTCTGGCGATCGTTTGATCGAAGTTGGGCAAGCAGGTCGGTATTATGGAAGGCACTATGCCGGGTCTTGACGATCTCAATCTCATCGTTGAGCGGACCAAATCCATCGTACCATTCCGCGCCCCAACTTCCTTCACGACACAAGTAATATCCCTCGGCACGCCAGTATCTGGCATCCGTTTCCTCGTTCAAGACGACTCGGACCCAAATCACTGGCACCTTGCCAGATCGACAGATCTCAATGAGCTTACGCGTGTTGCGGACCATCTGATCGACCGCAGCGCTGACTTCGCCGAGTTTCTGACCATCCTGCTCCCATCTTTGTCTAATCCAGCGACCATTGGCTCCGTCGGGGTGGATAAAGTCGTTCTGCATATCGATCACGAGCAATGCTGCTCGTGTGAAGTCAATATGGCTAAGGCCCTCTGGGTCTCTCATTTTCCCTCCGATATTCCTAGATACGTATTCCTCACCCTCGAGTCGTTTAACAGCTTCTTTGCGCTGTCTTGTAGAACAACTTCTCCCTGCTCAAGAACATATCCACGGTCAGATAGTTCCAATGCGAGGCGAACATTCTGTTCCACCAAGAGTATAGTTATACCGCGACCCCGAAGCGCAAGGATCGTTTCAGCGACGATATCCACTATCACTGGCGCCAGCCCCAACGACGGCTCATCCAGCATCAGCAATTGGGGGTCACACATGAGTCCGCGAGCGATTGCCAACATCTGCTGCTCGCCACCGCTGAGGCTGCCGGCGTGTTGTCTGACCCGCTCACGAAGCTTTGGGAAAAGCGAAAAGACGCCATTCTTCGCCTCTTCCATGGATAGGGAGTTGCGCCTGCTCGCGATGTAGCTGATCTCCAGATGGTCAAGCACGGTCATGTCGCGAAAAATCTGTCGTCCCTCGGGGACGTGAAGCAGACCGAGATTTACGATCTGATGGCTTGGTGTATCGACTAAATTCTTGCCTAAGAACGACACACTGCCACTCGTCGGACGCAAAAGACCAGAAATTGCGCGAAGTGTCGTGCTTTTGCCAGCGCCGTTGGCGCCGAGGATCGAGACAATCTCTCCGCGCTCAACGTTTAGCGTGACGCCATGGAGCGCCGGAACTTTCTTGTATCCGGCATGTAGATTCTGTACCTCAAGCACGTTTGAACTCCTTCCCAAGATACACGTCGATTACTGCATCTGAGGCTGCAATTTCTTTGGGGGTACCCTCCGCTATCTTCCTCCCGATATTCAGAACGATAATCCTATCGCAGGCCCCCATGACGACCTGCATGCTGTGCTCGACGAGCAGAATCGTCGTCCCCGTGGCGCGAATATCCCCCAACAGTGTGATTAGCTTATTCCTCTCCTCGGGGATCAGACCGGCCGCAGGTTCGTCAAGAAGCAAGAGCCGCGGTTTCGCTGCTAGCGCGATGGCGATCTCAAGTTTTCGGAGGTCACCGTAGGAAAGTTCATCAGCCACCATATGGCTCAGGTGACCCAAGTTGAGGCGCGAAAGTACAGTCTTGGCTGATTCCGCAATGTCACTCTCACTCTGGCGGTACTTGAACCAGTTCGTGAATGCATGCCAAAAATTGGCTCGATAGGTGCGATATGCACCACATACAACGTTTTCGAGTACGGTCAGCTTGCTAAAGACGCTGGTTATCTGAAACGTACGTATAATGCCGAGTTTGGCGAGCTTGTCCTCCCGTGTGGCTACGATCGGAGATCCGTCATAGAAGATGCGGCCGGAGGATGGCGGGATAGCGCCCGCGATCATGTTGAACATAGTTGTTTTTCCGGCTCCGTTGGGGCCGATCAATCCAACAATCTCACCCTCGCCCACCTCGAAACTCACCGAATCGACCGCGGTCAGGCCGCCAAATGAACGCGAGAGGTCTTTCACCGATAGTAGTGTACTGGTCATCGATGGATCTCCCCTTTCGCTTCTTTGCTGAGGGCCACGATTTTGATTTTTGAGAGCATGCCAACGATTCCGTCGGGAAAACGGATGACGCATATGGCGAGGATGACGCCGAAAGCTATCAATCGTCCTGCGCCCAAAGGTCTGAGTAGTTCCAGAAGAAGTACGTAAACTACCGCACCTATGATCGGACCCACGATAGTACCACGACCACCAACAGTAACCATGATCAAAAGAGCTACTACATAGTGCACTGCAAACACGTCAGGAGACACCACCCGCATGTAATGCGCGTAGAGAACTCCCCCCAAACCGGCAATTGCGGTTGAAATTACGAAGGCTGCGAGCTTGGTGCGAAACACGTTCACCCCAACGGACGCCGCTAGATGATCATTCTCCCGTACGCTTACAAAAGCGCGACCCAGACGACTATGTCGCAGGACCGCACAGAAAATCACGGTCAGACTTAGAAACGCCAGCGTGAGATAGTAGTAGTTCCGGGCACCATCAAACTGGAGGTTGACGATCCCCAAGTCAATCGCGGACGGGGCGGGAATGCGCGTAATCCCCATCGGCCCATTCGTCAGTTCGACCCAATGGCTGCATAGGATATGCATAATGCCGCCAAGTCCGAGCGTAACGATCGCGAACTGTGGGCCCTTCAGGCGGAGGGTCGCAAACCCGATAGTCAACCCTACGATCGCAGCCATGACAACCGCTACAAACATCCCCTCCCAGAACGACAGACCATGATTTACGGAGAGAATAGCAGTCGTATACGCTCCGATACCAAAGAACGCGCTGTGTCCAAGCGAGAGCTCTCCGATGTAGCCTAGCGTTACGTTATAGCTAAGCGCAAGAATGCAGAATATCAATGAAAGAACAAATAGATGCATTATGTATGGATTGAATGGCATTAATGGAAGCAGCAGCAAACAGAGCATGCCGCCAAAGACGTTCGCTTTTCTCATTTTACACTCCGGTTGAATAGACCCTGGGGACGGAACATAAGGACAGCGATGATGGCGGCATACCCGAACACATCCTGGAGCGCAGTCGATAAATAGCCGGCGCTGAATGCCTCGATCAGTCCGAGTCCTAAGCCCGCGATTATCGCGCCGGGGATGCTGCCTAACCCACCTACGATGACTACTACAAAGGCCTTGAGTACCGCCCACTCGCCTAGTGTGGGGTATATGGTAACAAGAGGCCCAAGCATTACCCCTGCCGCTGCAGCAAGTCCGCATCCCAGAGCGAAAGTGATCAAGTAAACTCGGTCTGCATTAATCCCACTCAGTGCTGCTCCGTCGATGTTCTGCGACGTTGCTTGCATCATCTTTCCGATACTTGTTTTTGTTACGAATAACCATGTCGCAGATACAAGTGCTCCAAGTGTACCTACCGCGATTATACGTTGCTCAGTGAGGAACACAGGTCCAATATTCATGATTGAATTGCTGAAAGGACTACTAATTATCTTCGGTGATCCGGAAAAATAAAGAAGTACTCCGTTGATGATGATGAGACTGAGTGCAACGCTGCTCATTAGGCCGACGATTTCGTGCTGCGCTCGCGTAGGCCTGAAGAAAACATGGTTTGCAACGATCCCGACGACCGCCACGAATAGTATGGCCGTCGGGACCGACAAGAGGTAACTCATTCCCAATGCCTCCATGGCGAAGAAGGATGCGTAGGCGCCCAACATGTAAAATTCACCATGGGCGAAGTTTACTACTTTCAGGACTCCAAATACAACGGTCAGTCCAAGTGCAATGAGAACGTATCCCATTCCATTGACCAGACCATTCGCAGCCTGCTGAAGTAGTATTTCAAGGGCCGGCATAGGGAATTCCTCTAAGTGTGATCATTCTACTGCGTAGATTTTTCCGTTCCGAACTTCTACTATAAAGCTCGTCTGGTCGGCTTGACCTTTATCGTTGAAGGAGACCGGACCGCGGATGGTGTCGATTGGATTAGACCTTATGGCAGCTGCGATTGCGTCATAATTGTTGGTAGATCCGGCTCGATCCATGCCTGTGGCGATGACGTCGATCGCTACTGCCGCCATTCCCTCGATATGAGAGGCAGTGCGCTTGTACTCGCTCTCATATGCTTCAACGAAGGCCCTCGACCGTGGATTGTCGAGCGTATTTACGTACATCACCACGCCGATGACGTTGTCGGCGGCAGGCCCAGCCAGTTCAACCAGCCTCGGATTTAAGTTTCCTCCCGCGACGATGCGGCCGCGGTATCCCATCTGTCGAAGCTGGGTCCAGATGGCTGCCGTCTGGCTCGTCTGACTGGAGATAACGTACACGGCATCTGGTCGCTGCGACCGTACCTTTGTTGCTAGAGATACGAAATCGTTAGCGTTTCTCTCGAACAAATCTGTTCCGGTTATCGTAATGCCACATTTTTCGAAAAGAGGTGGATAGATTCCTAACTCTAGGCGGCCCGAATCGTCATTATTGGCAATGATTGATAGTCGCTTGATACCCGATTTATTACAGATGAAGTCGCTAAATTTATCGGCTCGCATCTGATTTGTCTCGTTGATCCTAAAGAGCCATTTATGCCCTTCCTCGGTGATCTTGGGATGCTGCGCTGAGACGACTACGTGGAGCATTTTATCTGCGGTTATTTCTTTTGTTGCAAGCGCAACTGTACTGATCATGGAGGTAGCAAGGGCGTCCACTTTGTCGTTGTGGATGGCTCGACGTGCAGCACTGACGGATTCTTCAGCACTTGCCTTATCGTCGTAGGTAATTATTTCTAGTTTCCTCCCTCCGAGAATGCCGCCGCGGGCGTTTATAACACTGGCCATTGCTTTGGCGGCGTCCACATGGGTCTGTCCATCAAATGCCGCGGCACCGCTTAGAGGCATGATTACCCCGATCCTCACAGGATCCTGAGCTTGTGCCGGTGCATGCCAGAGCAACGCACCCGCTAGGATACATGAGAGCACGGGGAGAAGGCTTTGTTTCGTCATGAGCGTCTCCTATTTGTAGCCGTACTTTGGCTTTCGGGTTTCGTGTCACATCCATTTTATTTAGCTTTTTATCATGATAAGTTAGTGTTATTCTACGTTTTACGTTTTCTTTAGGTGAGGTCCAGCCATGGCAAACCGATCGGATGTTCGCGTGTACTCGATACCGCCGACGCGTGCGACCGGTTTGAGTGTGTCGATGTCTAGACGAAATCTTTCATGCGGCATGATGCAGTTGTCATCGACATGCCAGCAGACGATGCTACCAATGATGTGTTGAGTCTGGAATGAAGGCTCGCCGATCGCGGTGATAGACAGGAGCTTGCATTCCATTGCTATTTTGGCTTCTTTTACACGGGGCACGCCCACGATTGTGGAGGCAATTGCTGTAAGGCCTGAAAGTTCGAACTCGTTCACATTTGGCTCGCAATCAATACTGCAAGCGTTCATGGCCTGAGCGATTTCTTCGCTCACAATATGAACAACAAACTCGCCAGTTTCCTGGATGTACTTCGCCGTGTCTTTTACTCCGCCGTCGCGCGGCCCGGATGAGAACGCCAGTGTCGGGGGAAAATAGCTGCAAGGCGCGAAGAATGAAAACGGCGCGAGGTTCGGGACCCCATCCGGTGACCTCGTGGAGACGAAGGCGATCGGGCGGGGCACTATGCAGTTGACAGTAAGCCGCTGCAGGAGCCCGACTGAGGATTCGGAGGTGATGAACTCAGCCATCCATCTGTTCTCTCTGTTAGAACGAGTGTTCTATAGTGGAGTTTCCAGATTGAGTCAAAGGGATTTTTTTTGGCTATGGACTGCATTGTCACGGGGACTGCCGACGAATTTAACGTGGGACTGTCGGTGACCACGAAACTGCGCTCCTTCCTGACCGCGACACAAAAGCCTGTCGTAGCTGGCTTCATGAGCAAGGTCTTCGGATGAAACTCGGGCCGAGAAGTTGGTCGGGACCCAAAGAACCAATTGTGAGTATTGAGGGTTTCCTTGTTTTAATGGATCCGAAGACATGGAGGCGACTCTGCGCCATATGTTTCGGCTATCGGACAACGCATGGGCGGCGCTCGAAGCAGATCTGCCGAAGAATAAGCTTGGCAAGCCGCGCGTCGACGACCGCTGCCTAATCAGCTGCTTTTGTCCGCCGTCAGCACTCTTTAGATAGTTTAACTGATTTCGGGCAGGGAGGATTTCTGGATCATCTCAGCCATCAGAGCGCAGATGAAGCAGATGTCCGGGCCGCAGATGGGACGGGCCCAGCAGGTCGTGAACGATATCCGCCGACCCGCGCAGCGGCATTTCTCGGCGGAAAAGAGGATCCGCATCGAGCTGGAAGGCGTGCGCTACGATGAGAGTATCGCCGAGTTATGCCGGCGCGAAGGGATAGCCTCGTCTATGTATCATAGCTGGTCGAAGAAGTTCCACGACGCTGGCGAGCGCCGGCTGGCCGTCGATACGGCGCGCGTGGCCACGTCGGTCGTGGTGAAGGAACTGCGCCGCGAGGCGCAGGCGCTGAAGGAGGCCGTGGCCGAACTAACTCTCGAAAACTGCCTCCCTAAGAAAGCATGCTCGCGGAGGGGAAGGACGACACATGAGATATCCCGCATCAAAGGAGTCCGATATAATCCGGCTGGTCAAGGGATCGTGTCTGCCGGCACGGCGCATCCTGGATAAGCTCGGCAACCCGCGCGCCACATCCTATCGCTGTTATGATCGCTATCTCTCCGGCGCGGTCGAGGCGTTGGCCGATCATCGCTCACGGCCCGACCGCGTCTGGAACCAAATCCCCGACCCGGTCCGGGCCTTGATCGTCGAGCTGGCGCTGCGCGAGACGGAGCTGAGCCCACGAGAGCTCGCGGTGCGCGCTTCACTAACGAAAACCGCTACTTCGTCTCGGAAGCGTCAGTGTATTGGCTGCTCAAGGCGCATAAGCTAATCAACAGCCCAGCCTACATCGTCATTAAGGCGGCGGCAGAGTACAAGCACAAGACGACGGCCCCCAACCGGATCTGGCATACCGCCCTTACACCACGCAAGGGGCATAACCTGACCACTAGAAATCACTCGCTTTCCTCTTCGAACGGAGCATTGCTGTTGCTGCGCCGCGTTGCGGTCGCGCCTGCCCCTCGGCTGTGAGCCGCTTCGGGGCCCGTGTCGGTGACGGCGGATGGCCGTCGCGACCGGAGAATTTCCATGACAAGGCTCACTCCCACACACCGCCTGCTGCTCGCGCAGGGCGTGCAAGATCCACGGAGTATGATCGACTTGCCGAGCCGACTGCGGGGGGCAGCGGCCAAGGCGGTGGTGGCCAAGCTCGTGGCCGCGGGGCTGATCGCGGAGGTCCCTACGCCGACCGAGCGGGCATGGCGCAACGATGAGGCGGGAGAGCCCGTCGGCTTGGCGTTGACCTCAGCGGGCCGCGATGCGCTCAGCTCGGTGAGCGAGGAGCCAGCAGCTGCTGAGGTCGACGAGACGGTCTTCGAGCCTGCCCCGCGATCGAACGCCAAGCGCGCCAAGGTCATGGAGATGCTGGCCTGGCGAGGAGGCGCCAGCCTCGACGAAATCACCGCCGCGACGGGATGGCTGCCCCACAGCGCCCGCGCCATGCTGAGCGGCCTGCGCAAGGCGGGCCATGAGGTCGT
>LFEF01036472.1_pt1 | contig 10694 bp, 9 predicted proteins | sample 619371 | NCBI WGS metagenome assembly LFEF01 (sample SAMN03014291, study PRJNA259931) | freshwater metagenome | biome: lake; feature: waterbloom | place: China: Taihu Lake | collected 2006-08 | depth 0 m m
CCAGACACCGGGCGTGACGACGGCTCGGCGTGCCACTGGGGCTCCGGCGCGCGCGACGCAGCCTTTCGGCACGCCGACGGTCTTGCAGTAGACGACCGCGGCGGCCGGCTCCGCGGTGGCGATCGACAGCGCTCCCGCCAGGAGGGCCAGGGCCGGCATCGTCAAGAGGGCCTTCATCATCGTCGCGTCTCCCCGTTGGGCTGCTCGGCCAGTTCTCCTGAGGCAGCCTGCCTTTGTTCTTCGAGTGGTCGATTGCGTGAACGTCGAGGCGAGAGCCACCATCGTCACCCTCCGCACGCAGTAGCCACCCTTGCATCCCACCGCGTCATTGATTCATGTCAACGTAGCGGAGGGGGCCGCCTATAGGTGCCGAATGGTGCGGCCGCTGCAAGAGCTGACGCAGAGGCGCTCCCCGAAAGCGGACCTTGAGCGCAAATGACGATCTCCTGGGGGCGAGTTCTGTTGACCGCGACCCGGATGAGCAATCTTCATGGCTGCGACGGCGAGGCCCGCGTCTTGCTGATGAAGACGATCAAAGTACATGTCGATCAGCAGGTTTGCGCGTTCGCGCTGGACGTCGCCCCGCATGGTCGAGGGCGCTCGGCTGTCGACGTCAGCTCGAGGGTGCCGATGCGATCTGTTGCTCTCGTCCGGCCGCCAAACCGAGGAACCACTCGCGGACCTGTCTGGCTCTCGCCGACAGGGGCGGTCCATTGGGCGCCACGAGGTAGTAGCTGAACTGCGTCGGGTAGGACTTTCCGAACGGGTTCACCAGGCTGCCGGCCTTGAGTTCGCCTTGGACCAGCCACTCCGCAAAGAGCGAAATCCCGAGGCCGTTGATGGTCGAGCTCAATTGGAAATGGCGGTCCTCCAGCATCATGTTCGGCTGGTCGGGTCGCAAGGTGCTGCCGCAATCCTTCATCCACTCCGCCCACATCCGCTTGTCGTCGACATGCAGCAGGGTGCAGCGCTGAACATCCTGAGGTTCGGACAGGCCGAGCATCGCCTGGTAGCCGGGGCTGCAGACCGCGACGAGTCGCTCGTCCCACAGCTTCTCCGCCTCGAATTTCGGCCAGCCGCCGGTTCCCCACTGGATGCCGAAATCCGCGAAGGCGTGCGGGTCGGGAAGTTTCACGAAGGTGTTGTTGTGATTGAGCAAGGTCACGTCGACGTCAGGGAAAGCCTGGCGCAGATCGCCGATGCGGGCGGAGACGAAGCGGCTCGCAAACATCGGCAGCAGCGCGACCCGCACCTCGGCCGTTCTGCGGGCGACCAGCGCGATACCCGCGCCGATCTGCTGCAGACCGGCATCGACATGACTCGCCAGACGGGCCCCGTCTTCGGTCAGTTCGAGGCCGTGAGAACTCCGCCGAAACAGCGCCACGCCGAGGTCCGTCTCGAGCTTCTTGATGTGATAGCTGACCGAACTCTGCGTGCTGCCGCAGTGTTGCGCTGCCTTCGTCACGCTTCCGAAGCGTGCGACGCTGTCGAAAACATGGATCGAATTGAGGTTGCGGATCCGGACCATCGGCAGCCTGGGTCGGCTTCTGTGGACCGACCATAACATCGAAAAATTGAATATCTAGCGCGAATCTTTGCGATACCCCTCACCGGAGCCGGCGCATAAGCTTTTGGTCGGTGTCCTCGATCAGCGGGAACTGCCACATGGCCGAGACGATCCTGCGCGTCGATGCATTGTCCAAGAATTTTGGCGGCGTCCGCGCGGTTCGGGATCTGTCGTTCGATGTGGCCGCCGGCGAGATCGTCGGCCTGATCGGCCCCAATGGCTCGGGGAAGTCGACCACGGTCAATGTCCTCGCCGGCCTGCTGACACCGACATCGGGATCGATCATCCTGGCCGGGCAACCCATCGAAGGTCTGCCCGAGCCCGCGCGGGTCACCAAGGGGCTCGCCCGCACGTTCCAGACCGCGCGTGTCTTCCCGGAGTTCACCGTTCGCCAGCATGTGTCGATCGGCTGCCATGCGGTCCGGACGGTCAATCCCTTCGCCTCGATCCTGCCGTTCGGCAGCTCGGCGGACGATGACGAGACCGCCGCGCATGTCGACCATCTGCTGCGGCTCTGCTCGCTGGCGTCCATTGCCGATCGCCCCGTGGGCGGCATCTCGTCGGCGCAGCAGCGGTTCCTGATGATCGCCACCGCCCTGGCGGCACGGCCCAGGGTTCTGCTCGTCGACGAACCCGCCGCAGGCCTCGTCGAGCATGAGCGCCAGGAGCTGGCGGAACTCGTCCGCGGCATTCGCAGCAGCGGCGTCGCCGTGGTGATCATCGAGCATCACATGGCCCTGATCATGGCGCTGTGCGACCGGATCGTCGTCCTGAACTTCGGCTCGAAGATCGCACAGGGCACGCCCGCCGAGATCAGGGCCAATCCCGCGGTGATCGATGCCTATCTCGGCGAGGCCGCCTGATGCTGGGCATTCGCGATCTTCGAGTGAGCTATGGCGCGATCGAGGTGATCCATGGCGTCAGCCTCGACGTCGCGGCCGGCGAATGCGTGGCCCTGATCGGAGCCAACGGCGCAGGCAAGTCTTCGACGCTGAAGGCGATCTGCGGCCTTGTCCCGGTGCGGGCGGGCTCCATTCAGTTCGAGGGGCGCGACATCACTAATCTCAGCGGGCACGCGATCGTCCGCTCGGGAATCACGATGTGCCCCGAGGGCCGCCAGGTCTTCCCGCAGATGAGCGTTCTGCAGAACCTGCGGATGGGAGCCTATACGCGGACCGACAACGAGCAGGACGCCGATCTCGACCGCATGATGGACATGTTCCCGATCCTCCGTGAGCGCCAGACGCAGGCAGCCGGCAAGCTGTCGGGTGGCGAGCAGGAGATGCTGGCGATTGCGCGTGCGCTGATGGCGCGTCCGCGCATCTGCCTCTTCGACGAACCATCCCTTGGATTGGCGCCGAAGATCGTCGCGAGCGTGTTCGAGACCCTGGCGAAGATCAAGGCGATGGGAATGACCATCCTGCTGGTCGAACAGAACTCGATGATGGCGCTCAACCTGGCTGATCGCGCCTATCTCTTCGAAGCCGGCCGGATCGTCATGGACGGACCCGCAAAGGAGTTGAAAAGCCACCCTGAAGTCGTGCGTGCGTATCTCGGCCACTAGTCAAAAAAACAAAATCAAGCGGAGGAAGCCATGTTGAATCGAACGAGAGCCGGCGCGTTTGCGCTGGCGATAGCCTTTGCCGTTGCTGCAAGCCCCAGCTCAGCCGCCGAGAAGAAGCTGACCGTCGGCGTGGCCGACGCCCTGACCGGCGGCGGCGCCGTCTACGGCCTGCCGCAGGCGAATGCGGTCAAGATGGCGGCCGACGAGATCAATGCCGCAGGCGGGATCAAGGTCGGCGCCGACACCTACAAGATCGACGTCATCGCCTATGACGACAAGGCCAACCCGACCGAAGCGACCAACGCCGTTCGCAAGCTGATCGATCGCGACGGGGTGAAGTATATTCTGGGCTTCTGCTGCTCGGGCTCGACCAGCGCGGTGGCCTCCTTCATCGCGAAGGAAAAGGCCGTGATGCTCGTCGGCAATGCGGCCGAGCGGTCCATCACCACCCAGAAGATCCCGAATCTCGTCCGCACGCGCCCGCCGGCCGATTACACCGGACAGGCCGCGGGGACCTTCATCGCGCGCAAGGGGCACAAGCGGGTCGCCGTCGTCGGCGCCCTCGAAGTCGGCTTCTACTCCCAGTATGTCGACGCCGTCGAAAAGGAGCTCAAGAAGGCTGGCGGCGAGATCATCGCCCGCGAGGTGTTCTCGCTGCGCGATCGCGACATGACACCGCAACTGACCAAGATCCGCGGTCTGAATCCGGATGCCATTCTGGTCGTCGGTTATGTCGAGCCCGCGGCCTTCGTCTACCGCCAGTCGGTCGAGCTCGGCATCAACGTCCCGCGCTACGGCTTCACCAGCGGCAGCGAGGAGCAGTTCCTGCGCGTGACCACATCCGAACAGATGGAAGGCGTCTGGGATCTGCGGCCAACCGAGCTGACCCTACTCTCGGCCAGCAAGAACGGGATCGCCTACCACGAGAACTACACCAAGATGTTCAAGGCCTCGCCCTCGCCGAGCTCGCCCTACGCCTATGACCAGCTCTATGCGCTGAAGGCGGCGATCGAGGCAGCCGGAACGGCTGACAACACGGAGGCCGTGGCCAAGGCGCTGCGCGCCCTGCCTGTCCCGCCGCAGGTGGTCATGCAGTACCAGCCGGTCGATGGGAAGATGTTCGACGAGAACGGGCAGGCCTACACCTCGAACGGCGCGTTCCAGTGGCAGAAGGGCAAGTGGGTCTTCGTCGAGGACCTGCCCTCGGACGCCAAGGCCTACTCGCTGTTCCTCAGCACGCTGAAGTGAAGGCGCGGGCCGGGCGATGCTGATCGAAATCCTCCAGCAGACGATCAACGGGCTCGCGATCGGCGGCGTTTATGTGCTGATCGCGCTTGGCCTGACGACCGTGTTCGGCATCCTCGGCATCGCGCATTTCGCCCATGGCTCGATCTCGATGTTCGGCGGCTATCTCACCTACTTCCTGATGACGGGGCAGGGATTGCCGCTGATCGCGGCAATCCCGATCGCCCTGGTCGCGGGCGTCCTGCTGGGCGTGCTGGTCGAGATGCTGGCCTATCGACCGGTCCGCCATGCCAATCACATCAACGCCTTCATCGTGGCCCTCGGGCTCACGATGATGGTCGAGGGGATCAACCTCCAGTTCTTCGGCCACGAGCAGATCGTGATCCCGACGACCCTGAGCCGCGTCTTCGACATCAACGGGGTCACCGTTCCCGAACTGCGGCTCTACGTGATCCTGTCGGCGATCCTGCTTGTCGTGGCGATGATGATCTTCGTCGAAAAGACGAAGACGGGACAAGCGATCCGCGCCGTCGCGGAAAATCGCGATGCCGCCATCCTGATGGGCGTCAACGTGACGACGATACCGTTGATCGTCTTCGGCATCTCGACGGCGCTCGGCGTGGCGGCCGGGATCATGGTTGGGGCGCTCTTCGCCATCGCGCCGGGCATCGGCGAGGGTCTGGTCGTGAAGGGCTTCGCCGTCCTGATCCTCGGCGGCCTGGGCTCATTCCCCGGAGCGATCCTCGGCGGAACGGTCCTGGGCATCACGGAATCGATTGCCGCCGGGTTCATCTCATCCGCCTACAAGGATGTGATCGCCTTCGCCGTCATGATCATCGTTCTGCTGGTGCGCCCGCAGGGCCTGCTGGGTCGCGCGCCATGAAGCCCCGGCTCGTCAATCTCGTCTGGCTGCTGACCTTCGCCGCGCTGGCGACGCTGCCCCAGGTCCTGACCGTGAAGTACTACCTTCACCTCAGCATCCTCGCCTTGATCTGGGTGATCGTGGCGCAGGGCCAGAATCTGATCCAGGGCTTCACCGGCTATGTCTCGATCGTGCAGGCCGGCTTCATGGGCATCGGCGCCTATGGCTCGACCCTGATCGGCATTCACTACGGCTGGCCGATCTGGGCGACGATCGCCGCGGCGCCGCTGATCACGGCCCTGTTCGCCTTGCTGACGGGCTATCCGAGCCTGCGCGTGAAGGGCCACTACTTTGCCATCGTCACGATGGCCTTCAACCTCATCATCGTGATCGTGCTCGTCAACTTCCGCGAGCTCACACGTGGCGAAGCGGGAATCTCGAACATCCCCAAGCCCTGGGATGGGGGGCGCGACGCGTACTTCTATCTCGCCCTGATCCTGGCGGCGGCGATGACGCTGCTCGCGGCGCTGATCTCAAGGTCGCGTGTCGGAGAAATCCTGCGGGCCATTCGCCAGAACGAGGATCTGGTCGGTGCGATCGGCATTGCCGCCTGGAAATACAAGCTCTTCGCCTTCGTCATCTCGGCCATGTATGCGGGGCTGGCGGGCGCGCTCTATGCGCACTTCCAAGGGTTCATCAATCCGGAGATCTTCGGCGTCGCCCAATCGCTCGATGCGATCCTGGCCGTCATCCTGGGCGGATCGGGGACGATCGCAGGTCCGGTCATCGGCGCTTTCCTGGTCGTCTTCCTCCCCGAACTGCTGCGCTTCGCCGACAGCTTCCGACTGATCCTCTACGGCCTGATCCTCGTCCTGGCGACGATCTTCATGCCGATCGGGATCGTCGGGGTCGCGAAGACGCTGCTCGCCAAGGTCCATCGACTCGGCGTCCGCCATGATCGGTGAGGACGCAGCCCCGTTCCTGGCGCAGGTTCGCGACTTTGCCCGCGACACCGTCACGGTGCGCGCGCCTCAATGGGCGAGGGGACAGGCCATCGAACCGGAGGTGGTCGCCCGCGCGGCGGAGATCGGTCTCACCCGGATCGAGGTCCCGACGCGGCTCGGCGGGCTCGGGCTCGGTTTTCGGGCAAAGGTCGAGGCTTGCGCGATCGTCGCCGCTGCCGATTTCGGCTTCGCGATGTCGCTGGTCAACACCCACAATGTCGCCAAGCGGATCGCGACGACCCTGCCGGAAACCGTGGCGCGCAGGTTCTTGCCCGACCTGCTTTCGGGAGCCTCGATGGCCTGCACGGCCTTGACCGAGGAAGGGGCCGGTTCGGATGTCGCGGCCCTGTCCTGCACGGCGCGGGCCGTGGACGATGGCTGGCTTCTCGACGGGGAGAAGACCTGGATCGTCAATGGCCGTCTTGCCGCGCTCGCCATCGTCTATGCGCAGTGTGGAGAGGCGGGGCAGAGTGCCGGGATCGGCGCGTTCCTGGTCGACCTGACGGATGCGTCCTGCCACCGCTTCCCGATCGAGACCGAGATTTCCCAGGCCAGCATCGGCACCGGCGGGTTTCGGCTGACGCGTTGTCACGTACCGACCGATCGGATGGTCCTGCCTCCCGGCACCGCGTTCAAGGCCATCCTCTCCGAGATCAATGGCGCCCGCATCTACGTCGCGGCGATGTGCTGCGCCATGGTGTCGTCCGCCCTGCGCGTCGCGCAAGCCTATGGCGAGACGCGGCAGACCTTCGGCAAGCCACTGACGCAGCATCCGGCCTGGCGCGAGGGCATTGCCCACAGTGCCACGACTCTGGCCGCGTCCTGGAGCCTGGTGGAAGCCGCGCTTCTGGCCACCGAACAGGGGCGGGACGTTCGCCATCTGGCGGCTGCGGCGAAGGTCAATGCCGTCGACCTCGCCCAGACCGTTCTGCCGCGCCTGTTGCACGCGATGGGGGCAGAAGGGCTGCGGGATTCCTATCCGTTCACGCGCCACATCGGCGCGGCCCAGTTGGCGGCCCTGACCGATGGCAGCACCGCCATGCTGCTCGAGCGCCTGGGTCGTTGGGACCCCACGCCGATACCGCTGTGAGCGCGGGAAGGACCAAATCCATGCGCGTGTTCCAGATCGAAGGCAATTGGGGGCTCGAAAACCTGAGGCTGTCGCAACGGCCGGAGCCGGTTCCGCGCGACGATCAGATCCTGATCCGCATGCACGCCGCCTCGCTGAATGCGCGCGACCTGATCGTCCCGAACCGGGGTTACGGCCGCGCCACCGGCGAATTGCCGCTGATCCCGGTGTCCGACGGGGTCGGCACCGTCATCGGCGTCGGAAGCCGCGTCACCCGGATGAAACCGGGCGATCGTGTGTGCCCGACCTACTTCCAGAACTGGATCGCCGGCGAACCGACGCCGGACCGCTTCGCCTCCGCTCTGGGCGGCCCGCTCGACGGTGTCATGGCGGATCTGGTCTGCCTGTCCGAGCAGGGTGCGGTTCGCGTTCCCGACTATCTGACGCATGAGGAAGCCGCCACGCTGCCCTGCGCTGCCCTGACGGCCTGGAGCGCGATCGCGATCCATGCGCGGACCAAACCGGGCGACCGGGTTCTCATTCAAGGCACGGGCGGCGTCGCGCTCTTCGCACTGGCCTTCGCCAAGCTCCATGGCGCCCATGTCACCGTGATTTCATCCAGCGACGCAAAGCTGGAGCGTGTCCGCGGTCTTGGCGCAGACGAAACCATCAACTACACGACCACGCCCGACTGGTCTCGCTTCGCGCGAGAGATCGCGCCGGAGCGCGGCGGCTTCGACACGATCATCGAACTCGGCGGTGAAGCCACGCTCGCGCAGTCGGTGAAGAGCATCAGGGTTGGAGGGACGATCGCCCTGATCGGTGTCCTCTCGGGGCTTGGGCCGACTCTACCCCTCGGCGCCATCGTGACCCGACAGATCAGGCTGCAAGGCGTCACCGTCGGGCATCGCGACGGGTTCGAAGCCATGCTCGCGGCCATGGCCCATCATCGGATCCGGCCGGTCATCGGCGCGCGTTTCGGCTTCGCCGACCTGAAGTCGGCACTGGCCGGGCTGGGCAAGCCAGATGCCCTTGGCAAAACGGTCATCAGGTTCAACGATCATGTCGAGTGAACTGCCGCCTTTCCATCCACGGCGCCACGCGATCGAGAAGCCGGATGCTGTCGCGTTCCGGATCAGCACGGGCCGCGAAGCCGTGACATTTGCGGAGCTAGAGGCGCGCGCCAATCAGGCTGCGCATGTCTTCCGCCAAAGAGGGCTGAAGCGCGGCGACCACATCGTGATCCTGATGGAGAACAGGCGCGAGTTTCTGGAGATCTGCTTCGCCGCCGATCGCAGCGGGCTCTATTACACGACGGCCAGCACGCATCTCACGGACGACGAGATCCAATACATCATTCGCGATTGCGGCGCTTCGCTCGCGATAATTTCGGACGCGATGCTCGACAGGATCGCCACCCTCTCGACGACAGCTTTGCTCGCATGTCCGGTCCTGGTCGTTGGCCGGTGTGACGGGGCCTTCGAGAGCTTTGGTTCGCAGGCGGCGCTCGCCCCGGTCGAACCCATCGCCGACGAGTCGCAGGGCCTCGACATGCTCTACTCGTCAGGAACGACAGGCCGGCCGAAGGGGGTGAAATGGCTGCTGCCCGAGGCTCCGGTCGGCAGCCCGTCGATGCTGACGGACCTGCTGACGGGCCTGTTCGGATATGATGGGCAAACGCGCTATCTCTGTCCGGCGCCGCTGTATCACGCGGCGCCGCTGCGGCACACCATGGTCACGATCAAGGCGGGCGGGACCGCCGTCGTGATGCCGAAATTCGACGCCGAGAACGCGCTCGCCTTGATCGAGCAGGAGCGCATCACCCACAGCCAATGGGTGCCGACCATGTTCGTTCGGCTTCTGAAGCTGCCGGACACGACCCGGGGTCGCTACGCAATGACGTCGATGAAGATGGCCGTCCATGCGGCCGCTCCCTGTCCAATCGACGTCAAGCACAAGATCATCGACTGGTGGGGGCCGATCGTCCACGAATACTATGCCGGGACCGAGAACAACGGCTTCACCGCCATCAACACCGAGGAATGGCTGCGTCACGTCGGATCGGTGGGGCAGGCCAAGCTCGGGATCATCCATATCTGCGACGAGACCGGCGCCGAATTGCCAGCCGGCCTGGAAGGCGAGGTCTATTTCGAGAACGGACACCAGTTTGAGTATCACAACGATCCGGCGAAGACCCTGTCCAGCCGCAATGCCCAAGGGTGGACGTCGCTGGGCGATATCGGACGCCTCGATGACGATGGCTATCTCTATCTCACCGACAGGAAGTCGTTCGTCATCATATCCGGTGGCGTGAACATCTATCCGCAGGAAGTCGAGCATCTCCTGCTGGAGCATGAGGCGGTGCTGGATGCTGCCGTGATCGGCGTCCCCAACGAAGAGTTCGGCGAGGAGGTCAAGGCCGTCGTCCAGCTTGTCGAAGGCCGGCAGCCGAACGAGGCGCTCTCGGCCGAATTGATCGCCTTCTGCCGCACGCGGCTGTCTTCAATCAAATGTCCAAGAACGGTGGACTTCTGCGTCGAGTTTCCGCGATCGCCGACAGGAAAGCTGCTGAAGCGGCGCATTCGGGACCAGTTCTCTACGAAGGCCTCATAGAGCGCGACAAAGCTGACCGTGGGCCTCACGCGCCGCGGCCAGGTCAGCTCGGTGCTGTTCGGTCGATCCGCACGTCAACGATCGCGCCATCAGTGAGCCTTGGCCGAGATGGCGAGGCCGGTCTCAAGGCCGCAGACGGGCAACATCCTGATCAGGCGCGCCGAGGAACAGGTGCTTGTAGCCAAACAGGGATGTCGAGCCCCCGGTATGGAGGAAGACGACATCCTCGTTCTCGCCGAACGTGCCCCGGCGGATGTGATCGATCATCCCGGCCATCGCCTTGCCGCTGTAGACCGGATCAAGCAGGATCCCTTCCGTCCGCGCCAGCAGGGTCACCGCATCGACCATGCCGCGGGTCGGCTGGCCATAGCCCGGCCCGACATAGCCATCATCTGCGAAGACCCGCTCCCGCTTCACCGTCCCGCCATGCCCGAGGTGATCGGCCGTGCGGCAGGCGAGATCATAGACCATCCCCTCCTGCTTCTCGCGGGGGTGGCGAACAGACACGCCGAAGACCTCGACGGGGCTTCTCAGCGCCGCGAACCCGGCGACGAGCCCGGCCTGCGTGCCGGAACTGCCGGTGCCGTGAACGACGCGCGTGACCGTGATCCCAAGCTGGCTCGCCTGGTCGAGCAGTTCGACCGTACAGGCCACATAGCCGAGCGCACCGACGGGATTGGACCCCCCGCCGGAGATCACATAGGGCTTCGCACCCTTCGCCCTGAGATCGTCTGCGACAGCGGCGCAGGCGGCGGCGACATCGCTGCCGC